>Ga0182215_1000134_pt1 | contig 13029 bp, 10 predicted proteins | sample G5R1MG_24_FD_128404 | JGI IMG/M metagenome (GOLD analysis project Ga0182215, IMG submission 128404) | Switchgrass phyllosphere microbial communities from Michigan, USA - G5R2_NF_03OCT2016_LD1 MG | ecosystem: Host-associated > Plants > Phyllosphere > Phylloplane/Leaf | place: USA: Michigan... | reverse complement strand
CATTGTTTTTTTTTTGGTTTTTGTGTTTTTATGTTTTTTGGTTTTTGCGTTGGTTTTTTTTTTTGGTTCCTATGTCTGGCAATGGTTGGCAATGAGGTCGACACTTGCCCAGAGTGTGCCAGAAAATCGAAATTTATCAGCCTGGATTTTGCCATTGGACCAAAGGAGGTACAGTTATACCTGGCACCAGACAGAGGAGTCGACGACGATGGCAACATCATGGACAGCAGGATGAAGGTCGGAAATGACTCCCTGAATGTCAGCCATATCCCCATGGCTGAAGGTCAGTCATGGCGAGGAAGGGGCTTCATGCATTATGGAGGTACCAGTCTGGATGACCTCCTGCGTAAAGGTGGCTACAGTTTCAAAGATGTTGCCGACACCGACACCGACACCGAAACTGATACCGACACCGACACCAACGACTTCGAGGAAGACACCGCAAATCTACCTAAGAGGAAGACGTTAATGGATACATAGGTGGATAAATTGAGGAAGCAACAACGACTCGGCAACACAGCTGCAACTGGTGATAACGATAACGCAAGGGCTGCTCGCAACGAGATGGCTGGTAACGACACACCGGCCTCACGATGGCACGCTTTCTTTGAGCAAATGGTAAAACCAAGGAAGTAATCGGACGGTGACGTGGCATGGATAGAACAATGGCATGGCAATGGTTGCCAAATGAGTCACTTTGATGGACGGCGAAAAGTTTTTCTTTTTTCAGTTTTCTTTTATGCTGGATAGAAATAATATGGTTGCCCGCAGGGGGTGGCAATCCTACCTGGAGGAGGCTTGGCAACTATATATAAATAGTCATTGCCGCACTGGCAACGCGGCTTAGCTTATACACGATCATTACATGCACCCCTACCATGCATTCGGTGACCTGATCCATGCTCCACTGGCCCGATCCGTATCAAGGGATGGCAGCGTGAGCGTGGGGCGTTTGGATACTTGTTGTGTTTCCTATCTACTATACCGGTATCCCAGTGTTTCAAAAAAGCACAGTAGGGAGCCGAGCAATGCTAATGCGCTATATATACAATACCTCCCGTCGTGATATCGTGTTCAACGTACACTATTATACCAAGTTTTTACAAGAGCAAACGCGAACAGCATGTGCGTTCGATACGACAGTTTCGCATGCACTGCACATATTACAATTCCTTGCCGTCCTTATCTAAACTTGATTCATTATATCTGGAGGGCGATCACGTATAAAGAGAGGTGGCTAGGTGGTAGGGATGTACGCCTTTAGACCTAGCTAGGCAATGAGGGTGTATAAGTAGATCGTAGATAAAGTGGGTCCAGGAAGATCCAAGTTAGGCAAAGTCCATAGGTAGCTAGCTCAGGCCAAGCTTCCTTGGCATGTCTTACCTAATTACCTAGTTTGCACGTCGGTTCTACCCACCTAGTTCTTGAGCACTGTAGTCAACAGAATTCGAATTACTTTTTGGGTTGTTCGGACCTGATTGATCTTGAAGCATTCAGCCCGTAACGCCTCGCAGCGTCTCGTCCCGTCCTCACCCTGTTTACCTTCACGCTAGCCCCATGGGTTGTTGCCAGAGTAACCATCGATCATCAACCATCCTTCAGCACCCGCAACGACCCCACCACAGTCTTTTCTTCACATCTTTCATCGTAGACCAGGATGTCCAAGTCCGTCCCCTTTAAGGAAGAAAGCCCCACCAATGCGACGCAGTCACCACCAATCAACGCCACCCTACTTAATCGCTGCCTCACCCTCCTCGCCGTCAAGCTAATCAAGCGCACCCGAAAACGCAACGGCTCCGTGCTCTTTCTTTCCCGAACGCTATGCGTCAAGATCCGGAGCGCGACGAATCTCAGCGAGGCATCCACGCTGCAATTCGTCGCGAAGCACACTTCGCTCCCCGTGCCTCGCGTGTACTGCGCCTTCGTGAGCCACGGCCGAGCCTACATTGTCATGCAGAGAATCCAGGGCGAGTACGTCGGAGACGGCTGGCGAAAGCGCTCCGAGGAAAGCAAGGCAAGGCTACTTCATCAGCTCGGGACCATGGTGCAGGAGATGCGCCGCATCCCGTGTCCAGAAGGTACGGGGGTCGCTCGTGTAGATGGCGGCCCCGTTTATGACCCCCGGATGCCCGGTGCAGTCACGCGCGTTGGGCCTTTTCGCACGATCCAGGCCTTCCATAGCTACCTGCGTCGAGGCGTGGACGCCCATCCAAATCATATTGCCGAAATTGGTCGCCTTATTGCTCAGCACGACACGCTTCAGACCGCGCTCGTGTTCACGCACGGAGATCTGAGCAGCTTGAATATCCTTGCTTCGGGAGACGATATTGTCGGTATTGTTGATTGGGAAACGGCGGGATGGTACCCTGCGTATTGGGAGTACACCACTGCGTGGCACGTGAACCCGCAAAACGAATTTTGGCGTGACGAAGTCGATAAATTTCTCCAACCTATGCCCGAGGAACTGGCAATGGAGAAAATACGGCGCAAATACTTTGGAGATATCGCTTGATTCATCTACAGGCATTTATACTAGGTACGTTCATACGATCGTTTCCTTCCTGTCAATCAAGTTGTAGGTAGGCACTGTTCGCATGCCTCAAGGCACATGTTGTGAGCGAAAGACATTTTTCAACTCAATCTTATTAATCCAGACGACGATATGTTCAAACGAAGCAATCACCATGCGGCTTAATCATGGTTGACTCAAGAACCGGAATATTCCAAAGACCGCTCAAAATCATGGCCCTGATATGCTAGAGGCAAATCCCTTGCAATTCGTACTTGGCGCGTTGTGTCTCCATCGTAAACAAAGAATTAATGCTCCTCCCCCTCTTCGTCGAGCCATCATCGCCTGACGTCTTCCCATTGCGGTTCACGGATAAGGAACCAAGCGCGGGCCGCGCCTTGACTACTTGTGCCCGCTCGAAATCCACCACCATGACTTGACGCGTGTCCTCATCCCACAGGATATTGCGCGGCATGAGGTCTTTGTGCAAGACGCCAAGGTTGTGAATTGCCTGGGCTGCACGGTCAACCTGTTGGGTGAGAAGGTCTCTGTTTTCGACGGTCAGGTGCTGCGTGATCCGGTCGCCTCCAAAGCTCAGAAACATCATGTGAACCAGCTCGGCGATGCCTTCGTAGAAATAGCGAGTTTGTAAGTCGATGTTGCCTAGATGGACTGGCACGTAGATGCCTTGGATTGGACGCAGGTGTTCGTACACAGTAGCCTCCCATCGAAGGCGCTCAACAAAGTCGATGGGGGTAGCTTTGGCCGCGACGGTATATCCGTACAGCTTTGATCGGACCCTAAAGAGAACACCGCATGCCCCGGGTCTACTTACAGGCTCGCAATTGGTGTCCAAGTCTTCTGCCAGTTGCTGACGCATCAGGGCAAGGAAAGTAGGCTGGTCAATCTGGTGATGGTCGCCTTTTCCGTGGTATTGCATGTTGGGACAAGACTTATCGAGTAAACCGCCATTGACTAATTCACGTAGGCAGTCTTGAGTGCAATACTGTCCATCCCGCGCCACCCTGCGCGCGGTACGACCGGAAGAGCTGCTGGCGGCGGCTTGGGTGCGAGAGGTTCGCTGGGAGGGTAGTTGTCGACTTGGGGTATCTGGATCGGGCTCCTCCTCATCACTGGCTTGGCGTTGATGTTCGGGTTCCTTGCAGCTTTGGGCTGGTTTTCGTCGGAGCTGGATAGGCGACATGCGGAGGAATTCATTGTGCCGGGGCGGCACGTATTCCGACGACGGTGTGTTCCCTGCAGGGATAGCCTCAAGCAGATCCTCATATACAACCTCCCAACTGTTTAGTTGAGCTGCGGCATCATTGCGCCACTTTTGGTCCCGAGGCGGCGTTTCTAGCGCTTGGAGGGTGAAAGCAAGCATCTGTCCAACGGCTGTCGCATGCAGTCGATTCGGGTTGTCCGAATCTGGCATCCATCCCGTCGTAGGTCCAACGTCGCCCTTGGGGACGGATAAGAAGTAGTAGACGGTCCTGGGATCATCGAGCACCTGCAAGAAGATGGAAGCCTCACCGGTGCAAATGCAGCCATACTGTGACCCAATCTTCACCATGTAAGAAAACGCTTGGGTGATAACAGCAGCAATAAGCCGACGGAAGCCGTCTTTCGTAGTGTCAGACTCACGACATTGAACCACGTCTTCGAGGTCCATGTCATCTAGACCCTCGTAGATATAACTAAGCGGGAGCTTATGCGGTGCCTTAAATTCGAGGATGAAGGCGGCAACGCGTTTCTCGGCGCTTCGAGTGCTTGTGTTATAGACACAGAACTGATCAGCAAGTGGACGGGAGGATCGAGTGGGTTGTGTGCCACTTGTTTCTGCCTCTGCTGACTGGGTTTCTCTAGCTCTGGCAAGGAGGCGTGGCGATCTTCTTCGTGTTCCTGACAATGCCATTTGCTCCGCGCCCTCCTCCAGGGACTCTGGGCTGAGGGTGTTGCCATGATTCTCGAACTTTACAGTGCCCTGAAGTCCAAACTTCTGTCTCAGGGCCCTGTTATTATATAGTTGCTCAATAATCAAAGACACGTGCTCTTCGACGACCGAACGCTGGAAATGGTGAAGATCGAGCTCAGAGCTCATCATCCGGCGTCGGATTGATTTCCCAGATGTTTCTAAGGCATGCAGCGAGGTGAAGTGACGCTCCGCGACAAGATCGCTTTCCATAAGGTACTCCCAGATAGCTGCTTGTCGTGCTGGAAAGTCTTGCCATCGGAGAATTTTCTCGGGCCGAAGCTTGTTGTTCGCATTCGAGGGGTCGCCCTGTGTCGATAAAGTGGGATCGGTTTGGACAGTGAGACCAGCGTGGAGGTAAATATGGCAGGCGTCAAGAAATTCGGGCAGGGTAGTATTGCGAAGTTGCTTTTCGCTAGCTTTCTGCGCGTTCTCTGCGGCTTCACGTTTGCGTTGCTCCTCTTGGCGTAGGCGCCGTTCTTCTTTCTGCGCGTTCTCTGCGGCTTCCAGTTTGCGTTGCGCCTCTGCCAACAAACGTTTGTAATCAGGCGACTGGTCTGCCATTGTTGACGGTAAGAATGATTCTATGGACAAGTTGAATGGTTTCCTTATATGCGGCGTCGATAAAGTGGCATCGGTTTGGACGACACTAGCGTGGAAGTGAATATGGCAGGCGTCGAGGAATTCGAGTAGAGTCGTCTTGCGAGTTTGGTTCTCTGTGAATTTGCGAGGCGTCGCGCCTCTTTATATCTGCGTTCGTCCTCTTCGGCGTCGTGCCTCTTCCAGTTTGCGTTCCTCCTCTTCACATCTGCGTTCCACTTCAGGATAGCGTTTTTTGGCATCAAGTAACAGATGTGCCATGTGTCGCTGTACGATTGGCGGCTGCCTGGCGGCTGCCTGGCGGTTGCCTGGCGGTTGCGTGGTTTGCGAGGTTGAAGGAGGAGGCGGAGCAACAAAGTGTCCGGGGAACCCCTAGGTAACTCGTTACGCAACCACGGCTGATTGGACCTCACGTGCCGTCCTGCAAAGTGACCATTGCCCGTCTGCACGGTAGCTGCGCGCTACGCGTAGGCCTTATCCCTACCCAAGGATAATGACTATTGAATGGGCCTCAACAGCTGGTTGATACGTGGGGCGAGGGAGACGAGCAGAAGTGAGGAGGCAGGGGTTGTGGTCAGTACGACGCACACGGCGTACGGCGAAGGAGTAACAAAGAAAATGGAGTGAGGGCCTGCACAATGGCCCCATCATCTCCGTGTAGCGTGCGAGAACTGTTTGCCTGTCTGTTGACTCTGTTTACCGATATCGAGAGTTGGACGCATTCTACGCATTCTGGTGCTTGATGGACGACTGGGTCCCGTGACATGGCACGTGATCACCGTGCGTGCCAAACAGCCCCTGAGGTATCCATCCACCCACACGCATCTCCGTACAGACAGACAGGCTGGTTTCGATCGAGCGATGGGGACTGGGCTGGCCTCACTGGATCTCGGCCTTTGTCCCAATAACGACTTGTCGGTGTCGGGGATGGACTTGGATACTCCGGGTGCAGTTGGATGATCAGGCCCAGATGCACTCCTCGTACGGAGATACGCCCACCATTCATTCTCCACAAATACTACATTTTCACGCGTTTAGCGCAGCACGCTCCGTACGCGAGACAGCTAGCGTCACGGGAGGAACGGAGAGGGTTTTTTGAGGGCGCTTATTTCCTCCACGCATAACGCGGCCCACAGTGGGGCAAAGCGTAGTGTACAATTGGTTTGACATGGTCGCACCGCTGAACCGATCCAACCGCCGCGTGTGCGTGTATGGTGTGTATCCTTCCACCCTGCTTCTACACTTCGCCTCTGAACAATACCCGGTCAATCCAACCCCAATTCAAGACTCGTTTAGCTACACGGTTCTTGCTGGACCAGACCAGGCACAACTCATTCAGTGAAGAGCTTTTGCACTCAATATTGGCCTTTTCACTCTCGCTCGCTTCGTACATACCAACATGGTTCCCAACACCACCTTTCATGGGAAACTGGGTGATACGAACACGTCTTGCTTGTTCGTCTATGAGATGGACAAGGTTCCTGGAGCATTTACATACTAGGCCAAATGTCCAACAAATACATGGCCGGAAGACAGACCGAGGTTGATGCCCGACGACGAATCAACACGGCAAAATTTTTTGCAAAGTAGGCCTGCAGAAGGGAAGAGAAAATTCACCATGAACGATATAGCCAGATAACCGCCATGCTAGCTTTTTCGCCGAATCGTGGATCCATCGCCAAACGCTGTCCACGGAGCAAACGACGGCGCTGTATCGCCAACACAACCATGATCTCGACCTGCTGTCGAATGAGCTACCTTCGCGCTTCTCGAGCACATTGGCAAAAGTCCGTACCCAGCTACCGATGTTATACAGCCCATCGTATCCGCTCTCCCTCGCCCATGGTGATCTCAGCGAGACAAATCTACTCATCGACGTGCACACAGGCCATCTCACCGGCGTCATAGATTGGGCGGAAGCCCAGGTATTACCCTTTTGCTTTGCCCTCTGGGGTTTCTTCAATGTCACAAGCTATATCTCATCGCCTGGGTGAAAGTTTTACCCCAATGCGAAACTTCTGGAGCGAATCTTTTGGCAGACATTGGAAGAGTCGGTTGGACAGTGCCTGAGGATACCCGACGCTTGACCAGACTGTCGTGTATTGTTGGCGTATTTTCAACTTACAGGATCCAGTGGAATGATAACGATACTAAGATGCCTGTGGGGAATGAGGATTCTTCTGTGCGACATCTCGATGCATTTCTCGCAGATGAGAAGACGGCGATGAACTCCCTTATTATGAGGGAATAAGTAGTCGAGTTTTCTCCACTCAGCCCTACCAGAAGATACCAAAATGTAACACTACAATATACCATATAGGAAACTTTCCGATTCAAGTGATTTTGCTGCACGTGGGTTACAACAGTGGGTGAGGATGAGTAAAGTGAAGCGGACAGGTGCAGCCGAGACGCTTGCCCCACCAGAGCTATCTGCAATCCTAAGCTCCCCCACACCCAAACACCACAACCCAGGCATTCAAGGCTCCCCGGGCCAAACGCCTCAAGATGCCACAAGAAGCCTCCAAGATCTCACAGGATGACGCGCACGTCGACGCAGCAGCCGACGCCGTCGCCGATTCCAGCCAGCAGCCACAAGCCGACTGCGCAGACAAAAGCGGCGACGAGGCCACAGAAACAGCCGAGGGAGCCACGCCAGGCACGAAGAGCAAGAAGCGCCAAATTAAGGAGGCGCTTACAGGCAAAGGCAACGACGATGCGGCCGTGGGCGGAGACCTGAGCAAAGACCAGAAGAAGATGCTGCTCGAGGCGAACCCTGCGCTCAAGAACGAGCTGCAGAGCAAGGCGACCAGCAAGGCCGACCTAGAGCAGATGATTAGGAACCTGAGCATGAACGAAATGCTCACTGGTCTAGCGCCATCCAAGAACACAAAGGACATGGCCACACACGCCTTCTGGAAGACACAACCAGTGCCCAGCTTTGACGAGATGGCCAACAAGGACCAGATCAAGGACGGGCCGATCAAGGAGATTGACGTGGATAAGGTGGACAAGAGCCCTAGCCCCATGTACCCGGGATTTGAGTGGGTGACCATGGACCTCGAGGACGAGAAGCAACTAGACGAGGTCTACGAGCTGTTGACGAACCACTACGTCGAGGACAAGGATGCAACCTTTCGCTTCAAATACTCGCCGTCGTTCCTGAACTGGTAGGCTGCAGGCTTCGTAGTGGCATGAGGCGCGCGCTGACAAAATATGGACAGGGCTTTGAAGGCGCCTGGATGGAAGAAGGAATGGCATGTAGGGGTCCGCGCAACCGCCTCAGGGAAGCTCGTCGCCTTCATCTCCGGCATACCCATCCAACTACGGGTGCGCAACAACGTCCTCAGCTGCTCTGAGGTCAACTTCCTCTGCGTCCACAAGAAGCTCCGCTCCAAACGATTAGCACCCGTCCTTATCAAAGAAATCACCCGCCGCTGCTATGTCGAGGGCACTTTCCAGGCTGTATACACCGTCGGCTCTCTCCTACCCACTCCTGTCTCCACCGCCCGCTACTTTCACCGTGCTCTCGACTGGGAGAAACTCTATGATGTGGGCTTCTCTCCTCTTCCCCATGGCAGCACACGATTACGTCAAATCACACGGTACAAGCTGCCAGATGCCACATCAACCCCCGGACTGCGAATCATGGAGGCCAAGGATGTAGACGCTACGCTGGACCTGTTAAAGCGCTACCTGGAACGTATGGACATGGCCCAAGTGTTCGACAAGACCGAGTTCGAGCACTGGATGTGTCCCAAGGAGCAGCCAAAGGAGCAGGTGGTATGGAGCTACGTGGTAGAAGACCCTCACACACACAAGATCACTGACTACTTTTCCTTTTACAATCTCGAGAGCACGGTTATAGGAAACAAGAAGCATACTACGATCAAAGCCGCCTATCTCTTCTACTACGGAACAGATGTTGCCTTGGAGACGCAAAAGGGAAAGGACAATGCAAAACTGAAGCAACGGCTCAACTCGCTCATGAAGGACGCATTGATATTGGCAAAGAAGGTAAGACTCCAGAACGTACCCGCTTCAACTAAGCGGCCTACTGATCTTGCTCAGGCCGAGTTCGACGTTTTCAACGCGCTCACCTTGCTCGACAACCCCCTCTTTCTTGAGGAACAAAAGTTTGGTGCTGGAGATGGCTCGTTGCACTACTATCTGTACAACTACCGCGCCGCGCCGATACCAGGAGGGATTGATAGCAGGAATCAGTCGAGCGCAAGCCACATGGGCGGGATTGGGCTGGTTATGTTGTGATTGATTTGCTTGGTAGCACGTTGCGCAGAGCGTCGCGTTATCTAACGGCCGAAAAGCGTGCATTTCGGGGGGCATTTCTCATAAAAAATGGAGCATGCATCTGAGTCTTTGCGCAAGGAATACAAAATCGAATACAATGAGCCTCAAGCCAGCAGGCGATGACCCTGAGCTGTGTTGGTGACGACGGTCTGAGAGAGAAGCAAAGCATAGCGTGGCCGGCGTTATCGGTCCTAGGCAGAATGCAATGCACGTCATTCCTTCCGCTGCATCAGCCAGCAGATAATATGCAGACGCGCCGATGCGCAGACCGTGTCAATAGACACAACCATTGCTACCATGGGTCAAGGCTCCTCACACGCCGCCCCGCAGTTGACGGCTGGTGCGTCATGGCCCCCCCCCCAGCGACGCTTTTTCTTCGCATCGCTGACCCGGCCTAACCATAGACCAACTATCCCACCTCCTCGCCCAACGCTTCGCCACGAAAGCCTATACGCCTCTTGAGCTCTACTGCTTTACCTCTGTCTTCCGCTCTCTCGCCGACACCAGCTCCGGCGTCCACTACTGGAGCGAATCCACGCTATGTCGCTTCCTGGCGCTGCCCGACGTGCTCGGTGTCGGCTCTGTCGTCTTCCAGATGTGCAGCTATCTCGGCGCTTTTCCACTGCCAAGCCAGGCGCCGGCGATTCTGACCCAGGAGGCGCTGCTAAAAGTGGTCACGATAGTAACGGAGAGGTATGGCGTGGTGGTCAAGAGGAGGGGGAGGGAAATGTGGATCCGGGAGGTGTATCGCAGCTTAGCGGTGTATGATAGAGGCCTGCGGTGTGATGGTGGAACAAGAGTGGCGGAAGATGAAGAAGAAACGGGAGGGGAGAAACAAAAGGGCCAGGGAGCGAGCCGTGGCCTGGGATTTGCGGTCGATGAGCCAGACGACGGGGAGGGCGAGGACGAAGATGACGATGAGCTGGTTCTTGCTGCGCTGGACGCAATGGACGCAATCGATGCGTTTAAGCAAGGGGAGACGTCGAATGTGCACCATTCCATGATACCAACGGATAACCTGCTGAAGTTGGTCGAGCTGTTACTTCTCATTGCGCCGATAGATGCCCAGCAGAGCTTGTCGCGTCTCGCGCCCGAGCTGTCTGATGAACGTGTGGACGAACTGCGAAAGGCTGCGCATGGTATTGTGTCTTCATTTGGTGCCGACAAGCACCCAGGCATTGCATACCGCACCTTCCACGCAGTTGTATCGGCCGCATTGCCATTTCTCTTCAACGGCCTCAAGCCTTTATTCGAACACTTCCTTTTCGCCAAGGACTTTGATCTCTCGAAACGCAAGACGGATCCTTCCTCTCCAGCAAAGGCACACCAGCCCGTCATACCACCCCCAACCCCAGTTCTAAACCCAGAACCGATCCTTCGACAACCAGGCGAAATCCTCAACCTCACCGTCCTCAGCCAACTCTCCTTCTTCCTCGACGGCAGCACTCTCTTCCGCCGCCTCCGGCCCCTCTACAGCGGCAACACCCACGGCTTCAGCATGCGCTCCTTCGAAAGGCAAGTCTTCAACTGGCGCGCGCCGACCATCCTCCTCGTCAAAGGCCAGCTCCTCCCCGCCACGCCCACCAGCACCCGCGAGCGCGCCCTTGCAGAAACACTGCCGCCCAAACGCCTAGCCAACAGCATCCCCGACTCGCAAAGCAACCAGACCCTGATCTACGGCGCCTACATACCCGCTCAGTGGAAACACACGACCAAATCCTGCTTCGGCGACGCCACCGCCCTGCTCTTCCAACTCTCGCCCACCCACGACGTCTTCCGCGCAAGCACCACGAGTACCGAGTACATCTACTTCCACCACCAACCGGCCACGCATCCTCGTGGCCTCGGCTTCGGCACACCCATTCCGCCCCAGTCCTCGGCGCACACGACGCATGCCTCGCAGCCGCCGTTCCGCCCGGGGCCCGTGTCGCTGCATCTTGACGACGCGTTGGAGTTTGGCGTCTTCACGCATGTGGCGGAGGGCGGGGGCTCGTTCCGGCCCAGTGGGCTGCCTGGGCGCAGGAGGGCGGACTGGCAGGATCGGTTTGAGGTGGAGGATCTGGAGGTTTGGGGGTGTGGGGGGAACGAGGTGGCGGAGGAGCAGAGGAGGGAGTGGGCGTGGGAGGAGAGGGAGGCGGAGGCGAGGCGGAGGGTGAATCTGGGGACGGGAGATGTGGACATGGACCGGGAGTTGTTGAAGATGGCGGGGGTGATTTCGGGGGATCGGAGTGGGGGGAGTATGGGGTGATGATTGGCGTGGTCGCGCGTGGAGCCAGTTACGTGATGGGGTCTTTCTTGGAGCCAGGCATATCATGATCGAGAGGAGCGTTGCCTTGCTCAGCCAAAACACAGCACCAGCCGTCTCCAACGCTGATCATGCCCAATATACACATGTATGCTACATCTGCTGTCTCCATGCCTCTGCCCCTCTCCCTGCCCATGACTCCCACCCATCAACGCCCTTTCATCCCTGCCTACACACACCGCATTAGCCAGCCCTGAACCACCCACCCACCCCCTACCAACCGCCTCTCGGCCCCTTCCCCAAAAGAAAACTCACCTCTGCTTATGCTTGGGGTTCTTGCTACAGACAATGTACACATAGCGGCCCTTCTTGCGCCGCACGCTCTTGCACCCGTCGCACAGCTTCTTGACCGAGCTGCGCACCTTCATGCCGCGCGTCTGCTGCTGCGCCGGCGCGGCGGCCCGACCTGGACCGAGACAGAGACCGCCGAGCCGCGAGCTGAGGCTCGCCATGCTGAAGGGCTGCTGCGCGGTGGTTTGCGCAGGGAGCCGCGAGAGGGAGGGGCGCAGGCAGGCGCATGTCGGGGTGTGGATGTGGCGGGTGGTGTGGAGGCTGGGGCGCGCAAAGAGGGTGCGGCGGCGGAGGGGGAGGAGGAGCGCGCGGGGCAGCATGTTGGTTTGGCGGCGGCGGCGGCGGCGGCGGTTGGGGGTGGTGGTGAATTGCGGTGTGGCGTTGGGGGAATCGGTGGTGGTGTTGGTGGTGGAAAATGCGCCAAGCAAGGGGCACGGGCCAATTACGTTGCTCACCTCAGCCTTGTCTTGGTGTTCTTGGAAATGATTTCTGTCGGCGAAGAAATGGTTTTGTGCGTAAGGGAATACGAATGTAGCTTCTCTGTACGTCGACCCTGGGTACCGGGAAAAGGTATTACAATTACTGCGGAGTGGAGCGCTGGGAAAAGTACGCCATGGTCTCGACACAACCAAATTCCAATACAGCCGTCGGTCGCCCTTCGACCATCCACCATGATGATCCCTCCACGCTCGGCTCGGCCTCGCTTTCCAGGCCTGCCTCCCGATCCACACCCTCATCCCCTGGTGGCTTTGTGCTCCTTCGGCGCCGACTTGCACGTCAGCACGCTCTTCCCATCCTTCGTTCCCGGAGCGCAAGACAGCTCCCCCGACGTCTCCAACACCAGCTCGAAGTGGCCGGTCGTCGTGCCGCTGAACTGGACGTTGGCGCTTGCGTTTGCGGGATTGATGCCGATGCCCAGGCCAATGGTGATGTTCTCGGGCGTGATTTTGAACCCGCCGCCTAGCCCGTAGGCACGGGAGCCTGCGTTGAGGCCGCCTGGTAGGTGGTTAGTATCGTCGAATCGCATTGTGGGCTGGGCAGTGGATG
>Ga0182215_1000133_pt1 | contig 13031 bp, 16 predicted proteins | sample G5R1MG_24_FD_128404 | JGI IMG/M metagenome (GOLD analysis project Ga0182215, IMG submission 128404) | Switchgrass phyllosphere microbial communities from Michigan, USA - G5R2_NF_03OCT2016_LD1 MG | ecosystem: Host-associated > Plants > Phyllosphere > Phylloplane/Leaf | place: USA: Michigan... | reverse complement strand
CACACCAGCCGGAACCTACAATCTTCTGCGCGGCAGCCTCAAGACTCGTCTGCGGGGCCTTCAAATCCACGGAGTAGTGTTCCTCAGAACCAGGACCATTCGGCCGATCAGTCATTCACAACAAGCGTCCTGGACGGGCCGGGCGTGGCTGCGACACCGCCGATTGCAGAATTCGACCTGGAGCCGATCGGCCCCTTTGCCGATGATGCCTCTTTCACGAGCCCTACTAGGCTGACACCCTTGGATACAGACTCTGCACATGATGCCAGTCTACCCAGTCCAAGCCTGTCACCCATTACAGCTGCTGCTAATTTAGCTCAGCAAAGTGCCGGTGGGGTGGAAGACAGCTTTGATCCCAACGATATGACGGGGCTGGACCTCTCACAAAACAGTTCGCACGTGCCGGGCATGCGAGATTTCCCACTTTTTCCTTCTGGGTCAAGACATGTGGAAGTACTGGATACAAATGACATCAACAGCCCCAACCCTCAGTTGCCCACGCCTACAGTCCTGGGCATACCAAGCATGCTAAATGCCTTTGATGCTTTGCCAGAGCAAATGAAGTCGTATGTCATGTACCAGATGCTCCGACGGTGTAAGAAGCCTACACTGCACTTTGTCGCCGATGTAGTAAACCCCGCTCTAAAGCGCGACTTCATCGCCTCGCTGCCTACAGAGCTTAGCCTAGAGATTATCGGCTACCTCGATTTCAAAGGCATGTGCAGCGCTGCACAGGTTTCCAAGTATTGGCGGAAGCTCGTCGATACGCACGAGTCTGCGTGGAAAGAGCTCTTGGAGCAGGATGGATACCAGCTACCGCATGGCGAGCTGGAACGTGCTGTCCAAGAAGGATGGGGCTGGCAATACCCCCATTCGGACGAAAGCTATGAGTGTGATCTGAGGGCACAATCTGTTACATCAAGGTCTGACATGGAGCCTTCCGCTGGAACGGCCGGCTTCGATCAAGCCAGCGGCATCCGCGATCCTGAGGGCGCAATCACGCGTTCATCGTCCACACGACAGAAGCGGAAAGCCACCAGTAAGCATGGTGGCGCCAAGAAGCAGCGCAAGAAGAGCTCTTCGTCTGCGAGGTCGCAAGTAGCACTGTACTCGCGAAATGCTGAGGTGCTAGAAGGGCCGCATGCTTTCGCCAAACGCGCCCTGTCGGCCATCCCCAATCCTGACGTCGGCCTGCCGGGGTTACGCGCAATGCATCTGTTCAAGTCGCTCTACCAACGGCATCATTTGATCCGGAAAAGCTGGATGGCTGAAGACACGAAGCCAAAGCACATTGCGTTCCGCGCGCATCAGCGTCATGTGGTGACGTGTCTTCAATTCGACACGGACAAGATCTTGACCGGCAGTGATGATACCAACATCAATGTCTACGATACCAAGACAGGCGCTCTGCGCAGCCGTCTGGAAGGCCACGAGGGCGGTGTCTGGGCGCTTCAGTACGAGGGCAACACGCTGGTTTCTGGCTCTACGGACCGGTCGGTGCGCGTGTGGGACATTGAGAAGGGGCGGTGTACCCAAGTCTTTCAAGGGCACACGTCTACCGTGCGTTGTCTCGTGATTCTCAAGCCCACGCAGATCGGCGAGAGTATCGATGGCCAGCCGATTATGATGCCCAAAGAGGATTTGATCATCACCGGATCACGAGACTCTTCGCTTCGCGTGTGGAAGTTGCCCAAGCCAGGCGACCGCAGTGTCATGCAAACGGGCGCCTCCCCCAACGACCACGACAATCCATACTTTATACGGGTGCTCACAGGCCACCATCATTCCGTCCGCGCGATTGCTGCCCATGGCGATACGCTTGTCAGCGGCAGCTATGACTGCACTGTGCGCGTGTGGAAGATTTCGACAGGCGAGGTTCTACAGCGTCTGCAAGGCCATTCGCAGAAGGTGTATAGCGTGGTACTCGACGTAGCACGCAATCGCTGCATCAGTGGTTCCATGGACAACATGGTCAAGGTTTGGTCACTGGAAACGGGCGCGTGTATTTTCACACTGGAAGGGCACACGTCGCTGGTCGGCCTGTTGGACCTGAGCCACGAGCGTCTGGTCTCGGCGGCGGCCGACTCGACACTGCGCATTTGGGATCCGGAGAATGGACAGTGCAAGAGCCGGCTATGTGCGCATACGGGTGCGATTACATGCTTCCAGCACGACGGGCAAAAGGTGATTTCGGGGTCGGACCGCACGCTCAAGATGTGGAATGTGCGGAGCGGTGAATTTGTGCGTGATCTCTTGACGGATCTCAGTGGGGTGTGGCAGGTCAAGTTCAACGAGCGCCGATGCGTGGCGGCGGTCCAGCGCAACAGCATGACGTATATCGAGGTACGTTTGCTCCTATGGCATTGCGGAGCTTTGCGCATGCGCGACGGCTGACTGATGGGCTACAGGTTCTCGACTTTGGGGCCTCACGCGATGGGGTGGGCCGCGACCAGCGAGGGCGACGGATCGTGGTCGACGCCAGGGGCCAGGAGGTGGAGGACGCAGCGGAAAATGAGACGGTCGAGGCGGATGAAGGCTGACCAGGCGTGGTTTGCTTCTCCTTGTGCATTTTCGCGGACCTATTGACACACGATACCCCTGGAGCGTCTGTGGGAATGCCGTTATGGCGGAGGCAGCGGACGGGTGGCGTTTCGCCGGCCGGCACCTGCCCCGTACGATGTGGGTACTGTACACCGAGGAGAAAATGGCTTAGTAAGCGCGCGTCTCGGCCCATGCCACGTGCTGCCTGGACCCTGTTTATGTAATCAACCCCACGGCTGAGTCAGCGAGCGTTGCAGCGGCCCTCCATGCCACCCCACCCGATGCGCAGCCGGTCTGTCTTCTTGCCATGTCGTTCGCATGCCCGCCTACTTCTTCCACATCACGCTGGAGCTGGCCCCCGACCCTCGCGTCCGGCCCCATGCGCGCCCGCACAAGTCCATTGCTTCTTCCGACGCTTCGTCGGCGGCCCGCGCCGACTTGCGCCTTGACGCCATCACCATGACCGACATCGCCATGAAGGCACCCGCCGCGACTGTCGGCGGCCGCGCCATCAAGGGCCGCTTCGTGCCCTCGGACCCCCACGACACGGCCGTCGGCTGGGGCGTCGTACACCTGTATCGCGACGGCCACGAGACGCCGGGCTTGGATGCCCCCGATACGCCTGCCGCCACCGCCGCCGCCGCCGCCGCCGCCGCCGAGTGCACCACGCTCTGCATTCTGGCTGTGCCAGCGTACATGACGCCATCCGACTTACTTGGCTTCGTCGGAGAGGAGACACGCGAGCAGGTGTCGCATTTCCGCCTCATCAAGACCAGCCGCGCCAACAAGTATATGGTGCTGATGAAGTTCCGCGACGCCGCCAACGCCCGGATGTGGCGCAGCGCCTGGGACGGCCGCGCCTTCAACTCCATGGAGCCCGAGTACTGCCGCGTGGTCTTCGTCCAGTCCATTCGCTTCCTCCACGCCGACGCCACCCACGATGCCACCTCATATCCCGACCTCACAAACGATCCCTTTGCTCCTGTCCTGCCCAACCAGCCCACCAGCCCGCTGCCGCTGCCGCTGCCGCTGCCGCTCAAACCGCTCGACGGCCCCTCGCTCGCCAGCTCCCTGACCTCCAAGCCCCATGCGCCCCCTACTCCCGCCCTCGTTGAGCTGCCCACGTGTCCCGTCTGCCTCGAGCGCATGGACGAGACAACTGGCCTCCTCACCATTCTCTGTCAGCACGTCTTTCACTGTGCCTGTCTCGAAAAGTGGCGTGGTTCCGGCTGCCCTGTCTGTCGCTACACACAAAACGACGCCATTGCTAAGCACCCCGGCGACGGCGACGCTCCAGATAATGAATGTACTGTCTGCGGCTCCACCCAAAACCTCTGGATCTGCCTCATCTGTGGCAACACGGGCTGCGGCCGCTATGACTCTGCACATGCCTTTGCCCACTACGAAGCCACATCCCATACCTACGCCATGGACATCCTGACTCAGCATGTCTGGGACTATGCAGGCGACGGCTACGTCCATCGCTTGATTCAAAACAAAACCGACGGTAAACTTGTCGATATGCCTGCTTCAACACAGCAATCCTTTGCTTCGTCCGGCATGACCGGCCTCGCCAACGATACTGTGCCTCGCGAGAAATTGGACAACATGGGCATGGAGTATGCCTACCTCCTCACGTCACAGCTTGAATCTCAGCGCGCCTATTTTGAAGAACAACTCGAGCGCGCCGTTGACAAGGCAGCCAAAGCCGAATCTTCTACCAACGATGCCACGCGCTCCGTAGCCTTGCTCTCCACTCAGGTTGAAAAACTCCAATCGCAGTACACAGATGCGCTTGGTACCATGGCGAGCCTCGAAAAAGAATCCATGCGCAACGCTCAAAAGGCTGCGTCAGCCTCGGATCTTGCACGCAAATTGACCAAACAGTTCAAAGAAGAGCAAACCATCAATGAGAGCTTACTGGAGAGAATCAGTCACCTCGAGCAAAAGGCCAGGGATGCAGAGAAGAAGGTGCAGGAGTTGGAAACGACAAAACAGGACCTGGAGGAGCAGAATCGGGACTTGAGCTTTTTCATTAGCGGCCAGGGAAAGTTGAAAGCCATGTTGGACGAGGAGGGAAGCGGGTTGACAGAGGGCGAGGTTGAGGCTGGAACACTGGAAGTTGGTGGGGGGGAGAAAGGAAAAACGAGAAAAGGAAGAGGCAAGGGTAAGAGGAAGACGTGAGCTGGCATGGAAAGTAGCATTCGGATACGGAGTCATGACTTTATGCGATACCCACTAGTTAACGTCCCGGTGTGGACATGCAATTCTACTTTTATCAAATGTACTGGTTACCACAACCGTTCAATTGAGTTTTGGTACCGGGACTCCTCAAACTTGATACGAGTCAAGGCATACTCTATACGAATCTTCATACCGCCGTCTCGAGGCATTTCGCATGCGCCATCCTCCACGGTAATCCTGCTCCCCAGAGTTCAACTCTAAACAGGTAGTCATCGCAACCTAAAAGTGCTCAATCCTCGTCCCAATCCCCCTTTCATCGGCCAACCGGCACAACCCATTCCCTACCACAACATCCATCAGCCCTAAGCCCACACTCTTATAGACGACATTCCCCTTGGTCAACCACTCCACCAGGCCCCTGCTTGCCTGATCCTCGGCGCGCATATGCTCATCTTTCGCTTCGCGACTCCCCCGTCTCGTATGCACCTTGCCCACCTCTTGGCGCCCAACGCCATGGTCGTCTACGCCCGCCTCGCGCTTCCGCCCTGCACGCGCCTCGCATTCCGCACGCCGTCGCTCCGCATCCCGCTTCAGCATGACCAGCTCTCCCAACTCGACAACCTCTTCGGGCCTCAGACGCGCTTGGATGACTTCGCCTGCCTCGGCCAGACACGCATCCACACTGTCTACGACCACGGCCCCGCCTCTTGTAGCGTGTTTGTGGAAGTGCCGATGCCCGTGCTCGGGCTCCACGGCCTGTCGTAGGATGTCGGGATGTACCTCCACCATGTGTGGCTGGTACGAGCCGATAGCGGCAAGATATCGCCCCTTTTTGCGGCCTTCGGTGCTAGTGAGGTATGTGGCGGGAAATAAGGGTGTGAGGGAGGGGGTGGTAAGAAAAATCACTCTGCTTGCTCGTACTGTGCTCTTCAGCAATCGATCATACTCGCCGTGGATGGGCGTCAGGATCCGGATTTTAGGTCGATGAAGCTCGGTTGCTGGGTCGTACAATCTTTGAAGCAAGTGATGGACGCGCTCAAAGTCCCGATTGATAATATCCAAATGGTGAATCTCAGAATCTCGCAGCAGAAGGGCAAGACGAATATGCCAATAAGCTTGTGTACCAGCTCCAAACACAACTACATTGCGTACGTTGTGCCGTTTCTGAAACAACATTGTGCTTGCGAGTGCTGTGCGGAATGCTGTAATTTCTTCAGTGTTTATGAGGGCTCGTGGATTTCCAGAATCATCGAACAGTGTCAGGCTGCCCTTGGGCTTGGCACTTTGGAAACAGGCAGCGGATGGCTGCGATTCGACCGCAGTCGTTGTAGGCTGGTGTGAAAGCGACGACTTTCTCAATGATGTGTTGGCAGACCACATGCCGACCTTTTTTGCTGCACCTTCGGTACACAGCGTGATAGTCTTAACGCCGATACCATCGTTGGAAGAGGCGGGCACAAGAAACGTAGTCTGGCCATTGTTGCGCTTCAGCGCCGTACGAGGTGACTGATTCGAGGAAGAGCAAGCATTGGATTCTTCATCCGTTGTTGTTGAGTAGTATTGCAGAGCATCTGCGAGACTCTGCTGAAGATCTAGAACGTCCTGCCTAGTCAGTTGCAGAAGCAGGTTGCGAACGTCCAAATCAGCGAGGATTGTCAACGGCATCTTGTGGGATTAAGTACGGATCGTGACCATGTCGTATTCTCGTCGAGTGATTGAACTGAACGATTGCATGTACAGGGCATAACAATGCCTCAGAAAGTAGGTACCTAGGGGAGGGGCAGCCGGGAACCTGCGGCAGTAACGGCCAGTCTCTTCGACGCTCGACCTCAAGTCCCACTGCAGCATTATTCATCACTTGTCACACAAGATGCTCAGTAATGCTCGGTGGCGTGCGTTATCGTAATAGATTTCAGTCAATGCAGTCGTGGGCAACCGCTTTTAACCCTCCTAAACTCCGTGGTTTAAACTGCCCATGTGCAGAGATAAGAGACACGCCAAAAAAAATCGTGATGAACCATTAAAGAACACTTGATACGATCCGTCTAGATCTTGATAGCGCTCTCAATGGCCTTCCTACGCTTGTCCATGCGAGCGTTGGCCTTGGCCCCCATGATACCACCACCCCAGTGGCGCGAGGCATCCTTGTGGTGTGACTCGAGGTAGCCGTCGTTGACGGCGGAGATAAGCTTGGAAAGCTCGTTCTTATCCTCGGAGCGAACCTCAGTGAGCGCGAGGACAGCAGCTGTCTTCTGGTGGACAACTGTCCCGAGACGGGCCTTGCCCTTGACGATGACGTATGGAACACCCATCTTACGACAAAGAGCGGGGAGGTAGACGACGAGCTCAATAGGGTCGACATCGTTGGCGATGAGGACGAGCGCGGCCTTCTTGTTTTCGACGAGGCCAACAACGTGGTTGAGACCGTATTTAGCAACGTAGGGTTTCTTGCTAACATCCTCCTTCTTTTTGCCTTCGGAGATAGCCGTGGCCTCCTTGGTAAGACGCTCCTTTTTCTCAGGCTTGGTCTCAGGACGGTACTTGTTGAGCAACTTGAAAGCCTGGGTAGCGACTGTGGTACGTTAGACTTATTTCACGATGATTTCTCGTGGGCATCTTACGGTTGCGGTCAGCGACGTGCTGGAACTGGGCAATCGCCGGAGGGACCTTCAGGCGCATGTTGAGAATCTTCTTCTGGCGCTGAAGGCGGACGTATGCGGGCCATCGGACCATGCGCGAAACGTTGCGCTGGGGCTGAATGTCCTGGCCGATGCCATAGTTGCGGGGGCGCTTTTCGATAAGAGGGTTCTGACAGTGTCAAAGCTGGCAGCACCCGCATCAAGTTCTCGTACATACCTTGGCGGGCTTCTTGCTACCACTAGCCTTGCTCTGAGGGAAGGGGGCAGGTGCCGCTTTCTTTCCTTTGGGAGCCATCTTGAAGTGTCGAGGCTGTCATAGAGAACAGGAACCATTAGCGATTGTCCAATCCACTAATTGACTTCTGAATCTCGTAAGAGGAGCGGGCATTGCTGCCAGCTACACTCTAGCCATCTGTGTTGCAACATGCTTCTTTCGAAGGCACGCGATGAATTCACTGCCGAGAATCCATGTGTTGGGTGTGCGCTTACCGTTGAACTGGGCGGCGGTCGACGAAGTGGAGATTGACGGGGCTCGAAATCAGAGGTCGCGTTTGGGAGGAGGAATATTCGAAGCGAGTGTTGGCCGGAACATTGTAGCGCCGACGCTAGGGGCTGCCCAATCGCGGCCCGTGGAGCCTTGGACCACCTCACGACTACAGGGACGCTCGCTGTCGACACAAGATGACAAGTGCGGTCTCAACGTCGACGTCGGTGGCCTACGGACGCTTCCACCATTTGATTATCATCTTCTGCTCATGGAAGGTCTTGTTACTTGCTCTCGCGGCGTTTTGCCCGGGCCCCGGCTACGACACTTCGGCACTCGTTATGCTCGATAGCAGTATTAACCGGCATCGAAGTTTTACAGACTTACCACGCATTAGACGCCTCGGTATCAACTTGTTTCGTTGGGATGCGCTATATTTTGTGGATGCGGCCGAGCGGGGTTATGTCCATGAACAGCAGTGGGCTTTCAGCTGGGCTTACTCTCGTCTTCTGAGAGTGTTGGGCCAATGTGAGTGATCTCCCCAACTGGTGCGCCTCTGGATTCATTTTCAGCAGTCTTTCCCGGCACTGCGGAGTCGCCGTTGCAGTGCTACATTGTGGCTGGGATCATCCTCTCCAACGTTTGCCACCTTCTCTCAGTACTTGTCCTCTATCGCCTTCTCATCTTAGTCTTGGGTACGCGGCAACAGCGCCACGTCGCCTTCGTCGCATCCGTACTACACATTTTAACACCTGCATCTCTTTTCATGTCTGCGCCTTACGCAGAGGCACTCTTCTCCCTGCTTAACATGACGGGGATGTTGTGTTATGTGCATTCTAAACGAACAGCTCAATGTGGGTATACGACCGTACAGGAAGATGTGTACAAACTGAGCTCCGGTGCCCTTTTCGCATCAGCAACACTGATCAGAAGTAACGGCTTGCTGAGCGGCTTGATCCTTCTGTGCGATGCCATTGGCTACTTATCATGCATTTTCTCATGGCGGCTAGATTACAGCGATGTGAGAAGATTGCTTGTCACAAGCCTGGCCGGCTTGTTCGTCGCTTGTGGGTTCGCTGGTCCACAGTATGTGGCATATCAGCAGTTTTGTGGGGCAAGCAACCTCGATCGTAGGCTCTGGTGTGATAGGAATATCCCAAGTATCTACTCGTGGGTGCAAAGTCATTACTGGTAGGTGCTTCCTTACAATACACCAATCTACCAATCTGATGTATTTTAGGAACGTTGGGCTTTTTCGTTACTGGACAGTGTCAAATTTACCACTTTTTCTATTGGCGGCACCGATCCTATGGTTACTACTAACTTCAAGCACTACGGCTCTTCATACTGGCATTCAGGAACTACGAAATCGTAGTCATAGCGTCGCACGCCAGCGACCGACCCTTATGGCATTCAGCCTTCCGGAAATAGCGCTGCCGCAATTTGTGCTAGCTGTCACTGCCCTAACGAACTTTCATGTTCAAATTGTCAATCGAATTGCTTCCGGATACCCCACTTGGTACCTAACGACTGCACAGTGGTTGGTGGATTCTCACCACATATCCTCAATTCCAGGACCTCCGCTAAAGGTCGAATGGGTTGTCCGAGGCATAATCATGTATGCGTTGGTACAAGGCATATTATATGCGAATTTTCTGCCCCCTGCCTAACTAATACGGCTCCCGATTACAATCTAAGGGGTACAAAGGATGAGTAAGCGAAGTTATATTTGATAGGATATTGTTCGTCAGATACAAACATCATCACCACTGCCTTAAGAAGCGCCTCATGTTCGACAAGCCCGACTATCTGGTGAAGGCAGAAGCTAGCAATCTTGGCAATTGTTGCTGGGATTATTATATGGATCAGTGTCTTCATATACGCTGGCTTTTTCAATTATTGGCTCATCCCTTGGTAGACTGAGGCCATGACCTTACGGTGGAGATTTCCGTTCTTTCGAGGTTTAGCCCTTACCCTTCCTTCCACAGTTCTGCGGATTTGGTGAAAATAACTCAGGTGCAGTCACTGGAAGGAATAACAGCCACAATATCAAGAAACTCAAGAAGAGTAGATGAGGCGCTGGCCCCGTTACACTTGCGAAATTGTGGCGTTTCGTAGGAGTCGTATCAGCCATCGCGTATGGTACAACCAGATTACTGCCATAGGCATTGCGGGCAAACTGTTCGATTACATCGACCATACGTTGAGATGCTGTTAGACTTGATACCTTTTCACATCGTGTGATAAGTGAGCCTTCTCTAAATCAGGGTAACCAGTCACTCGGTATGCAAAGTTGGTGTCTTGTGCAGCGTCCAACGCCTCCGTCAACTTTTCTACAACTGGTGGGCGTTCAAGTGTTACCTTGGTATGAGCGGCCATGTTCGTCCAAGTAGTACGCGTGCAATGCGTACAGTAAAGGGAATAAAGCCTCTTGAAGTCTGGCAAATACGCCACTACCTACCGCAGAGACCCTATCAAAGGTAGCTATGTTTTCTAAGATCTCGTGACTGAATATTGGCCATGGTAACAACAGCTGTATATAAAGATAACTCATATTCCCCCACCTCGTGCAAACAAACAGCAGCTCAAGCAATCACCTAGTATCCCAAAGAGTCAACATGATGTTTACTATTACGACAGCGCTTGTCTTCTCTTCCATAGTCATAGCGTCAGCCCTCGATCCTAGACAGCAACAATGTAACGAGGACGGTTGCTATCGTGCAGTCTGGGGGGATGGAAGTGTACCTAGGGTTGTTCGTGCAGCCGAGGACTGTGAGGACTACTTGACGACTAGCATTATTTGGTACCCAGTGTAAGTGCAGCCTCAGATCGGAGGATGTATTCTCACAGCAGTATTCTCTAGTGTCACAATCACTCTTCTGACCAGAACTACCTCAACTACCACTGCGCCATGTTCGACGACTTTATCCAACTTCCAAGCACTTTCAACGGAATACGTCCGCACCTCTATCGCTGTCATGGATGCTGCACTGGAAGCCATACAAGCAGTGCCGACTGAGTACCTTACAACTACGTCCTTCGGGCCGTTCCCATCGTATGCAACACAGGCCTGCATCCGACCATCGTATGTCAGTGCTTGCTCATGTGCCGGTGTTTCTCAGTCAGTCGTCACATATCTGGGAACGGTAAGTCTTTGTCCTGTTGTACATGGGAGCCTCCTAATCAAAGAGCACAGACCACGACTGCCACTACGACCACGACTTTGACGGACATATTGACTGGGAGTGCTTCTTGCTCTGCTGCTTCAACTTCTTCGCCAGTGGTATCTAGTTCTTCCTCGACGTCGAATAACGTGCCGTCTTCAGTTAGTAGCGCTTCCAACAGCCTCGGGTCTAGTACACCAATATTCTCCAGTGTTGAGTCTTCTAGTTCGTCCACAGGCTCAACGTCAGCTTTGACAAGCATCTCCAGCAGCTCATCGAACATTTCATCGGCCACTACTTCCAGTCCATCGACGTTGAGTGGGCTAACTTCGAGCTCGTCTGCTTCCAACGGCTTTTCAAGTGCAAGTCTCTTGTCCAGTACAAGCACCCTGAGTAGCTCTGAAACCGACACTTCAACTGCGTCAAGCCTGACCAGCACCATTAATAGCTTCTCGTCATCCTCAGACATTTCATATACAGATTCAAGTGTATCTTGTACAACTCCTGTCACGGCTACATCACCGAGCAGCTTGGTTCTCTCTTCAAGTCTTCTCACAACATCGTCGAGCAACTCATCATATAGCACAAGTTCCTCATCTTCTCCAAGTTTTGGGAACTCCTCATTTACTCCCACTTCTACCTTGAGTAGCTCATTCAGCTCTACAAGCGATCTATCCAGCACGGATGGATCAAGTAGCACCCCAGTTTCTTCTTCTGTGGACCCATCTTCATTATTTCCGAGTGTAACGACTGCATCACCAACATTTTCATCTTTGACTACTGGCACGGAATCTGGGTCTTTTTCTAGCAGTTCGGGAAATCTGTCGTTGTCTTCTTCAAGCAATACTTGGTCCTCGTCGAATTCCATTTTGACAACGTCTTCAGCTGCTTCTACTAGCAGCGACATCACACCGACCTTCTCTACTAGCAGCGACACCACATCGCTCTCTAGTGGTACAGCAGCAACACCGACAACAACAGTGTCGAGTAATTCCTCATCCTCATTTTTGTCTGGTACTTCTACCTCTTCTGCATCCTCGGTTGTTACTGGCTCATCATTCTCATCCGGGAGCATCTTACAATCATCGACCTCAAGTGTGACGGCATCATCCGATGCAACCACCCTCAGCGATTCATCGACAGCTCCCAGCAGTGACATCACGCTTTCCTCCAGTACGCGCACAGTCCCAACAACAAGCCCTACCGAAACCTTTAGCACCTCGAGCTCAGTGAACATGACCTTGTCTTCATCGAGCACATCCACGGGCACTTCAGACTCGTTTTCCATGACCACGACTACGCTGACGTCCCTGTCGAGTGGCACATTTGTGTCGTCTACTTCGTCGGCATCACCCTTCCCACCGCCCGTCTGTGGAGGTCATGGCGTGGCCCTCTGCGATGGAGGCTGCCATGATCTGAAAACCGACATTGGGCACTGTGGCCGCTGTGGGAATGCGTGTGCGACGGGGCGCGACTGTCTCAACGGCGTGTGTACCTCGCGTCCGTGTGACTCCCGTTGTAACTTTGACCGTATGTGCGGTCCCAGCGACGGCTCTGTCGAGTGCGTATGTGGGTCGAGCGTTGAAGGGAATGGCATCTGCTTTGACAAGAACAAATTCAAGTGCGACGACACGGCGCTGCCAAGGTGTAAGCTCAGCATGGACTGTCCGGTCGGCAGCGCATGTGTGATAGAGTACTGCGATTGTGGGACGGCCCCCAGCAGCGGCGTTTGTGTCAGGACGGATGGATGTGGCGATGGCGGTGCAGACGTGTTCGGGGCTTTGGTCAAGGTAGGGGAGACGGAGAGACGGAGGAGGGTGACCAGGGACGGCGTGATGTGAGATGGCCGTGAGATGGCGTCAGGTGGTGGAGGATTGCTGAGGAGGATGATAAGGCGGGCATGGCAAGAGGCAGAAGGAAGTATGTAGAAGCAGCAGCCACCAAAGCAAAGCAGTCGCCGTGTCCCTCACCAGGCCTCATCCAATGTCGATCAGACGGGCCCCCGCGGGGTAGTGTGAT
>Ga0182215_1000132_pt1 | contig 13068 bp, 17 predicted proteins | sample G5R1MG_24_FD_128404 | JGI IMG/M metagenome (GOLD analysis project Ga0182215, IMG submission 128404) | Switchgrass phyllosphere microbial communities from Michigan, USA - G5R2_NF_03OCT2016_LD1 MG | ecosystem: Host-associated > Plants > Phyllosphere > Phylloplane/Leaf | place: USA: Michigan... | reverse complement strand
GGGGGGGGGGTGGTGGGGTGGGGCGGGGGGGGGGTGCAAAAGACCCCTTCTTACCTTGCGTTTTCCCTTTTTTTCTCTCTCTCTCTCTCTATGTACACGGGGATCTTGCGCTCCGGGCGCTGGCCTGGTAGGTACTACGATGTAGGACTGTGTATAGCCAGGCCAGACTGGTTCGGTCTAGGGGCGTGGTTTGTGACGCAACGCATACTTTTCTGTCGTCCCGTCGTGGTGGTGTGTCATGGACAATTGCCGGCGTTGATGTTGTCATCGCCTGTCTTGTTCGTATAGGATACCGCGGGCTTGGCCGTCTGCTGTGTGCGCTGGCTGCGTACAGGATTGAAAACGGAGAGAAGTCGTGTCCGTGTACAGTGGCCATGTACAGTGGCCATGTACAGTAGGTCTGGATAGGGGAATGGCATGGGACTTTTCTGTCGTCATGGAGCAATCGGGTAGGCGATGCATTGAGGCTGGAACCGAGCCGTTCCACATGCTGACGGCACGGCACAGTGCAAGGAGCGCCGACGCCGCGAGAGACCATGTCGGGATGCTGTTGCGTTTGACGAGATGGACAGATACACAAGTTGCTGGCCAGTTCGGTCGCTCGCAATCCTCACTCATTTCCTGTAATTCAACTACCTACTCTTCCATGATCATCTATACCGACTCATGGACTCATGTACACAGACAGTACTGACACTGACAGATCCAGGACCCACTCGCTTCAGTAATCCCACCCCTGTCTTCTCATTATCGTCTCGCTTCCCTCCGCCCTGTCTTGCATGCACGCCGTGTAACCTTCGCATCGTATCCCGCCCGTTCTATCTCGCGATCCCAGCGCGATTTGCTCTCCGGTAGTGACACCTGACGAATAAAATGCCCGGCGCTCAAATAGTCGCAAAGGCAGTGGAGTAGCGGGGAAAATGTGGTCCGATGCGGTCCATGTGCGTGCAGCCACTTCTGTTCTCGACTTGGTGGGCGTAAAAAAAATAGGGGCTGCTGCTGCTGGCTGTGGCTTATGGGGCTGACGGACTGACTGGGTAGAGTACGTAGGGGACAAGAGAGGCGAGATGGGGTGAGGTGCAGACGATGCTGGCACCACGTTTTGGACGTTTCGCTGCGTCAGGGTATGCACACAGTGTACGACAGTATCCGCGCGTACGGCATGACATGTGCATGGTGTTGTTTCGTCGTTCCGAAACTACCACGAGTGTGGAAGCGAAGTGGGTTGAGGAACGTCGCCAATCGTCCGTCGCCCAATCGTTCTGGTCCCACAATCGAATCCTCCGCAACATTGGGCATACTTGCATAGACTCGGGTTTTTCAGCTAAACTTCGCAGCCTGGACGTAGCGCGCAAAGCTCATGTCGTCGGTTTGGTTTGTCGAGTTCTCGCGAATCGTGTCCCGGTACCGCTGCTGCAGGCCTTTTTCGGGGTCGTCGGAGTCGAGTTCCTCTTCGCAATCTACCTCCTCGTCCTGATCGTCAATTTCCAGCTCCTCTGCATCACTGACCGTCTCCGGCTCATCCTTTCGGGGCCGGGACTTCGGCTTGCTGCCTGCCCCACCGACCTTCATATCTTTCATCAGCTTGTCCAACTCACGCTGGCGCATGGCTTGCTTCTCTTTCTCCCTCTCTGCCCGTCTTCGCTCCAGTTCAGGCTTGTAATCGCGTTCGAATTCCTTTGCCTTTTCGTTCACTCCACGGAAAAAGTCATCGATACCGTCTCCTGTCATGGCACTTACGCCGACAACACTGAGGTGGTTGTAGAATTCCTCGAGTACAAGAGACATGCTGTTGAGTAGGCTACCCATGTATCCGCTTCCTCCGCCCATGCCTTCGCCGCCGGAGCTACTCCCTTCTTCTTCATTGCGGAGGGCGCTTTGGAATGCCTCAAAGTCGGTCATCCATTCCTTGGCAAACTCGGCATCATGTGCATCGGTTTTATTAAAAACGAGGATCATGGGAAGCTTCGTCTTGTAGAGTATGGAGCAGGCATAGAGCATGTTGGACATGAATGTGCTCGTGCTCGTCGTCCGCGGTGTATCGATGATATAGGCAATGACGGTGGGGAAGGTGCTGGCCAGGCTCGAGAGCAGGATCTCTCCGCTCGCAGACCACACGAAGACCTCGATCTGGCCTGGCGTGTCGACGAGGATGTGCTTGACCGGCGATCGCAGTACAGGGACAGGCTGGTTTTCGTTGCCGCTGTTGGTCATGAATTCGACTGTCGTCTGCTCAGGCGCCTTGGCAGGCGCGGGCGGCTGTGTACGCTTTTCCAAGAGCGCAATGACCTGGTCGATCTTGGTGCTGAAGAGATTCAGACTAGTCAGAATCCCACCGTTGGGGCCAAGGTTGAACTGCTTCATGACCTCCTTATAGTTGACACTGTCGCGGATGTCGATGTTGGGCGTGAAGGGTACATGGTGGACGGCCGGGTCGAGGTTGATGAGATAGGGAGGAGCGGGCGCCGCCTTGGAGACAGAGGGCTCCCTCTGAGTGGGGTCAGGGTGTGTGTACAAGTGGGAGACGAGCCGTTGCATCAGCGTCGTCTTGCCGCTACCAGCCATGCCGACGCAGACAATAGCTACCGGGGGGTTCGGCGTGGTGCCTTGTGCGGCTTCGGCGGCCGTCATGTTGGCGGAGAGAGCGGAGAGCGGAGTAGACCTAGTAGATGGTGTTGAGCAGAGAAGGAGATGGATTGGGTAGGCCGGTCTCGTCTGGTGAAGTAGAGTAGGTACCTAGTCAGCCGTTGCGGATTCCACAAACTTTAGGCGGGGCGCGCTAGCCGAGTGATGTCAGTCTGAGCTCTCACTATCCATGCTTGGCGCTGCAGCATCCACGTCGCGGCATCTTATTGCCTGCGATCGAATCGGAGCACCGTCTCCACGCCAACATGGGCCTGGAAGACTTTGAGAAGGAGCTCGCTCAGGCAAAAAGTAATGACAGCCGGAAGAAGCGCGACCGCAGCCGTAGCCGCGACCGGCACCACCGCGTAAGGGTATGCGATCCAAGCATGCAGACCGGCGACAACGACGGTGGACTGACTGCCACAGGACAACGTACATGACAGTTGCGACAAAAAGAGTCGCTCGCATCGTCACCGCGACGGGGACCGCTACGAGCGACACAGGCACAAGCGATCGCGACATCAATGCGAAACTTCCGAGGAACGAGCACACCGAAAACGCAAGGAGAAAGAGCGCGGAACACACTCTCGTGACCATTTAGGCCGGACTCAAGAAGACAGCCGTAGTGTCTCACCCGGCAGCGATAACCAAGACCGGCTCACGCGAAAGCCCCGGTCACGCCTGTACGAACATGACTCCTCCTCTGCGGACGACGAGCCGCTGGAGAAGGACTATACCCTCCCGGATGACGACATAGAGGCCCAGCAACTCGCGAACACTGAGAAGGCTGAATTACAGCGCGATGATTGGATGAACGCGCCCTCCTCCATGCATGTCGACTATGTGCAGCGCAAGAAGAGGGAAGAAAAGACGACATACGTCAAGGCATCTGCCGAAGCTCAGCATTCCCTCAAGGCCCACCATGCTGAGATGAATCGCCATATGGTGGACGTAGAAGATGCATCAGCAGTAGGATCAGCGCAGAGAGATGTCGGCTACACTTTTGGCGACTCGGGTGCGCAATGGCGCATGACCAAGCTCAAGGGGATATACACAAATGCTCGGGATTCGGGACGTAGTGTGGAAGACGTGGCTATCGAGAAGTATGGTGACCTACAAGACTTCGACGAGGCACGCGAGGAAGAGATTGAATTAGAGCGCCGAAAAACCTATGGCAAGGACTACGTTGGCAAAGAGAAGCCATCGGGAGACCTGTTCAATGAGCGAAAACTCCTGGCAGGCATCCATCCTGCGGCTCGTGAGCAACACGAGATATCGCATCCACCAAGAGGCGAGATTGTTGTAAACCCGCAACCATCATTGAGCATGCCTGCCCTCAGTCAGACGGAGCTCAACAGGCTCAAAGCTCAGATGATGAAGGCGAAAATGAAGAAGGCGCCCAACGCTGCTCAGCTTGAAGCAGAATACAATTCTGCAGTGGCTAGCTCAGCAGGCGTGAAAGACCGCGACGTCGTGGTGTTGAATGCCATGGACAACCGTATGCTAGCAGGCGGTCGTCAGGGCGAAGTCATAGCACTTACCAATAAGCGTGGAACCGAGCGAGGACTTGTAAAGGAAAACGAAGACATGAGTATTGATGACATGGTCCGCCAGGAGCGTCGAACAAAAGGGCAAGTGGGTGGCGAGGGCATGCTCCTGGCTGAAAAGATTGCCAAAGATTCAAAATTCACCGTAAGCCTCCCTATTCCATTCGTCTCTTCAACCACAAGAAAATGACATACTGACTCGTCCGACAGAATGACCTAGACTACCTCGACGAAAACGCTACCAAACTTGCAACGCGGGCCCCCAAGTCCTCCATCAACCTGCGCAACCAAGCCATCCAAGACTATACCCGAACTAACCGCATCCTCGATTCCTGCCCCCTCTGCCACCACGAAGAAAAATCCCCGCCGCAGCCCCCCGTCGCCCCTATCCTCTCCCTCGGTACACGCGTATTCCTGACGCTGCCCACCGAGCCCGAAATCAGCGACGGCGGCGCCGTAATCGTGCCCATTCAGCACCGCACTAACCTCCTCGAGTGTGACGATGATGAGTGGGAGGAGCTGCGTAACTTCATGAAGTGCCTCACACGTATGTACCACGACCAAGGCCGCGACATCCTCTTCTATGAGAACGCTGCCCATCCGGGAAGAAAAGGCCACGCGGCTATGCATGCGGTGCCCATTCCTTTTGCACTGGGCGACACAGCGCCGGCCTTTTTCCGTGAGGCAATCCTTGAGTCAGCGAGCGACTGGACTCAGCACAAACCCATTATCGATACGCTCAAGGCATCGCGGAGTGGGCTGGGCAAATCGGCGTTTCGTCGCAGTCTGGCAAAAGAGATGCCGTACTTTCATGTCTGGTTTGAGCTCGATGGTGGTATGGCGCATATTGTAGAGGATGAGCGCAGTTGGCCCAGGGGCGATTTATTCGCAAGAGAGGTCTTGGGCGGCATGTTGGATGTGGGCATGGAGGTGGTGAAGAGACAGGGGAGGTGGGTGAAGGGGGATCGCAGAGCGGACAAATGGGCGAAGGGATGGAGGAAGTTCGATTGGACGAGGGTGCTTACTGAGGGATAGTATTGTATTGGAGTGTGTTGTGTTCCTTCGATGGGAGGCTACATGGCCAGCAAGGGCTGCCATCACCGTTTCGTCAGTCTTACCATGAAGACAAATGATGGCAAATGTTGATAATCATAGCGATAGACATATCAGTGAGATGTATATATGCGTACTCGTTGGACAATGTATTTGTCTGATAGAGGTCCAGGTATGCCATTACCAAAGTATGAGATATTTACAATCGAAAGTTAAACAACACAAACTCCATTTCCAGCAAAGCTCTAGCAGCCCCGTCGACGCGCTCACAGCAAGTAGATTTATTCGCTATCATCATCGCCAATGAGTTTGGCGTAGTCTTCCGCGGAAGCAAAGGTAGGCAAGCTCTTGAGTTTCCTCTTCTTAGCCTTCCTCCCATCCTTGGTGTTCTTGTCGTTGTCCACGTCTGTGTCATCGTTCATATCCACATCGATGGGAACATCGGCGTCAGAATCGACAAAGCCATCCTCGTCGTCGAGATCAAAGTTTGCAAAATCGTCTTCATCGTCGTCTTCCGCTCCGCCAGCAGGCCCCTTCACATCATCATCGTCGCTACCGAGATTGAGCTCGACACCGCCATCCATACCTCCAGACTCGTCATCACTCATCATGTCGTCCATGTCGAAGTCGCTGAGATCCTCATCGTCCCCTCCATCGCCCTCAACATCTGGTCGACTCTTGACAAGAGCTTGCCAAATCTCGTCTTCGTCACTCTCATCATCGTCGCTGTCAACGCCCTTTCTTCTATCTTTCTTCTTCGCCTTTTTCTCCGCTTGCTTCGCCTTGCCTGCCTTCTCGAAGTATGTGTGGAAGAACACCTCATCCACTCGCACATCGTCAACCTTTTGTCGCCAGAACTGCTCAGAATTGAGCGGGTCGTGATTACGATCGCCATCACGCGCGGTAATGAGGTATGACGCAGCTTTCGAAGTACCGGACATAGGCTGCATAATGGAGGAGCCGTGGGTGGCTTGCGACTTAGTCTTTGCATTTCGAAAGGAAAACTTATCGAGAAAATTCATCAGTGTGTAAATCGTGGGATCAGGCTTCTCCTTGATAGGCGTTTGATCGACAATCTTGGATGCCAAAACGTGGACTGAAGGATGATAGTGAGCCTGTAGCGGCAGCAGCTCCCAGAGACAAGACAGGTCTGCTTGCGCATGGGCTGGGTCTCGTTTACGGGAGTCGTACACAGAGTGTTTCGACTTGTTGTCCTCGGTTTCCGTTTTGCTCACTTTGGCATCATCAGCGTCTTCGTAATGCTCATCGCCGCTATCTTCGGCGTGATCCTCCGGTACAGAAAGCATGGTCTTGATTGTTGGAAAAGTGGCAATCAACTCGTTGATAAGGTACAAAACGCCACAGATGAATGGGGGTTCGTGCATGTGTATAATCTGGAGTAGGCGCTTGACGAAGGCCTTGACGCGCTTGGTATTAATGTCCGTTTTAAGTGAACGGTAGAGAAGGTTTAAGAACATAATGTGCTTCGATGTCGTCATGAGACGGGGGTCCAGCAGAGATTCGTACAGTGTTCGGTAGAAGCGATCAGCAGAGTAGTGTTTGGTTGCGGAGATTTGTTGAATGAGTGTCATGGCCTGGATACTGGTGTTGAAATTGGAAGAATGCGTGACCTCGAAAATCATGTTGAGCTGCTGCTCAAACTTGGCATCGTCAGTCTTCGCAAATGGAAATGCACGGTTTACGCCAGTCAAAATGGCAGAAATCAGCTTCTCACGGGACTCATCCTCAACCTTGAAAGCCATCGTGGCGGCCTTCTCAGCCTTTTTCTTCGCCATTTTCCCTGGCTGGCCACCGCCTCCTTGTACGAGACCGTGCTTGTTCAAACGCTTTTCCTCTTTTTCGTGCTCTCGCTGCTTCTTGAGCAAGCCAAGGAAGATGCTGAAGTAGATTTGTAGAAGCTGGTTGGCAACTTCTGGCTCCTTGACGCTGAGCACGGTCTGATTGAGGGTGATGATGGCATAGTACTTTGCGACTCCGCTCTGGTTCGGTCGGAAGAGAAGATCGGATTCGATCGAGCTGATGATGACGTTTTTCATGAGAGGATGGGTATTTTGGAGCTGTAGTAGCAAGTACGACGCTCTAGACGCAACCTTCTTCTCTTTATCTCCAAGCTTGTTGATGAGTAGCCGTAGCAAGTTCTCTTCCTGTTCGGGCTTCTCTTTTAACAACTCCCAAACGAATGTCACAGCCCGATTTCGCGAGTATTCGACCTCATCATTGGACCATGTCTCCAGAATTTTGAGCATTTCAAAGTACTGTTTTTTCAACCAGTCTTCGTATGCCCAAAGGATGAGATGGATCTTCTGGAGATGGCCGGGTAATTTTTCGCCTGATTTCCATTGTGCGCCTTTGCCTTGCAATGAGGCTAGGAGCCCAGGCTGCCGCGCGAAAGCCTTAAGTTTTCGATCAGGTGGGAGCAAAACACCTTGGCCTAACAAGTCCTTCAGTGCAGCCAGGGCCATCATCGCAGCGTTCCTGCTTTTCTTTTGCGAGAGGCCCATCAACTGACCAAATGCCTTCTGAGTGTGCAAAGGCGATTCTTGCACCAACAGCGTCAACGCAGACACCTTGTCTTCCATTGTACCAGAGCTCATAACTGTCGACATGAATTTGTGTGACGAGTCCTTGGTCATGTGCGACGACGCATACTCAGAGGCCTCGGCCTCCAGCAGCTGGTCGGCATACTCGTGAAGCGCATCAATTACATAGCGAGGTGGTATTGTGGGCTGGTCGACGGCTGGAAGCTGGGGCAGGTCGACCGTGTGCCACTCGGGCTGTGGCTTGACCAGCTATTGCACCTGTGAGCCCAAATTATTGCGAGGTCGGCGCAACACGTGACGTACCAATTGCGATCGCGGTTTCTGCACGTCGCCATGCTTGCGAGGATCCCGTCTGTCGTTCTTCACGCGGGCCTGGTTCTTATCCGGAGGCGGCTTCGTAAAGCCATCTTTGGTCTCGGCATGGGTCCGCTTCTTCCCCATTTGGTGTCGTCGGTGTCGCGGGCAGTGAATGAGCAAGATCCGTCAGAGGCAAAACTCCGACGCGTCATGACATTGGGTGCGAAGCGGATCGCGACTGGCTGGCTGGCTATCGAAATTTGTTACCGGGCGCCACGTGCAGCGGCGGAACGATTCACCGTGGCCCATGCTTCTAGCCGATATCGGTTAGAGATCAGGTGGGGATTCGTTATTGAAGGCATATTATGGGCTTCCGTGACATCCCCGCGTGCGCCCGAGTAGTGAGTCAAGCGCCTGTCTCACGGAAGACGCGTTTCCTGTGTCGGTTTCCCGGCTATGTGCATACGGTGGAAGAGGTTGTACCAGAATCCAACCTTGCTCAGGAATCCGCATCATCCTTCACCCCACCTGTTCATACCTGGTTACCCTGCCAAGCCCTCACATCAGGTAAACCATCCGGGAGCATACAAACATAGCAACGTCACCATGTCGACTGCGTCGACCGAAAGTGACCCCAAGATCTCTATCACCCCCCTTCTGAAGCGTCTTTGGCATGAGTCGCCCGCGACAAAGCCAGACGCCGATGAGATTGCGGCAGCTCTCGCGCTCATCTTTACCAACAGTCTGTCAGAAGTTCAAACGGGAGCATTGTTGACGTGTCTTCATTTCACGGATCGCGACAGGCAAGCTGATGTCTTGGCGAAATGCTCAAAAGCCATGCGCAAATACTCCGCTGGTATCGATGTCAAGAAACTGGAAGACTTACTCGAAACACGGGGACGAAAAGAGGGAAAATATCACGGTGGTTTGGTACGTTCCCTTTCCTCTGCGCACACATAGTATACAGACTGCAGTCCGGAGTCAGACATGCACCTGACGTCTTCGTGTTAGCACGGAATACTAACCTCCTCTTCAGTGTGACATAGTCGGCACAGGGGGCGACTCACACAACACTTTCAATATTAGCACCACGTCATCCATCCTCGCAAGCGCTCTTCTCATGATAGCTAAGCATGGAAACAAAGCATCTACATCACGCTCTGGCTCCGCTGACCTGCTCTCTTGCATGCCTCCAAATCCGCCGGTTATCGCCGCTGTAGCACCCAAAACCATTCATGAAATCTACTCCAAGACAAACTACGCATTTCTCTTTGCCCCCGTTTTCCATCCCGGAGCTCGACACGCTGCTTCCATTCGAAGGCAATTAGGGTGGCGCACCATTTTCAACCTTCTGGGTCCTCTGGCCAATCCACTGCACGACTTAATAGAGGCAAGAGTGTTGGGTGTTGCCAGGAAAGAGATAGGGCCTGACTTTGCCGAATCGCTGAAGCAATCCGGGTGCAGAAAAGGCCTCGTTATCTGCGGTGACGAGGAACTGGACGAATTATCATGTGCTGGCCCCACGCACTGTTGGCGCTTAGTCGAAAACGCCTCGTCGGGTCAGGTTGAAATTATCTACTTCACTGTTACCCCAGCCGACTTTGGACTTCCAGAGCATCCGCTCAGCGAGGTTAGTCCTGGCCAATCTCCGGAAAGAAACGCAGAAATCCTTATGAAGATTTTGACGGGCCAGGTACCACCTGATGACCCAATTTTGCACTTTGTTTACATCAACACTGCAGCCTTATTGGTAGTGAGCGGGATCTGCGATGCGCATACTAGTAATTTGGGCCATGGTGATGACGGAAAAGTGATCACAGAGGTGGGGCCAGGTGGTGGACGCTGGAAGGAGGGAGTCAGGAGAGCCAAGTGGGCAATCCAGAGTGGAGAAGCATACCGTCAATGGCAACAATTCGTTGAGGTCACGAATAACGTGGCATGACACGGGTCATACTCAAAATTGAAATACTGCCTAGCTTGTTGCCATTATAAAGGAGAGATCCCTGATGTTGCACGTTACATGGATATGATTACTCGCCCAAATAGTCGTGAGGCAAGTTGCGCACTGTTACAGAGTAAAAAACTCTGCGCCCTAATTATTTTTCTCCTGTGCCATCCCAGCTTATTATATATGGGACTGATCGCATCCTGTGGCTGGTTCTTTGCAAACTGTTTGCTGGCAAGACCTAATATCGGGTTTCTGGTCAAGATGGGCAACTGAAACGCTAGATAGTTAAGCCAAAATAGCATTTCGATAGATGCAAGTGAAGAAATGAGAATAGAATATATATTGCCTACTATGCTACCCAAAGATGTTGTACTACGTCTGATGTGACCACTTGTTCGTCCCTGAGCTAAAAAATCTTCTCACAACGGTCCCGAGGAAGTTCGGGACAAAGGCAAGAGAACATCTGTCCCAAATCATACACCGCAGTAATTGCCGTCTCTCCGAACTCGGTTTGCCTGTCCAAGAGCACCGGGTGCCATGACTGACCCTCCTCCCGTCGTCGCCGTCTCCACGTTGTCGACTCCTACCTTTGACGCCCTCTCAAAGCAAGCATCCACCTGATCCACCTCCCCACAACTTAGAGTATCACATTTGACATTACAGTTCATACCGCCACTCACCCACACAGTAACAGCCTGCAAATCGTCGAAGCCTCTCACACTCCCCACACTGCCTTTGAACCCCGTCTCACAAACACAATGGTCGCGCACACACCGCGCATTCTCGCCACAACCCCGATTCTTACCACTGCCGGCATTGCACTTTGTCAGCGGACATGAATTTTTCGCCCCCCCTGTAGCACCGCCGTTGTTGTCGAGGATGATGGTAGGATCAATTTGCCACCACGGCAGCCCCGAGTGTCGGCACCGCTTGTCTTTCGGGCATTTGGTGCAGTCGAGATTGTTGACTGGACAAGTGCGCCATTGAGTCTGGATAGCAGGCTCGTTGTCGAGGACTTCGGAGCGGCCGTCATCCGAGTAGGGGTTCATGCCGACCAAGGGATATGGAGAGTCAAGGCTGGAGGAGGGTGACCAGGGAGGTGGGAGGAATTTGATAACAGGAGGAGATGGCGATGTGTCTGCGCGTTTGGGCCATGCGAGTGCCGGTCTAGACGGCCCTTCGGCTTGCAAGTGATGGACATTGTACGTGATACTTGAGGAGTCGAATGCAGGATCGGATGGGCGATGAGCCAATTTCTTCTTGATCCTAGGGAATCTCGCGTCGATGGTGTGGGCCGAGCAGGAGAGAAGTGCGAGTACGGATAGTGTGAGCTTCATGGCGCGTATAGGATCGAAGAAAGCGATAGCAGAGGCGATGAGAGAGAAGGTACAGCAACATTAGAGTATACATGGACATGGCAACAAGGTCAGGAATGCGGGGACGTGGTGAAGACCTGGAATGTACATTTTCAAGGCATCGCATTCCGGAAACCTGGTGTAACTTTAACGACCATTCTGCTGGCCACATATACTACATCCGTGCCATCCGATGGCTCATCATAATCACCAGATTGGCAGTCTCACTATCCCTTCACGCTCTCAGCGTAGCCACCTCGTCGACAGCACCTTGTGCCTTACCATTTCTCGACAGCAGGTCTCAAGTCGATCTCCCAGGTAAAGTTTGTTTTGGGCTGCGTATGGAGCCACCAGTAGTCATTGGCAATCTGTGTATTTCCGCGTTAGCATTTGATTTCTCAATATACCTACTATCTGAGATGCTAGGCTTACCCCATCAGCACTCAACTTCGCCTCAGGACCCTGTTCCTTCAACCACTCCTTCGTTCTCGGAATATCGATAACACCATCGATGATGGCATGCGCAACATGAACACCCTGGGGTCCAAACTCCTTAGCCAGCGACTGGCTCAGTGCTCTCAACGCCCACTTGCCAGTTGCGAAACTCGCCATCTGCGCATTGCTCTTCACACTTGCGGTTGCGCCCGTGAAGAGGAGAGAGGGCGGGTGCTCGGAGCCCTGCTTGACGCCGTTGAGCAGCAATGGCAAAAAGGACTGGCTGAACAGGATACCCCCCATAGCGCTAACAGCGAGAGACTGTGCGAATACATCTGCAGGAACCTCCAGGAAAGGCTTGCGCAAGAACCCGCCAGAAGCATTGAAGATGGCTGCTGCGGCACCGATATCGCTGCCGAACTCTTTCTTGATCGTGTCGACGGCGTTCGTTAGGCTTGATGCATCAGAGACATCTGTACTAATACCAATGGCTTTTCCCCCGCTCGAGTTGATTTCTTTGGCAAGGTCTTCATAGTTCTGAGGTTTGCGTGCGAGAAGAACGACAGGGTAAGCTTTGGCGAACTTTCGCGCGACGGATGCACCTGTGCCTGGTCCGACACCTGCAACAACTGCGATGAGTTTAGATGACATGGTTGTCATGGATCTCGATTTGTCCCGCGTGGTGTGAGACGTGTATGGGAGCTCAGAGTAGAGGCTTCAAGGTACAATGATGGCCGGATCGTTGACGGCACAAGACAGACAGACTTTCACGTCCTAGGTATACGTAGTGCTGAATTCACCTAGGTACATCCATGTTTAGTAATTGCGGGTGGTGCAATGACAACATGGAGTAATCAAAGCCATCCCCGCACGCCATGATTAATAAGCACCCCTCTGTCTCTCCTGCAGTTGCTTGCACGTAACCAAGACTCGGCGCGACTATGCGTTGGTCGTTATTCATCAAAACATCACCCTTTTCACAGCCTATGCCATTCCTGCTCGGCCAGCCTGGATAATCTCTCCAGTGGGCTTATCATCACTCCTTAAGACGGGCCAGCTAGCACCGTCAGCCTTGGCCAGGGTCAGTTCGAGCTTCGTGCCCAGTATTCTAAACCTGCTCTCCTCGGGCTTGATGCTCCCAAAGAGAGGAACCTCGGTCTGATAGCGCTTGCAGTCTGTGGTCCGCAGGTCGAGCTTGACTTGAGTGGGCTGAAACTCGATGACGGCGGTGGATTTTTCGATCTTCT
>Ga0182215_1000129_pt1 | contig 13147 bp, 8 predicted proteins | sample G5R1MG_24_FD_128404 | JGI IMG/M metagenome (GOLD analysis project Ga0182215, IMG submission 128404) | Switchgrass phyllosphere microbial communities from Michigan, USA - G5R2_NF_03OCT2016_LD1 MG | ecosystem: Host-associated > Plants > Phyllosphere > Phylloplane/Leaf | place: USA: Michigan... | reverse complement strand
GGCCGATATGCAAGACGACCACGACATGAGCGGGGATGCCGATGGAAATTTGGAAGAGGATACAGCTGTTCACCCAAATCAAAAGCAGACACCGACGACAAAGAGCGTGCAGAAACCGCCCAAGAAACCGACCCCAAACCGTCACGAAGGCGTCTACACATCCGACTCTTTCAAGTCCAACATGTTCAAGTTACAGGTTGATGAGCTTCTAGATCAGGTCAAGCTCAAGTATGGTAAAAGAGAAGCGCCGGCCGAAAATGCCATGAGAACTCTCAAGGACATCATTGAGCACATTCCCAGTCGAGATGCACTTCCTGTATGTTGACGACACCATGACAGAATGTCAGCCCCTGACCACATCTAGATTGCTGCTGCTGAGAAAGCACTCACTTCTTCCGGTATTGCGATACCCTTCCCAATCCCACGCCCTCCAAAAGACGCCCTATACAAGCTGGCGTACGAACGCCCTACAAGCGTCAACGCGACTGGCAGCTACCCGCTCAAGTCGGCGAGTCGTAGCGAACATGGAATAGCAATCGATCTCGTCGTTACCATGCCAAAAATCCTGTTCCAAGACAAGGACTACCTCAACCATCGATACTTCTACAAGCGTGCATACTATCTGGCATGTCTGGCTGCGGGCATCAAGGCTTCCGAAGAACACAAGTTTGTCCTGTCCTTCGACTGCCTCAATGGAAATCAGCTACAGCCCATTCTTGTCGTACGACCCAGCGGGAACGGCGACAAGTACGACTTCTCTAGCGCCAAGTGCCAGATTCATATCCTCGTAGCTCTTCCTGAAAACACCTTTGCGCAGAGTAAGCTGCTACCCAACTCCAACTGCATTCGGCCAAAGGGCAGAGAAGAAGAAACAGCTAGCAAAGCTTTTGCACCAACGCCCTTCTACAACAGTACACTGCAGTCCGACGCCAATATCACTGCCTATCTCAAGCTATTGCATGCCACGGCATCTAAAGCTGATGCATTCAAAGATGCGTGTATTCTGGGACGTATTTGGCTCAAGCAGCGTGGGTTTGCCAGCCAAATTCGCAGAGGAGGTTTCGGCAACTTTGAATGGGCTGCCATCATGGCCCTGCTTTTGCAGCCAAATGCACCAACTGGCACACAGTCTGTTTCGTCAGGATATAGTAGCTATCAACTCTTCAAGGCAACATTGCAATTCTTATCACGTGGAGATCTCATTAAGAAGCCTTTCATCTTCCAGGCACTCAATATCACCATCCCAAAGAATGAGACTGGACCTGTTGTCTTTGACGGGCCCCGAGGACAGAATATTCTATTTAAGATGACGCCTTGGTCGTACTCGCGACTCCGATCCGAAGCCAAAGCTACGGTCGACATGCTGAGCGACTCCGTCTTCGACCAATTCGATGCAGCCCTCATTCTCAAGACAGAGCTGTTGAAGTACCGATACGACGCTATACTTGAGGTACCGCTGTCAGCCCTCAACCTTGCGTCGGCAGGAACAGACTACCATCAGCACCTTGGCGAAATAGCACGAAAGCTCTATAAAAGCATGACTCGTGCCATGGCTGACCGCGTCACGGCTATAAACATCACCCTGCCTGAAGAAGAGAGCTGGCCACTCACCTCACGCCAGCCCCAAGAAAGCCAGCGCAAGAGTCTGCTCGTTGCTTTTGCAACTGATCCTACACACGCTAATCGCACCGTCGACCACGGACCTGCTGCTGAATTGAAGCAAGAAGCGGCCGCTTTCCGCAAATTCTGGGGCGAAAAGTCGGAGCTTCGACGATTCAAGGATGGGTCCATCCGTGAGAGCATTGTTTGGTCTGCGAAGGATGCCTCCGTCTCCGTCATGGAGCAGATTGTCTTCTACGTTCTCAAGACACATATTGGCGCTGAAGTTGCGGAACAAGCCAAGTTCGCCAACGATACGTTCAGTCATCTTGTGTCATCGGCATCTGTCCAAGGCACATCAGGTGTAGCACCCTTCCTTCCAATCATGAACGCCTTCTCCGCCCTGGAGAAGGATATTCGTGACCTTGAGGATCTTCCATTACGTTTACGCCACATTCGAGCCGCCGATCCGCAGCTGCGCTACGCATCGATAGAAACACCAACCGCGGGTCACGCACCCTCGTCAGTTGTACTTCAGTTCGAAGGTTCTGGACGCTGGCCGGATGATCTGTATGCTATTCAGCGAACGAAGATTGCATTCTTGCTGAGACTGTCTGAGCTCCTAGCGACGCTTGAGTCTGGATATATTTCTCGTGTAGGTCTCGAGAACCCGACGCAACCAGCGCAGAACCAGGCATTCCTTGACATCACAACCACGTCTGGGTTCACGTTCCGTATCCGCATATACCACGACCGCGAGCCAACACTGTTCGAACGGCAGATGAAAGATAAGTCGCTTGACGCGTCCTCACGCGAATCTGCAGCAGATTCGCTTGCCTTGTATAAACGAGACTATGTCAATTCGCCGTTGCATTCGCAAGTACTCCAGACTCTGTGCACTCGCTTTCCATCCCTTTCGCCTTCCATCAGGCTGACAAAACGCTGGTTTGCCTCGCATCTCTTGACACCGCACTTTTCCCCTGAACTTGTCGAACTCTTAGTCGTCCGCACCTTCCTTCAACCCCATCCCTGGCCTGTACCGGCAACCGCCACCACCGGATTTCTCCGTACACTGGCCTGGATCAGCCGCTGGGATTGGCGACACGTACCTCTCATCGTAGACTTTTCGTCAACCTTCACCGCCAACCCCGCAGACCTTGAAGACACATCTCCCAAAGGCATGACAGCTGAGGATCTCGAGCGACTCCAGACGCGCTTCGAAGCATGGCGACGTATCGATCCAGCCATGAACCGGGTCGTCCTCTTTGCAGCGACAAACCTTGATGAGGAAGGCACGACATGGACAGACAAAGCGAAGCCAGAAAAGGTCGTCGCTGCACGGTTGTCGGCTCTGGCTAAAGCTGCAACACAGGCTGTGCGCGCCGACGAAGACCGGCTGCTTGCGCGGGTCAATGGCAAAAACACCACTACTGCGTCGTCCTCCGAGAACTCTTTGAATCCAGAGTCCCTCTTCACACCTACCATCTCCGACTACGACATTATCATCTCCATCAACCCCAAACACGTGCCTTCGTCGCCCAAGACACGCAAATCAGAGCTGCAGTTCAAAAACCTCGATTTGCAAAAGTCTGCGCGATTGGGCGTGTCCGTACCATTGCCGCGACTCTTTGCCGAAGAACTGCGCAACGTCTATGGCGATGCGATGCTATGGTTCTGGGACGACGAGACGTTGGATTGTATTGTTGGGCTTTGGAATCCGGTGGTGACGAGGCAGAGAAGCTGGAAGGTCAAGCCTGGATGGAATAGTGAGCCGGTCAGGACGAAGAAGGAGAAGGTGGAAGGGGTTGGTGGAGCGGTGGAGATTAGGGCGAATCGAGTCGCGATTGTGCATGAGATCAAGAGATTGGGTGGGGGGTTAGTCAAAAGGATCAACGTCAAAGAATGATTGGCTCATGGCTGGCATGTATCATAGTACATGGAGAGATAGTGAATCCTGTTGCACGGGGAATTCTATCTTTGCGCTCAACGCCCCCATTTCTAGTCCTCGATGACCCTCCCAACGTAACCTTCCAGACCTGCAAGACCCTTTGCATCCCCCTCATTTCCACCCGAAAGCCTTAGCCCACCACCAGGCATGACCAGCACCCTGGCCCCGAACTCCACAAACTCTCTCGACGCGATAAACCGAAAGCTTACAATCGTACCCTCCACCCCTTCTGTCCCCGGCCTTTCCACCTCATCATCGAAACCAAACCCAAACGCATCATCCCTTTCTTCCTTGGACCCACCACCGCCTACCACACTCATGTCCTGTCTCGCAGCACCCGAGACGCAGGTGATTTTACTACTCGCCCTCACACTATTCACATACACCACGACCACATAGCCAACCCCCAAGCCCCTCACCCCATCCGCCTGCTTCCCCTCAAACCGCACGCGGATCACCTTGCGTGCCGTGGGCTCCCATGCCGCGACCACCATTCCCTTTCTAATGCGCTGGATACCGGGACTCCCCATTGTCGTCGCATCAACCGGCACAATGCCCATGGTGCCGACCTGCCCCGCATGTAGGACGCGCACGGGTAAGCGGAGATTACGCAGCGATGTGATGCGGACGCGGCGCCATTCGCTGTGCCGCATGTCGTTGCGTGATGGGTTAGCGAGGGCGCCGGGAAAGGAGCGCGATGTTGGAAGAGAGGCCTTGCGGTCGGAACGTCGCGTGCTGCTGCTGTCGCTGTCGTCAGAGGTTGTGTCGATGGGGTAGGGGCCGAGGAGGAGTTCGGAGCCGATGGAGAGGGAGCCATAGCGTAGGTAGCCGCCAATTATGACAGAACGGTCTGTTGACGTGTTGGATCGAGCACTATAGATATCCTCGATGTAGAACAGTGGGGAAGGGCAATTTGGTGGGGGGGTTGCGGGTTGAGAGGGTATAGGCAGTTGACGGAGGAATGCGTGGAGTTTTTGGATTCCTGTTCCTTTCACTGCACTGGTGAGGATTACGGGTACTGCTGCAAGCGGAGACGCCTCAAAGAGCTGCGCTATGCCATTGGCCTCATGGAGATCGGTCTTGTGGACCGTGTGCAAGTCGGCCTCCATAACAGTAGAGGTATCGGAGACGATACATGGTCTACGCCCAGCTAATTTCAACGCCGAGAGCAATTTTGAAAGAGTCTGGCGCAGACCACCCTTGGTAGCTAGATCATACTTTGTGACGACAATAACTAACGGAAGTTCTAAGGAAAGACAAAGCTGCAGGTGGGCATGCGAAAGATCAAGATCTGCAGCTTCCGGGCCGAGCAATTCTTCAGACGTAGGCGAGGCTCCAATCTTACCGGATGAGTCGTCGGTTTCGTCTGCAGGGACGCACAATAGGGTCCAGTGTGGTTGCCTGGGGGGAAGATTTAGCCCACATTCGAATCCCTCAAAAAGCAGACGAATGAAGAGTGGCGCAGTGGCAGACAAACAAAAAAAAAAGGAGTGAACACACCAGCCGACAATTCCGCGCACCGTCGTCCGCCTGAAACGAGGATGTCCCGCAGAATCTGACAGAAATACTAGTCTTCCACTCGGTGCGTTTTCCACCGCTGCGTGAATATCTGCCCATGAAGAGACATCTCCCGAGCCGTAGCTGACGACCTGTGTCGCGTCTTTCATTTCATCGCGGTAGCCTAACAGTTCTTGCGTCACAGAGCTAGTCATACCTGACGCGATCTCGTGGCGATGCTTGAGTAAACTCAACCGACTTTTCCCTCGCCCATTATCCAGGGTGGCCGTGGACAATGTGCCAAGTAAGCTAGACTTTCCAGACATGGTAGCACCGGTCACAGAAACCCGAAGTTGCTCAATGGTCGGTTGTGACTCCGTATTAGTTATCTCCTCCTCCGTGGCATTCGTCGTCAAGTTCGCAGCTGTGACCTGGGCATGCTCCTGGGCTCCCCTAGTGTGATCAATTAGATGTTGCTCTGGGCGAACCAAAGCTTCTGCGACCCACAGCTGTGAGGACTGTAGGCTTTGCTGTGGTGTGCCTGCAAAGTCAATCCATTCGCAGTGGCCTACGGGTACTCTTCGTTGGACTTGAACTTGACAACCTAAGCTGGCAGCCATAGCGCGCAAATTATTCAGACTCTCTTCCATCTCATCTTCTGCTAGCCCTACAATGGTACCGTCATCGGCAATGCCAATCTCATACAATGCACCCTGACTTTCCTCAAGGCCCGGGAGAAGTCGTTGAGGCATTTCAGGAGCCGAAAGCTGTGAGGCATCAGGGAAGTGCGGAACGGCAGAGGTGTTCGAAGATGAGATATGGTAGGAACAGGACTGTTGTAGGCGCCACAGCAGCTGAGTGGTCAGTTGCTCGAGACGATGCTGCTTTGACTGTGTAGAGGCTGACGAAGGCGGTGTATCTGGTAGGGTACTTGAATAAGATCCCTTGCGGCCCACTGTGACAGGAAAAGGGATGTCGCTTTTACTCGGGGAATGATGACCCTGCTGACCCGTAGTGGTGTGTGTAAACGATCTTCGCCGTCGAAGGAGTAGGTGAAGTTTGTATTCCGTAGGCCCTTCCTGGGGCTCTGCCTCCAATCTTTTTATATAGCCCATGGTGTCGGTTATGTTGGTAACCGCGTCGTCCTTGCCTTGATAGCCAAGTCTCGAAGGGAGTGACCCCATGCCCAAGAGGGGCTTTGGGGATTTCGAAAGCTCATCAAACGTAGATTTCGTCCATGGAGATGACACGCGTGGCGGATCGGGATCGAAAGTGAATATAGAGGCCATTCTGTTGTAAGCGTGCTATGTAGTTGTTGTGAGCGTATGGCTGATCGATCGTATCTCACTTATGCGTGGCCTTAAGGCTCTTAGGTTGCAGGATTCTGGGGCAATCGTATACCGGGAACGCATGTAGTCCGTAAAGATTTTGTGTTCATGAGCCAAGTGTGCGGTCGGGATAATTGTGACGGAAATGGGGGCATCTTGACGGGTAGAGAGCGTAGTCGATGTGACACCTCGTGCTGTATACAACTTGTGGAGAGATGTGAATCTGCCGGACAGGCGTTCAATAATTGAGGGAATGCATCGATGTGGAAGGTAAGGTGTATTATGATAGTCTTGCGATGAGGATTGGAGTGGGTGAAAGGAGTCATTGGTGGTCCAAGCTTCCGTGAGGGTACCTAGGCACCTAAGACTAGGGTATGAATCATCGATCTTTCTTTGATGCCATACAAACACGCCGCCATTATAGCGGCTTTTGGTACGACATAGACCCCCAAGTATATTCACCACAGCTCTATGTGGTCGATTGTTCAGCCGAGAATATAAACACGACGTTTGTATTTGAGGTTGTCCCGACTCCCACGGACCAGGTACGGGTGCCGATCCTAAGCTCAGCGGACACGCGCTTACGATCCGATCCTAGGAGGTACTGTCAGGCAAGTGCCGGCAGAGACCAGAGTACTCGGGGCCAGCGTGCTCACAGGGCATGGGTATTGTTCAATCCCGCGATCTACAAAATTGGTAGAATACCGCAATCAGAAAATATATCAAGCAAAATGGAACCCACTCCAAAATTGCAGTCGGTAAAATCAATGTAGACACCCCGGACGAATAACAGGAGGAGGAATCGAAAGATGTCTTCGGAGACATGGAAACACAATTCAAGTCCAAGATTGGCTGAAAGATTCGTGAATAGCGTCCAGCTTGAGAGTCCAGTCTGATAAATAATCTAGATGTTCCGCGTACATATATTTTGAAATAGAGCTGTATCGATTCAAGGGCAGGGATTTCCTTGTCTCTGGGACTTTTGAGAAAGGGTACAAGACTCTGATGTATTCACACCATGAGAGAGGTTCGAATATTACTATGCCATCAAAATGCACAAACGTACCACATGATGCATGGTAAACCCGTAGGGAATCCAGGTTGCGTATTAAATGTGCCAGTATTTTTCTCATTGTGTCCTGGTGAGTAATCACTTGATTATGGCCTTATCAAATGGGAACTCCAAGTACCGTTGATACGGAACATAGTCCAGGGATTCCTTCCGATTCTATGAACGATCTATATATGGCCAGATGCTTCGAATGTCATCCGGCGACTTGTTGAAATCAGTGCTTCTGCGCATGGCCGCTTCGAGCAGCTTCACGTTTTCTTGTTGCATCATGTCGAAATCAAGACGGGGGCTTATCCAGCCCTCAACATCAGTACTGAGCATCTTTCTAGCGAATTCAAGGACGCTGTGAAAGCTGCGATATTCATCGAACTCGCGATCGTGTCTCTCCAAGTCGTCGTCGCTGAATCTGAGTGGCCTAGGATCCATAATTTCTAGTTCATCCCAGGTCTTATAAACCTCAATAAGACAGGCTCGAAGCGGTATGGCTCCCTCTTCTGATACCTCCCCACACCGAACAAAGAGCTCCCGTAGAAATGATGGTATATGCAAGGCCTTGTACCCCCGGTTGTTCTGGAACCCACTAGTCACTTCGTACACTTTGGATAGTTTAGCAATCTTCAGCTTGTCCTCCGCCAATTTCTTTTCTGTTGCATCCATCTCATCATAATCATGCGGAAGCTCAGGAAACTCCTTGGCGCTAAGTTTATAATCTTCGTCGACTGATAAAAACTTCGGAAATCGGGCTTGCAAGAATAGAGGCGCGACTACAATCGATTGCCAGTCGATGAGCGAAACAATTTTAGCTGTATCTGGGCCCTTATAAGAGACGTAGATATTGCCCATATGAAGATTAGTGTGCCATAAGACTGGTTCGGAGACTCTGTTGATAAACGTAGACCTGCCCAGACTAGATACCACATCTTTGGTCACTCTGAGCATAGACATCTCCTCATCCGAGGATCCACGTGGAAAACCAGGGTTTGTGATGAGCGGGTTTTGCTCAATTACCGCTGTCTCCCGCTCTACAAGTGCAACATCGTAAGAGGATAAATTTGGCCCTTTTAAGAAAGGTTAGAACAAGAGATATAGTTCGCAAATGTGACTTACAGGGTCTTCGATGGAACCTAGAATGCAACGATCCCTTGCCTTTATCATACCACGCTCGCTCACAGCACCGCCCTATACAGAATCTCGCGTCATTTTCCAAGGTAACATATGTGTCATTTTCTGACATAGATTCGCTGAAGTAAAGACCTCCACTGGATGGGAAGCGAAGTCTGGTCATCTCGCTCTCGAATTTGGTCAACTGTTTGACAATACATAATTGATCCCAATCACTCAGGTCTTCCCACACCTGAAAAAGCTGTTTCCCAGGCGCTTTTTCCATCATAATATATTCGGCACCCACCGGGTTTGATGGATCACGATTCCAGGCCAGAACCTTGGGGACAGGGACTTGGGTATGCGTATGTACTGCCGCGCATGATTCAATTAGCTATGCGCAACAGCAGCTCATGGGCTTGAGGTCTTACAATAATCAAGGACAGCCACTTTCGACGCAGTTGTATATTTTGGTGGTCCAGTAATAGGGAACGGTATCTTTGCAATGATTTCGCTTCCATTCTTTTTACGCAAGAGGAGTCGCCTTACTGAAGCCCCCTTCCATTTTCTCGATGGCATAAACCGGTGAATGCTGCCCGCCAGTAGATGCGGCTACCGCGCAGAGCCGTTCAAGGTCGATTTCTCATATCTGCGATCACATGCCGTTTTTTCGTTGGCCAGAAAACGTCCGTTTGTGTATTGGAATAAATCTTCGCGATCGATCAGGTTGCCTACGGCAGTTCAGTATTGTGTACTAAGTTGGATGTGGAGCTATGGAAGTATTACCGCGACAAGTAATGGTGGGTGCTCGCGAGGGCTGAGCTGGAATAGCGCGTTCGCCGCTGCCCCGAAACCTCTGGTAAATAGATCTAAGCATAAGTGTTAGCGACATGACTGCCTCACTTCGGGGAGAATGCACATAATTTTCGGGGCTTGAGGAGTGCAAAGGCAGACGGCGTGACGAAGGAGTCTCAGAGGTAGGGTCGAGGAATCCGATTGAAACCATATCAGCACCGAGCCGGCCTCCAGGCGTAACTAATGGAACTAACGCCGAGTCAACCTTGGCATGCCCTCTGTAATTGAATAGCCGAGCGTGACGCTTGTCCCTTGGCAGTGAATAGAATACTAAGACAGTAGTGGTGACTTTGCTTTACTACCGACTGTTTCCCATCTTTGCAGCGCTCCCTCTAGAAGCTTGGGGTATATCAAGCCCTAGCGAGGGAGCCGTCTTATCGAAAGAAAGATGCAGAGTTTTCAAATAGCCCTGCTGGGGTGTAGTAAAGTACGGTTTAGTTTATCATAGTAGTCATTAGTAACATGACTATCGGTGTGCGATTTAGTGTTATTTTTTTCAAAGTATTTTGTGCTTTTCGCTATTGCACAGATCGCTCTTAAGCCATATCTTAGATTGACCAAGAGACCACCACTACTCGCCATAGAAGTCTCAAGCGATGACACTTGGGGCCCAGGGTGTAGGTAGAAGAAGGAATCATCTTGACATGTAGCTGTGAATACCATGCCGGTAATAAAACCCAGAAGAGGACCTTGGCCGTCGGCAGTAAGCATGATTTCATCATTCTCGTGAACCGAGTGCTGACTGCAAAAATGACACTGGACGCTGCAGGTGTCAGCCTCGCACGTCAGCCTTGCACACCTATTCTGAATCATCCTCTTCGTGTCATTTGAAATCGCTCCATGGACCCACTCGATCCTCAATCTAACACGTTTGCCAACCCTGAAAACCACATAGTACCGATGCGATGTAATGGACTGTGGCGCAACTCGGATAAGCCGATCCTCACGAGTCCAGTAGATACTGTCTGTACGACTTGGATGAGTAGAGACCCACCCTCACCCCAAAAAAGTACGAGTTAAACTATTGGAGGCGATGTAGACGGAGTAGAGAGTGGTTGACAGGTTAGGAAACAAACGCGACACGTGCGCGGTTGGGAAGAACTCGCCGCTCGGAACCTCAACCCGTCGCACCCCTGATAAGTTACCCACCGACCGGCTGTGCAATGACAGCTGATCCTTCCCGCAAAGCCGCGCCCCGCTGCATTACCCTTGCGACATGACCGCCGCTTCATAGCAAAGTAAGCTGATGCATGTGCGCTACTCATGTCTCTAACCCCCCACCATGCAAGCCACATGCGAAAAGCACAAGTCTTTTCTTGGCCGAGTCTAATCCGTAGTTGCATCTAGGTACCTACAAGATTGATTTCATAGTCATTGGTAGTTGCGGAATGAGGCATCCTCAGAGGCCGGACCCGCAGGCCTGCCCTCGGTTCCAATCGTGTCTGAGTCTCTCAACCTGCTTGGTAGTTGTCTCATGCTCCCTCTTTCTCTGTGAATGACCCGCAACAATCGCCAGGCTCATCTCGTTATTGGGTTGACGCTGGAATTCTTTGCGGCTTGCACTTGTCGTGTTGCATGTGTCCATTCCTAGCGGTCGTACGTGTGAACTCGGCACCACACCTCGGACAGAAGCTTTTTGATGCTGTTCCCGACTTTTCGCGTTGATGTCGTAAAAGATTGCTGAACGTAGAGAACTGGCGACCATTACAGCCATGGTCCCAACACATGGGCTTCGGCCTGGAATCAACTATTCGTGGCATCACTGCGCTGTGTTGTGCCTCTGTAGATGAGGATAATGAAAGTTTTGGATTGCCATGCGGAGGCTGGACGGTGGGTGCAGAATCGTACTGAGGATATGCAGCCGGCGTTGTTGATGACGGCGGATACATGGGCGGCAGTGGATGGTATTCATTGACACCATACGTTGTTGGCGGGTACAACTGGGGTCTGTAGTATGTTAGCCCATTAAAAGCTGGCCTTGAGTCGCTTCGGATGACTTACGGAGGGTAGGCATTCACCTCCGATACTTGAACGGGAAGACTGCTGTTGGGTGGTGCTGAGTAAGTGTAGTTGTGGCCGCCAGATGATAAGGGTGTGGAATCTCTGCGAATACTCTCTGAGGGCGGCTCTTGGGGGTATGGACTTCGAGGAAGCGATGGCAGGGGCTGATACGGGGCCAGTGCCGCTCTAGATTCTTGCCTCCGAAAGCTGTCATCACGGGTAGGGGCTGGACTAGACGCGTAGGACGAGCTGTATGGACCTGGTGTGGATGATCGCTGCTCGGCGGAGGCATGCTGAGGCGGATAGTTTGGTGAATAAGATGATGGTGCAGAGCCGTAGTGGCCCATACCGTAGTGTGAGGAGCTCATCATAAAACCTATAGTGCTACATAAAAAAGTCAGACTTTGTTCCGTGAGGCAACTTGGGTCGTCCTACCTCATGTCGTGTGGGTCGAGGAATAGATCATGGGGCTGTGCAAGGTTGATGGAGGTCTGCGACTCAAGGTCGCTACTACTTGTCACCGATGGTATCGGTGATGGTAGAAAAAAGCCCGAATCCTTTGCAGGCTGGAAGGGGTAGTCGTGCCCCGTTATGGATGTGAAGTCGTGTGAATGGGACGCCGTTTCTTGTGCAGATTGTATGGCCTCACTTTCATCGATGTCCTGGAGCAAAACACGGCGCGTACAAACGATGCTTGGAGGTGGGGGTACCGTAGGCTGGACAACAAGTCGTCGGCTAGAGCAATTTCTAAATCTACGTGAGATGGAAAACGGCTTGGGGGGGTGGTAATGTTTGAAAGTGCGAGGAGTCATGGTCAAGCACGAAGGGGTATATTCTGCTGTTGTTGCTAGTAACGGGGCAGACGTACGCTTGTGTTTTGGACCGGATTCGTTTGTAAGGCAATATGACACAGCCTTATGCTACTACCGTCATGCCAAAGTAGTGTCGTGGGTTTGGACTCGATATCTGGTGGAGGCCACGCCCCTGCATGGGGCCAACCTTTATTTCTAGGTACAAGCCATCTACTTTCATGATCTAACAGCTGAGAGCGCTTTCCCAGCTTTACGGATGGAAACTGCGTGGAGCGCCGAAGGATCCAGATCCCAGCAGCGACAAGGCCATGCTCCCCGACCGTTAACTAGCCGCAGGACGTGCGCCGGCGATGGGTTGCCTGGGCTGCTGGTATCCTTCCTTTGCATGGTCCTCGAAGACGAGATGAGTGTTGGGTCCACTGCCATGGCTGGCGAGGACGCTCACGTACGGCAGTGTGCGTCGTCGCGAAGTCGCCGCCAAGCTTGGGGCCGAACATGGCGTCTGCAAAGCCGTAAAGGCGGCGCTACTGGGCGTGATGCGATGCTCGTCCGGTCAAACCGTTGGTGGGCGCTAGGGGTGGCGCGCTTCGGGTTGAAGACTACGCCATGTTGAGCCTGGTGTTTGAAGACGCCCTGTTAGGCATCTATGTGTCAGACGAAGATGGGCCGTCGCAGCACAGCTGGCACCACAGAGAAGATCTGGGGCGACCTGGGTAGAATGCATGCGGACCAGGGGGGGCGCGCCGATTGCCCTGCGATCAAAGCCTCGCTGTCAGAACCCGCCTAGGTATGTACATAGTAGGTAGACGCTCTTTCTTTGGATCGCGCTCCTCCTGTGACGCTATTTTGGGCTTCGCGACAGCAGTACCGGGCACGTGCGACGCGGTGGTTGTGGGGGTGGGAAGCGGCCATACTCGCGGTCCAGCGTCGGGCG
>Ga0182215_1000128_pt1 | contig 13175 bp, 10 predicted proteins | sample G5R1MG_24_FD_128404 | JGI IMG/M metagenome (GOLD analysis project Ga0182215, IMG submission 128404) | Switchgrass phyllosphere microbial communities from Michigan, USA - G5R2_NF_03OCT2016_LD1 MG | ecosystem: Host-associated > Plants > Phyllosphere > Phylloplane/Leaf | place: USA: Michigan... | reverse complement strand
CTACTCATCACCCAGCGCTCCACCCCACAACACAACCCCCCCCCCCCACCCCCCCCCCCCCCGTCCCTGCTTCTCGGTCCGTCCCGTATACGTGGCGATCAAACGTCTTGCTGCACATGAGCCACCGATAGGTAACGATCCAAAGCAGGGATGAATCGATATTCCAAGCACTCACCATTGACCATGAACAATAAACGGGCAACACCAGGTCAAGATGTGAACCCCCCCCCTTCTTTTTTTTTGCATTCTGTGATGTACCAAGTTATGACATCCGTCGCCCAATCTCCAACCAGCTATACAAGCCAGTCCCGCCTAATACTCCTTATCCAAGAAGAAAGAGAAAAAAAACTCTCCTCTACCGTCTCCAACCAGTGCATCATGTAAGGGCCAATATAGTACAAACAGAGCAGAAACCAGGCCATGTCTCGACTCTGCTTTCGTCATTATGAAACTCAAACGCTAAAACGCCCTTCGAGATGCATATGCTAGTGAATTTCCATGGGTTTGAGATCAAGGGGGAAAAGAAGAAAGCAAAACCGACCAAGAATTGCCATGAGCTCACCAGGGCCCCCCTTTTTTTTACGTGCCGGCAAACAGGGCAAGTGCCAAGATCATGGCAATGGCACTCGTGATAAGGGCATTGCCGGTACCGGGCATCAACGTCGGGGCTCCACTGCTCTTCTTCGATTGGTTTGGGTCGGGCTTGAGGACTACGTTGACACCAAGTTGCCACCCAATATTCGCAACCACGGCTTGCGAGTCACGGACTGGCACGGCAATCCGTCCTTGGCTGTCGGCCTTGACCGTGTGTTGTTGGCTGTCGACAGTCGAAGCCACGCCCGTCACGTCGTCGTAGCTCATGCCGTTCCAGACAATGGCTGATTGCGAGTCGGCTCCGTCGGCGGTGAGGTACGAGAGGAAAACATCCTTGTTGGCGCTTGCCGATCCGAGGTTGAGGTTGAAGGTGAAGCTGGCTTTGTTCGGCGACGACGACAGGACTTGCTTGGAGTTGATTAGCGTAATCGACTGCAAGTTGTCGTGGGCATAGGCAGCATAGGCACGAATGCGGCCATCATAAGCGGCGCCGACATTGCTCGTCTTGAGAGCCGCTATCTGCGTGGTTCCGTTGCCGTTGCCGATAATCTGGGCAACGGCGGCATGGGCGTAGTACTGCGGTCGCACGAAGGTGGTGTCGCGGCCATACATGGGGATTGGCTGCCAGGCACTGGCATTGGAGTTGTCCGTCATGTGCATCTGAACCGACGAGATGCCAATCGAGGCTGCATAGAGGAAGAAGTTGAGTGTCCAGAGGGCGGCGCCGTGTGTATCGCTGACGCCAGGCATGCCAATCGGACCGACCGAGCTCATCTCCCGCAAGACGTAGGGAAGGCCCGTGTTCAGGGCGATTTTGACTTGCTTTTCCCAGTACGTGAACTGCGTGTTGGTCGTATCGAGATCCATGAGATCGTCCAGGGTCAGGGATGTCTTGGTCACGCCGATGACTGGGCCATGTTAGTAGATGGATCGCGAGGTGGATACGTGCCAAGGGACGAAGGAACGTACAGTAGTAGTAGTCGTGCTGGTTCCAGGCCGTCATGAAGTTGTCGCCGTTGCGGCCGTCCATGATGCCGTCGTTGACGAGCTGGGAAATTTCAAACGTCGTCCCAATGGTCGAAGCGGTGGCGGGAGGCTCGAAAAAGGCAGACGGCAGGCCGGCAGGCTTCAGGACGCGGGCGTAAATGGCCTCACATCGATCGAGAAACTGGGTCGTGTACGTCTTTCCGTTCCAGGGGGCGGAGCGGAACTGGTTCTGCAGCCACAGATCGGGCTCGTTGCCGACCTCGAATGAATAGAGCTTGACATTGTTCATGCCGCTGACGGCGCCCTGGGCCAGGGCGACGATGTGGTCCTCCCAGTCATCGGCCATGTAGGCCAAGTTCAAGCCAAAGGTGACGGGCGTATCCTTGGGGAACCTGTCGAGCGCGGTGAAGTAGCCGGGGCCGATGATGATGGAGTCGGCTGCAATGACCCCCTGGGCCTGGGAGTTTTTGTTGGGCGTCCAGGCAATGCGGGTATTGCTCTCGTTCCACACCATGTAATCTTGTGTGTTTCCCCCGAGGCGAATGTGGGCTGGGCCGCCCGAGTAGTCGGCAAGATTCTGGAGCAACTGCACCTAGAAGTGGTTGGTGTCGTCATCGCCGGTGAAGGAGAAGAGGTTCGAGGGCTCGATGCCAAAGCCGGCAAAGGAAGGGTTCAGGTAGTCGGAGGCGTCACTCGGGGCGGTAGGGTTTAAGGATAGCGAGATGGACTGGGCCAGGGCGTGCTGCAGATGGGAGAGTGAGAGGATGGCGATGGCCGGGCTGCCTAACGAGCGGAACATGGTTGGCTGTGGATGCGCAACGGAGGCGGCTCAGCGGGAGACGAAAGCAGCGGGGCCAGGGCAATAGCGAGGGAGGGCAGATGAGGGGACGAGGAGTACGTGACCCTAGCTGGGTAGGGCGATGGCAGGAATGCGAGACCCAGGGCAAAGCACACAACAAGCAAGCGAGGGTGATGAAGGTGGCGATGGGCAGCTAGCGCACACAACGATGATGGCCAACAAAGCGAGCAGCAGCAGCAGCCTGTTTGGCGTTGAAGCTTGGCATGGACGTCGGCAGGCGAGCTGGCAGATGATGGATGGCTGGGTCGTAGACATGAGCGTACGTACGTGTGTCTGCATGTGGTCAGCCAGTCCGCCAGTCAAGCCAGTCCGCCAGTCAGTCCATCCGGCTCCCATTATCCGTGTAGTGGATGTAGTACACATTGCCTCACGAGTCTGGGCGGCCAGTCGGACTGTCCGACTCCAGCAAGATCGTCATGGCAAAGGAAGTGCTGTGTTGCTATTCTCGGCTCCGCCGGTGGGGGCGACGCTATGCTTGTTTTGTCGCATGCGCCATCACGTGACCCAGTTGGAAAGGGGATGCCGAGAGAATAAATGCCAAGACCAACGTCATCATGCTTTGTCATTGCTACGATCATTATACCATAGGAAGTACGTGCGTTGCTGTCTCCTCCCCCGTCCCCGTCCCCGTCCCCGTCCCCCTTTTCTTTCCTCGGCCTATGGAGGGGATCCCCTTCAAGAACCCGTTCAAGAACCCATCAGGTGTCATCCTTGTGCGTTGTCCATGTACCTCGCTCGGTATCGGTAGACGGGAGCCTATCCACCTAGCACCTAACCCTAGGCAGGTAATCATGCCAGTGCGTGCCAGTGTCGATTCGATGAATTCGGCCCGACTCGGCCAACCAGGGGGTGTGTCCATGGAGGATTTCGTTCTCATTTTTCTCTCGCGCGCGCTCCCTTGCTTTCTCTCTCGCTCTCGCTCTCTCTCGCTCTCTCTCAAAATCCTCTCCATCCGCTCACTCGGGCTCACTCGGCCGATTGGATGCTGTCGACGCTCTTGATACTAGGAGATAGGGAGGAACGACGGGCGTAGTGTGGCTTTGCGTTGGTGGTGACGGCAGTAGTGCATCGGCCAGAGGAGAGGGATGCGATGCGTCCCTCTGCCTCTACCTCGTCGAGGGGGATTCGGAGCATCTGCCTGCCCACAAGGTTGGGGATGTAGACGTATTGGACGGTTGGTGAGGCCATGATGGGGGTGGTGGGGGCGTGGTCAAGGTAGACGAGGTTGCTTGCTTTGCTCACGTCTCCATTCAGCCGTGGGATTCGGTCTGCGGGAACAACGGTTCCTTCATGCGGGCATCGCCAGGGCTATATAGCATACCGACTCGGCACGGTAATGTCCCCAGAATTCCCAGGCCCTTGGGAATAGGTAGGTAAGCTGTCGATAACAGCTCCGCCAAAACCCTAGCCCCGACAACGCTAGCAGTCTACTATGTACTATTGTATGTACTACAAGCCTCCGTAGTACCTACCCAGGAGTGCTAGGCATGCATGCAGTATAGGCCATGGTGATCGGGCCGAACGCGGCGATAAGACGAGTCCGCTGATACGTCCGATGTGACAACAGGCTACGATCCATGTAACAGGCGCGCGCGATACAACCGCCCTACGCAGAGGCCTGCTTTCTTGGCCGGTCTAGACGCTCGACTCGTCGTGCTAGGGAGTGCCGTTCGACGGGAAGAGAAAAGAGCGTGGGAACTCGGCTGCAGGACTCCGATGGCACAATGAGCTTTCCATCCCATTCCCAGTCACCATCTTGGCCGCCGTCACTCGTGTGTAACCCACCGTTCGAAGCGGGAGCCCATTTTCCGAACTTGGCCGAAGAGAATACATAGTACGGTACCTTCGTACGTCGATAATGCATTGAGCACGTCGTATCACCACAATGCATGTGGTTTTCGTGGGACCGCAACACCGCCAACCCACCTACCGGGACCGCCAAGGGACCGTTTGCAAATCCGCGATTCACGACACGAATCTTTCCACAGTCCACCGTTTTCCTCGACCCCAAAAAAAAACGAAGAGCCATGGTTCTAAACATTCTTGTCCAGAGGCGTGGCTGTCAAACAAAGCAGACAGAGGGTTACATTCAGCCATGCCGACTCCCTGGACACGCAAAACCTCCGTCACAAGATGGAAACATGCCTTGCAAACACGAACATGGCATTGCAACTACGCTGGAGAGGCGAGTCGTCTCAGCACCTTGTGGGCCTCTGGATTCTCCCGATTCTCCCTCCAACCCCAAGCAATTCGCTCCATAGACTTGTCCTCATCCTTGCCCGGCCATAGCACCTCACCCAGGTAGACCGCGCGAACACAACATCCTGCCGTGAAAAGCCACATGATGACCAGGAGAATTGTGAATGCGCTCGCGATACCATTCAAAGCATCACTCTTGAGTACCTTGGCAGCCTGTATGGTGGCCAGGGTAAGGCCGGCATTGGGGAAGATAAAGGCCCACCAAGGAAGCGTGAAGGACATCTTGCCCACTCCGGCTAACACAGCAACCGTAGTGATGAAGAAAAACCAATAGGCGAAGAGGATGATGAACAGTCCAGCCATGATGCCCAAGATCCGCACCACTTCTCCATCGGGAACGGCAATGTCGGTCCAGTAGTTTTCAGATAGGAGCGTGGGCGCTCGTTCAGCAAGCGAGATAAGCCCCGCCGCAGTATACCCTGTCCCAGTCAGCCATCCCCAATCCACAGCCTAACCGTCCTCCTGTCCTGCTTACCTGCTGGCCCAACCGAAACAAACATGCCAGGCCGAACACTGGGCGAGGGAAGACTGCTGGTCATCAATCGCTGCATGTAGATGCCATACATGAGGAAGGAGACAACCCAAGCTAGGCCTTGGAATAAAACTCCTCCGAGAAAAATCCTCCAGCTGGCCGCTTCTGGCTGCCCCGGTAGGATAGTCCCGGCTAACGTTCCAACGACCAAGAGTGGATATATCTGTAAGCACCCCCAAGTCATTCCTTGCCCGGCCCGGGTCATTGCAAGCATGGCGTGTCTCTTACAGGAAATATCCAAGCCGGAACCGCGTCGGTAACGTTGAGGCGCTCGAGTCGGAAGAACATGGAGTACTGAGCGATGCCAACAAGGAAAGCCGCAGCACAATACATCCAGAAGCATATTTCGAGACCCTTTGTGAGCCATCCCCCCGTCTCTGGGCTACCGTAGATGTATGCACAATTGAGGATCAACGCGACAGAAACCCAGTACGTGCCAAAGAAGAGTCCTTCCACTGGATGATGCAGCGACGCTGGCAGCTTGCGTGGAACGAGGATGAAACGCGTTGCCATCAGCCCGTTGAAAGCCAAGAACAGGATGAGGTCGAAGAGGAAAACAATCTTTCCCATGGTACGCAGGCCGGGAAAGGTGTTGGGTGTTTTGCCTAGCACCACGGCAAGGCCACCCGTCGACATGGTTGCTGCGAACCAAGCCCTGTAGTACTCTCGTCAGACTTGGTTACGCACTTCCGAGAAGAAGTCGTCGACACACCAAGTAAAATGCGCAAGCCGATCACGAAGCCCGACCTCACTCGGTGGCCTTTGTCCTTCCCCTTCATCTTTGTAATGTTTCTTCTCGCGTATACGCATCTTTGTTGTTGTTGTTGTTGTTGTTGTTGTTGTTGTTGTTGTTTTCCGTGACGTAAAAGTTGTGGGAATATGGGACTGTTTTGTTTTGATCTGGAGAGGGTTGGAGACGAAAGTCTGCACACCCGAATGTCGGTGTGAGGGTCATTTCACTTAGCGGCGGTCTGGCCCTCAGGTGATCAGCAACGAAACGTCCTGAGCTTTGAAGGGGTTGGGACGGGCAGCGGTGATGTCATGCGTCAGCCTGCTCAGGCTCGAGAATGGTGGCAGTTTTCATCTGCAGGAGTGTGGGTTGTGAAGGAGTATGTACACAGTACCGTGTTCACGCGAAGACTTCCCCTCTTCCTTGGTGGTAATTTATCACAACATGGACGAATAGATTCCTGGAGACATGGGTGAGTGGATCGGTACATAGGTAACCAAGGCCATATGTTGGTGCAGTACGATATCTCTGCGCAACTGTACGAGACGTTTGCCATGGCCGTTGTGGACCTCTCGTCGTCCAGTCGGACGGGCATGGATGGGCCGTGTAGTCGTGCGTTAGGTAGACGCTAGTGCTAATCCCTGTTCGAAATTATAGCGTACCCGGTCGAACTTTTGCGCTTTTGCTACGAGAAGTCACGATAGAAGAAATGGGTAAGAGAGCCGCCTTCGAGGCGAATGGCAAGGGCGCTGTGTCTGTTGACCGCGATCCGAAGCGGCAGAGAACCCACAGCAGCTTGGAACGCGACTCTCCTCGCCCACTTGGCGGCGCCGACGAAGTCAGCTCGGCACGCGTACTGCAGCACGCGCTTCTCTTCGACCCGAGCCACCAGAACGAGTTCCGGACAGGCCTCAATCTCTTCAAGCGATTCCTCGACTCGATCCTCTACGCAGCCGACGCTGACGAACTCCCCCGCAAGCGCGCCATTCTCAGCGAGTACCTCGACACCCAGAAAGGGCGCGGCCACGACGCCAAAGACACGGCCTTCCTGCACAGCCTGACGCAGGCCTGGGACCACGCTGCTGAGACAAACCACGAGGCAGTCATCTCGCAGGTGACGGCTGTGCTTGCCCTGCTTTTCAAGGTGCTTGCCAGCTGCGCCGACCTGCTCAACTATGGCACGCTGCTCGCAAAGGCGCTGTTACAGCCCGCCGTTGCCCGTCGCTTTGTTCGCAGCACCTCGGCCGCCTCCACGCAGGAAAAGGTCATTGCGCCCGCGCTGCGGCTGCTCACCGAGCTGACTCGATTCAATGAGGGTGCCCATGCGCGGGCGGTCTACGCAAAGCGCGACTTCACACTCGAGCCCAAGATTCTCGGCAGAAACATCCGCATGGCAAGGGAACAGTCGGCCGCAGACCATGTCAAGAAGCCCAGCATTCGAACCACGGCTGTTAGATACCTCTTGACGCACCTCAAATACCAAGATGAACGCGCCAAAAGCGAGCTCCTTGCCAACACGGATGTCGTGCGAGCTGTGTTTGACCACATCCGGTCAGATCCTCCGTTCCTCGTCCATGAGATCCTAGATGTCTTCCAGAGCCATGTCTTCCAGGACAAGGCCATTGTGCGCCACATCAAGAGCCGCATACTGAGCGGAAAGACGCTGGCACGTATAGCAAGCCTCTACCACTATGAAGTGGACAAAGACTCCCTTTCCCAAGGACACAAGGCGCCCGATCAACTCGCTCACGAGTTCCTACGTCTTGTCTGCACAGATGCCGCCTATGGTGTTATGCTACCGACAAATGGATTCTATGCTTCGACATTTGACGACGATGAAGCTGATCTGGATGATACAGTAGACTACGCCAATGACCTCGGCCTCGAACCAGCAGGTGACTACAACAAAACCACCAAAGTGCGCAACATCGTCCTGTCCGAGTTCATACAGAGTCAGAGACCATACGCAAACACCTTGCATCAGGAGCTCGTCATTGAAATTTTTCGGGCCTGCCCGGAGTTGGTCGGAGACTACTTTACCAAGCGACGCGACTTCAGCTATGATCCCAATCTCACAGCAACCTGGATAGGATACTCCGCTTTTCTATACCAGACGATTCAGCTTCCGGTGCCCAGATATTTCGGGGCCAAAAAGGCTTACCGTGATCAGCCTCCCTTGGTACCTGTTTTACTCCAGAGTATCCTCCCACAACCCTTGAACCAACAAGTCCTCACAAAGTGTCTAAACCACAACTCTGATTTGGTTCAGCTCTTTGCCATCCGGGTGCTCATAGTTGCTCTCCAGAAGCTTCAGACTATCGTTCAAGAGTTGAACAACGCTGGTGCCGTGAGATCATCTAGGCACTGGGACCAAGCCAGGAAGCGATTGATTACTGAGGTCAGCCGACGCTGTCCTCCAATACGAACCATTTTCCTGGCATTGAGGAAGCCTGGACTGAAGGATCTGAAGCGCGAGTCGATAACAAGGCTCCTCCGTTTGTACTATGAGGTAACACCCCAAGTTGCGCTACAAGAGAAGTTTGACGTTTCCGTTCCACTCTGCAATGCCCTAGTGGAAGCAGAGAAGCCTACGGCTGCGTCCGAGGATAAAGTTTTCCGAGTGATGGAGCTAGAAAACTGGATTCAAATGGCCAGATTATCGCCTGCGATGCGTTGGTGGCAAAAGCAAAGTGAGTCCGAGACAACGTGGGTTTGGTAAGTCGGTCGCTAACGTTTTCAGAACCGCTTCAACACTCCCCATTTGTTACTCTCCTCAAGCTTCTAGTCACCTCCAAAGACGCCCAGATGTATGGTGGCATCAAGTCTCTTCTTAGCGAAATATTACACGACCAAGAAATGCTGCAAACGAAAACTTCGCCTGGAGCTTTGGATGTCATTATAGCGAGTCTCAGCGCAACTTCGACTTCAGACGCGCCGTCCACCGCTTTGCTCGAGTTTCTTGATGACTGCTGTGCCAGATTCAACAAAGTACCTATCAAGTACTTTGATGACCTGGATGCCATGCGTGCTCGTAGCTCGCAATCTGTCGCCGAATCCGGGCCATTCAGTCCTCTTTTAATGACTCTAGTGGAGCAGTGGCCCTTCAAAGGAGGCGCAACGCAGACAGGCACTGCCGCTGATGCTCTCGCTCAATGGCTGTCCAGACTTCTCTACTTACTCAAACTTATAGGCGAGGACGAGATGTTATTGAGTAGTGTACGAGACTCAATGGTAGAAACGGCGAATCCAACATATACGGATATGTTGAAAGACGCTTTCCTGTGGAAAATGGGTAAAGAAAGAGCCAAAGAGGCGCTAAAGCTGGCCACTGGCGCTGATTTTAGTGGCTCAGAAAGGTCCACTCGTTCCCCCGTGCCACGGATGAACAATGAGATTATTGCTCATGACCAACCCGATGTAGGGCTTGAGATGCCACCGGCCGAAGACAAAAGGCATGTCGGCCTCACTCGATGGAGAAAGAAGGAACTAGTAGAAGCCATCGAAGATGGAGATATCGGAGAACTATTGCTCTGTCTATGCTCCGAGCACGCCGAAATACGACTCCAAGCCATTCAGAGTATTCGGCAGCTCATGGCAACGCTTAGCACGACCAAGCCACATGCGCTCGAATCGAACCATGCGGACGAGACAAAATCCATTACCCACATTGACCATGACTTGCAGCAACTCTACCTTCTTTTTGGAGAGATACTCGAATCGGTCGATCCCACCGGGTCCCAGGCATTCCCCTACGTCGGCGGTGTACTCGCAGCTCGCTGTGCTGGTATTGTGGCTGACCCAACTCTCCCACTGTTTAGCATCGTCAACCGATTCCTCACTGCTTCACCGGCATGGGACGTCACTTCTCTCCTGCGGTACTTCTGGCATCGCATTGTAGCTACTGAGCCGAGCGACGACGGCGCGTACCACGCAGCAGTAGAGTGGTATCTCGACTACTTGCTCGACTCATTACGAACGCCCGCAGATATGGAGCTGTTCCGAAGGAGCAATATATTCGAGCAACTGCTTAGCCACTATAGCTCTCGTTCATGCGCCGTGGCAGAAAAGGAGAAGATTATACGGCTATTGCTTCGAGCCACCCATGTTGGAGGGAGCACCACGCTCATAACTCGCTGTGGTCTGGTGTCGTGGATACAGATGATGCTCGATGGCCATGATCCACGCCACCGAGCCTTACGAGTGCTTGCGTTGCGTCTCCATGAAACTTGTGATGTGGAGAAGGTAGGACAGTGGAGCGGTGGCATGATGAAAGAGATGATTGTGCCACTGAGCAGGAGTGTCGCTTGAGGGATATTTAGCTAGATGCGCATAGCATTCCTTGTGCCCCGCCCTTCATGCAAAGACTGCGATGTTGTTTAGGATGTGACGCCCATGATGCACATGTGCTTTGCTGTTGTTGCTGGCGACGCAGATTCGAGTCACATGGCGATGACGCATCTACTTTGTTCCGCCTGTCGATGTTCTTGGCAACGCTCGCCCGTACCTACTGGAGGAGCGCTACAATACTATCAATCCAAGGGCACCAACGCCAACAACCCCAGCCTTCGACCACACACACACACACACACAAACACACCCCCTCCTTTCCCCCCGCTCCCAACAAACGCCCGTTATTCTTTGCTAATTCGCCTGCACGCCAAACGCAGAGGTGCCGCCCAAAATTGCCCTGCCCTCCCCCCTCCCCCGCCGCTTGCAGCCGCCGCCCGTCCATCGCGGAGCCGGCAACGACTCCTCTGCCTTTCGCCGCCGTTGCCCCGCAGGGGTGTGCTCCCCATTCACGTTGCAGCCTACCGCGAGCCCCACCGCCGGCTTCACCTTGCACACTGGTGGACTGAAACGCCCTATCGCCTTCAACAACCCATTTCTACAGCGGTCCACATAGTGTCACGCCCCCGCATCCGATCATCTGCAACCACGCACACCACAGTGCCCGTGCCGCCAGTGCTGTCCTGAAAATTTCAACCGCCCATCTTGCCACGAGGCCACGACGTCGGTGGCGGCTTGCGCTGGTTACAAGTATCGTTATACGTTGACCATCTCCCTCTCAACTTGGCGCCTTCGCGCCTGTCTGTTCTGTGAGCATGGGAGGCCCCGCCTACTCTGAGCAGCAGTTGCTGGCCCTGAAAGAATCGCCGCTCGTGAAAAAACCCGATGACTTGCCCAACATCTCGCATTGGATGGAGGTGCCTGTAGACCAGGGCAACCCGCAGGCGAATAACAATGGAACGGCGCGCCGCACCAGAGGCGTTCGGGAAGCAGATGCAGGCGCGACCAACGAGGCACGCCCCCTCATCAACCCTATGGGTCAGTTTGGCCGTCGTCAGAGCATGCGTAAGTCAACAGCTCCCTTTATGGTGCACAGTACTACTAACCACCTTTTGTAGAGCCTGGCGAAGACACGGTACTCGGCCCGCCTAAACTGGCCTTTGCCTCTGCATCCCGCACGGCAAGTAAAGCAGCGGCCGATGCGAAAGAGCGCACAGGAATCACATCCATGGATGGCGACAATCTTGGCGATCGCTTCCCGCGCGAGAAGAACGAGCGATGGACGCGCGACCGCGATGCTGACCGCAACCGTGACAAGGGATTTACCAACGGCCGTCGTGTGCCACGAGAGGATGGCGAAGGCTGGACGAATGTCAAGGGTCGTAAGAGCATAGGACAAGAAGACTTTGAGCGCTTTGCTCGCAATGGGAATGGTGACCGGTCCCGCGAGAAGCTTGATGGGGAGCTCGAGGCTGACGGTACCCATCGCCGTGCAGCTCGCGACCGGACTGAGCCACGCTGGGGTCGCCGTGACGAGTCCAAAGAAGAATCTACCAAGCCGGCAGTGCAAGGTGGTTGGCGTGACCGTGACCGAGACCGCGAGCGCGACTGGCACCGCAACGGCATTACACGGACAGAAGAGGAGCCGGAGTGGCTGGACACCAAGGCGGAAAAGAAGGAGTTGAAACCTCGCACGCAGGAGGATTTCCAGCGCTGGAAGGAGCAGATGCGAGCCAAGGATACGCCAACCGAGGAGAGGGACGAAGCACGGGAGACATTTGCCGAGAAATCTACTGCAACGTCCTCCACAGGACCGGCCATGTTAACGCAGCCGCTGCACGCCCCGTTCGCCGCAGAGTCCACACAAGGCATTCTCTTTGGAAACTGGGGCAGAGAGACTGGAGCCGAGATTGCGCTGCCGGAAATGATTGCTGCGAAGCCCAAGACGGACAAAAAGTCGCGGTTTATGACCATGTTCGCCAAGCCAGAGGAATCTACCACATCGAATCAACCGCCTGCACCCTTATCAGCCTCACCAGCGCCTGGCATGGAGTCTAATGCAGACAAGGAGGGGTTTCAGCGCATTCTTCAAATGCTTGGACAGGTCAACGTCGGCGGTCCAGTACCCCCGCAGCCAAATATACCCATGCATACCAATGGCAGTCGACATGGCGGAGGCATTTCAGTAGACTTTCATCAGCAATCACCGCCACCCGAGCCTCAGCAAAGCAGGTCGCCGCCGCGGCTTGTGGAGCAGCAGAGCATTCTGGAGAACATATTAGCCCCACGTTCAGCTGCCCCTGAATCGCGAGCCCAGCAACAATCCCGTTTCAGTAGCATTTCACCAGAGAATGCACATCCCGAGCAGTTTAGACTGCCACGACCGGATTCTGGACACCCAGAAGACCACTTTCCCCAGCAAGCACCGCAACAAAGACACACTCCTCAAGACGCGAACCTTGCTGCTATCATGAGCAATCGCTCTCGCGACGATGCACAGCGGGACCAGGCGACGAAGCAGCGCGAACGCGATTTCTTGCTCACACTTATGCAACAGCCAACTCGCGCTACTCCTCCAATGCTCAGTCATAACGCAAATCGTCCAGTACAGGAGAACCATAACATGCCATTCTTTGACCAGTCGAGACAGCATCCTCAACAGCAGCCAAAAGGGCGTGGCGGTCTACCCCCAGGCTTCATGGAGGATCCTCGTATGTACAACGATAATGAAGCCATGCGTCGGGAAAACGATCGCCGTGAGCAAGAGCTCCGACAACAGCTTAACATGCAGCAGCAACAACAACAACAGGAAGCAATGCGTGCGAAGAACGCTCGCATGCAACTGGCGTTCCCGGGCCATGACGATTCACTTATAGGACTTCAGCGCCGTAACACAGGCGGCGATCCGCGTCTAACAACAAACATGG
>Ga0182215_1000127_pt1 | contig 13195 bp, 12 predicted proteins | sample G5R1MG_24_FD_128404 | JGI IMG/M metagenome (GOLD analysis project Ga0182215, IMG submission 128404) | Switchgrass phyllosphere microbial communities from Michigan, USA - G5R2_NF_03OCT2016_LD1 MG | ecosystem: Host-associated > Plants > Phyllosphere > Phylloplane/Leaf | place: USA: Michigan... | reverse complement strand
CTTTTGACGCTCCAGACCGGCGCCGTGGCGTAGGGCAGCTACGAGAGGCTTTTGCGCCGCCGTGACGCGCGTCAGGCATTGTTTCTTTTGACGGTCGGCGGGATCGGATGATTTAGACGGGTGAGTTAGGGGCGATTCGCGTTTCCGTTTCGGCATTGTGGCTTTCTGGACGGGGATGGTGGTGTATGAGGGTGTTCCTGGGTTGGATGTTGCACGGGAAATTTTGGTAGTGAACGCTGATTAGTTAATCGATAAGGGGACCTGCCCCCTAGTTCGCTGCCTGTGAAAGCACAACTCTGTTTTCAACTATGAACCGACTGTCCACCCTGCCAATGTGTGCCCTTGTATCTTTGGAGTGGGCCAAGGAGAGGTGCGAGTCTACTATGTTGTCAATCGTCCCATTTCAGGCGCATGTCATTTCAACGACGACGCCACTCGCCAACTCCCCATTCAGCCCTGGGACCGCACAAAGAACGGAAGTTTATGGAGTAGACAACGTGGACGTTGGGTAGCCTCACCTCCATCGCATTCTATGGTAGCTAGTCCCTACCTGGACCAAATGCCTCACAACTACATAGTAGTCGCCGAAAATTGCACAGCCCCGATGTGGCTGTGCTGCGAAAGGAGGCGCAGCCAAACTGCGCCCCCCGCTGCTAAGCTTTGCCCGTCAAAGCTTGTGCATGTGGAGAGCCAATCGGACGGCGCGGGTGAGTGGCGGGCCGATGAAGTAGACCCTTCGATGCGTGAATTGTCAGGGATACGGCGGGCAATCCGTAGCTCGCGCTGGGCCAATGGAGTTGTGCAGGAGACCAGATCAAACGGCTGCTATGTAACGCCGATAGCAGGTATTTCGGCACTCGTGAGAGCGCCTTTCATTGGTCTTCGCGTTGACTAGCTGCACGGTCGGGGCAATGATAAATACCGCATGTCGCTGGTTGCGGCGTCCTGGTTCTCTTCCTTCCTCCCTGCACTTGTGAACCGCCTATTTTCGAAAGCTGCCAAGGCTCTCTTTGCTACATCATCTTGATCATGGGCTTGCTCAGTAATCTCGTCTCGGAGTTCACGCACTCCGGCAAGTCGAACGGCCAACAAGGTCAAGGGCAGGGGCAATACGGCGGTGGTCAACAGCAGTACGGTCAACAGGAGTACGGCCAGCAGCAGTACGGCCAGCAGCAGTACGGCCAGCAGCAATACGGCCAGCAGCAACACTCTTCTCATGGCCCTCCTCCCGTCTCACCACCCTGGATCGCCGAATGGGATTCTCGCGACAATCGCTGGCTCTTTGTCAACCAGCAAACCGGCGAACGTACCTTTACCTACCCAGGCCCCGGTTACGCGCAGCAACAGGGAAGCTACGGCGGCCCCCAGGGAGGCTACGGAAATAGCTCTGGCGGATACAGCAACCAAGGCGCCTATGGCCAGCAGAGCTACAACCCCACGCAATCAGGCCAACACGAGCAACAGGCGAAGAAACAAGGCGGCAACGGCTGGAAGTATGCTGCTGCCGGCGCAGCTGGTGTAGCTGGTGGTGCACTCTTGATGCATGAGGGCGAACACATCAGTATGTATCTTGCTGGCCAGTCACCCGCGTGTAACCCGCAAGGCTGATTGAATTGACCTCAGAGGACGACTTTGAGCGCGACAAGTACCGCGTCGAGAACCGTGTCGACGAATTCGGCAACGATGTCGCCAACTTCCCCGAGAACGCCGCGGGCTGGACGGGCGAGCAAGTTGGGCGCGTGGAAAACTTTGGCGATCGTGTGGACCAGCGCTTCGACAATGCCGTCAATGATGTTGAGAATTTCCCAGAGAATGCGGCGCGTTGGACCGGCGAGAAGGTCCAGGAGGTCGAAGATGTGCCGCAGGATATCGAGAACCGCTGGGATAATGCCGTCGACGATGTCGATCGGTTTGACGATCGCATGGAGAATGCGTATGATGAGGGGAGGGACGAGCAGAGATATGATGACGACTATTGATGGTGGATCGCACGCACGAGTTGGACAGTTGCGGAGGAAACGTAGTTTAAAGGTTGTTGATCCGACCAGAATATCCTGTCGAAAGTCTCTACCACTAGTGGGCGCCCTTCGAGCATGTTTTGCCATACAATCTCTCCGTAGTGATATCAAACTACGTGAATGACATTCGTGAATCGTGAGTAGCAGGAAGATGACGAGGCTTTCTATAATGTGTTACTATGATTGTAAATGATTCGAAACTTGGACTAAATTCCTCATGTGCTTTCACTTGCATCTGGCCTTGGCTAAAGCTTCTGACGTGTACGACGTGTATGTGAAGACGACTCACCTTATTTTTCCCTTCCTCAATCTCAATATCTGCTCTCAGTCCTACTTAGAGGGATACCGACCCCATTGCACTATGATGAATCCAATAGGCATGTTTGTCGCTTTTCTGAGCTTCACTACATTGGCTACCAGGACTACTATTCCAGCATCTACGGAATCCAGCTCTACAATTTCTTGTTCCGATAATGAGATTGCGTGCGCAGCTGCTGGTCGTGAGCGCCTCCGTTGCCAACAAGGCATTTCGGTTCCTATCCAGATCTGCGATGCTTGGGAGAAATGTCTGAAGCAGACACGCGCTGATCCCGGTCATGTATCAACGAATACTCCGAATAAGCCGGGCCTTTCTTGTCAGCCATACGAGACTTTCGGTCATGTTGAATTCTCAAATTTAGCTGGCGGAGGCCTTCCTTTTAACACTATCACGGTCGCTGCCTGCACTGATGATACCGCATCAGCTAGCGCTACTGCGAATGCTAAACATGGCATGGACTTTATCAATATAGTATTATTTGCCTCTCGTGTTTGTCTTGATACTGGGATACACTAACATATAACAGGATTTTGTCCATCAGCGGATGGAGGAATCGCCTTGCGGCTTCTGCAAGCGCATCCACAAGGAGTGCTTAGATGTACTTTCTCACCACTATAACACGCTACTATAGCTTACATGGAGTAGCAATGCATTAACTGGAAAGGCCAGGCACAAGATTGTGAAAGACACTGCTCTAATCTTTGTCTAAAGAGATATGTCAAGTACGGCTATGGTCCAGGATACGAGTGCAGCTCCTTTTGCAAGTCAGCATGCTGAGCAACATTCACCCTCTATACCGGATAATGTTGAAACTCAAATGAAGATTATAGGTACCTGCTCAGAGGATACTTGTGGATTCATTACATACCATTCTGTTCGACTTCCGTCATCCTAGATTTTCTATCCTCTTTCACGTGCCCCACCCAGGTCGTGGCTCCTGCCCTTTCTATTCTTTGCTGCCCATCTTTGCCCTCTGTCCCCTGGGTAACCCACTCTGCACGTGCTCGCTACAGCCTGATTCCCAGATACATAAAAAACAAACTGCCTCCCAACCCTTTGCCCCTCATCACATCCTGATCCATTATCTTCGTCACTGTTGATAATATTCTTGCTTAGCTCTCACCACACATTTCCATTCCCATCACTTCCACAACATCTCGATCCAATGGCTCGTCTTGTTGCCCCCGCTTCCAAGGCCTTTCGCTTGCCTGCCAAATTTCCGGTCTCCAGATCGATGCCGTCCCAGCCGGTCAATCCAACTTTGCCAAAGCCGGCCTCAAAGCCTTCGATGCTTCCGAGGCCTGTACTGCGCCAGGCAGTTACCTTGAGATCAAATCCCCAGATCGTGCGCAAGACGATGAAGCGCTCACTGGCTTCACTGGGTCTCTCAAGGTCGACTTGTATCCTCTCCACCTCTCGCGCTGATTACGAGGCGACTGTCGAGGTCTCTGCATCGCAGATTCCTCGTCCCGTTACTGCCGCACTCAAGGCAGCAAACTTTCGCCGTCGCTCTCAGATTATCATGCGCATACCGAAATCCTCTATCTGCCCTGTCATAGCAGATAGCACTCCGTCACACTCCCTCTCCCTCTCCCGCCCGCTCCTGTCTAAGCAGGCACATGGCAAGTAAAGAGAATACCGAAGGAGTAGAGACTTGGCTGACTTGGTGACAGTATTCTACCGGCCCGCGACCGCACCTCGCAAGTCAAAGCTGCCATTTCTCGTGTGGCCTCTCGTCAAGCAAACGGGTAAGTAACTTTACAGTTATCAAACTCTTAGCCTTCCTCTGACATTTAAAGAAGTCAGCCGTATTGCTACCTCTTCCACGAAGGCTCCCTTGAAATCAGGTAACTGGTCATGATTATCAGATTGTTCAGTTCACAGCTAACCATAACCAGTGGCTAAGGCAGCACCGACCGTAGGCGCCGTGCCTGTCAATACCACAGCGGCTTTCGACAACAAGCACCTTGGAGACAACCCACACCTGTCCTCCGTCAATAACCAGGTCATCTCGGCACCTGAGATGCCAGTCAAGGTTGCTTTGAAGTCCGCTATGCGCCGGCGTCAAGGTGGGCGTCCCATCAAGGACGTTCAGTTCACGGAGGGTCCCTTCAGCACCAAGCTGTACAGCACTTCTGAGTCGGTGGAGCAGTTTTCCGCAGCGTCCGCCTCCTCTGGTGCAACTGCTGATATGGATCCTCTGGTGATTGCGTCCTGCCGTCCATACGACGTCACCGAGTCGGGCAACGGTACAAAGCGTCTCTTCAATATGCGCGTCGACGGCTCTGTGACTTTTAAGCGTAACTTCCTTAACCGTTACGCCGCCGTACGACGCGCTGAAGAGCTGCGCCGCGGAGAAGCCATCATTGCGGGTGAACATTGTAGACTGGGCCAACTTGAGTATGGCAACGCCGACTACAAGATCGGCTTCCACGTCATCAACAATGCCATCACTCGTGCTGATGTTGGTATGATGCTCGAACCCAAGGACGTCAGCAGCTACCTGCCCTCCGACATGGGAAAGGTGCTCGTGTTCAACCGTTTCGAGGCCAACTTGGAGAGCACGGCGATCCCTCAAAAGTGAGTCGTGCTCACCAAGGAACCCCTCAGAATGGATTCTGCACAGCACAAGACTCATTTCCCTGCTTTCATCCTCGGAACCATGCAAGCTGCTGATCTCGAAGCTTGCATGTCACCGAACATTGGCTCGCCTTTCTCCGACCACATCATCTGCTTAGACACTACCATCTCTTTTTGACAACACCGAATGCCACCGATAGCGTCCTCATCGCTTGAAGGTCCCCGGTATTTTGATAACGCCGAATGCCATCGATAGCACCATGTATTTGCAGGTCCCCGGCATGTCTCTACCTCTTGGATGACATGCCGCTGTTGGTCCTCATATCATCTGCTCAGACACTGGCGTCTTTTCTTGACAACACCGAATGCCGCCGCTAGTGTCACCGCTTGAAGGTCCCCGGTATCTCGACAACGCCGAACGCCACCGATAGCACCATGCGCTTGAAGGTCCCCGGCATGCCTTCATCTCCTGGATGATATGCCGCTGCTAGTCCTGGATTTGATCGCATTCGTGACGGACCCAATGCGATTGCATACGTTTCTAGGTGATGTCTTTCCCTTTGAAGATCATGCATAGATAATCAGTGTTCACAGCCACAACACCCGACGAATAAAGCGAGGCGTCCTTGACGACAGGGCGGGGTAAGTGGTGGGACCTCGCTTTTCCCCTCCAAATTTTGTCTCAGCCGCAGAAGCTAAGTAGATCCGCAAGCCGGTCTTTGATATAATGAAGCTGACCAAGTAGATAGAGATGATCATTTTGGGGCCCGCTTGGCGATGAAATACTTCGGAGGGATGTGCAAAATGCGTGTTCATTATTGCGATCTGCTCTTTGATTCTGGTTCTTTCCTGCCTGTATGTTTCTGTGTGTTTTTATATAATAGTTTTAAGCATTTCTTTATGTAGTACAACTCGCATCCTGTAGACTCAATTCTTCAACAAGGTCAGCATCACTCAATTAGAAGTTGTGAAGCGACAGGAAAACTGAAAAGTCCGACATCGACACATACCCACTTACGCGTACACAGCTCCAGGATAAAGGCGGTCGTGGATTGGTATAGACAACATTTCAAGGCGCCGAAAGCATCTTCCAAGAATGAAATCGACGGATTGCGCAAGTTATAGCTATTGCTACGTTCGATTGCTGTATATCTTCTTCTTGTCATGTGCGCTGCTCAGCTGATTGGTTTTCTTGCTCTCACGGAATGAGTAATCGATACCAGCCAACCAGAGTACTTGTGGAACCAATAAATATAGGACGTTAAGCCACTATCAATCAATGAATCAATTTGGAACCAAGAATGATAGGAACCTAACAATGTTCACCGCCGTTTTCTGATCAACAATCCAGTACAATCGCCATCCATACCCCAACATGATCAAGCCTGGCAAGGGCGTGCAGACCAGCTTCTGTTAGTTGAAATGTAGAAACGTGATTTTGTCATGCGGCCACCCACATGCATATTTTAACCCTTGCGACCTCTTCTTCGTAGAAACCCCTCTACGTTTCAATAGAGATCATGGTGGGCTTGTTGTAAGCTTCGTTAAGCGTGTAGTTGATAGAGAGGGACTGCGAAGGTTCGTTGAGGAGAAGGATGTGAATGTCGAATCCGAGACGAGACCCATGGGTAGGGACTAGGTTGATGGAGAAGTCAACGATGTTTGGGTCTGAGAAGATCGTCCTTGTAGAGGCGGTGCAAAGTCAAGAATCGGCTTTGCTCAAGTTCTGGAAATAGGTTAATCAAGCAAATATGTCAGGTGGGGAGGGGAAAAGACATGTCAATACGGTAAAGGATACTGTATAGGGATGTACGATTGTATATGGAACGGTATAAGAATATGTCAACAGGCAAACGCATGTAGATAGGATGGAGTAGACTATCTAACATCTCGTCTATATACCGAAGGCGCTGAGAAGCTCTGATACAACGCCCTGAATGTCGTCGATGGGCGTATAAGGAAATTCATGCACGACAGGTGTGTTTATGATAGCGTCCAGGGCCACCATCGCGTTTCGTCCATACAATATCTGAAAGATAGTTTTATAGCATTCCAATTGCATTGCCTAAAAGTTGATCGCTACCTCTGACTAAACCGATAGGGAAGAAAATAACCCCGCCCATGTAGTACCTAGGGAACATTGGCAGTTTTGGCACTTTGAATGCCAAGCGTGGTGCTCGTGTGGAATCACTCCGCAGGACAGACGCGGCCTATATTTCATTTCTTCTTGCAAATTCCCTCCAGGGTGGATGTTTTCGGTTTATTGCAATGATACTGTGGACGGTATGGACGGTACTTGCCGACGCTGGGGTCTCGGAATACACAGTCGTGCCCAGTCTCACTCAGAATATCGAAGGCTTTTCCCAACAAAGAGCACTTGGATGATGTAACGTTGTGTTGCACGAAACAACACCTGGGCTGATTTCGTACAGCAACCAGCGCGAGTTGCGTACCGAGTGAATAGCCAGGTCATATTTGATCAGTCTTCATTACGTCGGAAGCAAATTTTCTTCAAAACTGTAGGGCATGTCATGACGGGCTGTGCATGCCACTATTCTTAGTATACTTTGTCCTCAAATTGACAAGGTGCGGACACCACGCTAACTGGGGTATCACTGTCAGCCCCCAATATCTCACCGCCGTCGTTGGAGTGTATGGCGCCGCCAAACCCATCCCAGACACCAGCCATGCAAGTCGATGTAGATTCCTGCTTTCTCCTGGAGAGTTCTGGATCGTCAAATAAGACAGCGCAAGCGATTTCCAAAGCTAAAATACCTCAGTCGCTACTTCATGGTCTCCTGATTCGAGCCAATAGCTGTAGAAATTTGACTCGTTCACAAATGGCAAAAATGAATTGCGTTCAATTACGACGACTAACGAACCTCAACTGTCATCAATAATACCGTATAAGGGGATGGATGACTTCTCATCGGTACCGAGCGTTACAAAGAGTATTCGGAACCGTTGTGCAGGGCGGTACCAGTTGTTACGTCCACGAGGGGTTCTGTGAATTGCTGACCAGAATTGCTGTGCCCAGAGAGGGATTTACGTTGCTATCAACCATGATGTTACATTGAGGAGTCGTCTTCCTCGTCGCCTTGCAGCACATGATGATGATGCCATCAGATGTGAGTTTAGCACCAGCCCATTTCGCCAGGGCTTTTTCACAGGCGATTAAGCAGTCACTCAGGTTCGCGAGCGTCCTCTTTCTCCTTCCGGAATATCGTCGACGGGTTGCAGGAAGGAGAAGTCGGTCAGGAGTTCTGCGGGATTGACCCAAATAAGGTTAGCCTACCGCCCCCAAACGAATGAAGCACGATGCATGCGTAGCCCGTCACCAGCGACAGGCCCCGTTTGAATCAGCACGCCACTCGTCTGCGCTGCGATTTGTCTCTGACCGCAGTCCGACGCTGCTGCACGTTGTCGCCGTCTTCTTCAGCGCCCGCTGTTCTGTAACTCGTCTTGTGGCATTCACCGATTCAGCCCCAGTTAATTCGGCGCGGGACGAGAGCGGGGTTCTCGGACGGCTGTGCCGCTGACCGACCCACTGTTCCCGTCTTACAGCTCTCGAAATACCACATCACAGCTGGGACCCTGTCGTGGGCTTCTAGGGGCTGAAGCCTTCGATACATCATTGAGCAGTTATAAGTTGGCTGGAGGCGCATTATGGATTCCCTACGCCCCGACATCAGCAGCCTCTCTAGTATCCAGAAACCCCGGAACTGGCCATGGCATCCATTGGTACCCCGAACGACTTGTTCAATGTACGCACACCTCCCTCACATGCCCCCAGCATGGTTCACGACGCACTAGTACCCCAACCGCATCCGCGGTTGCCGGTCAGGAAACGGGCTCCTCAGAGGAACATTGACGAGTTCTGGAACAAGTTCACGACAAAACATCCCGGCAAGATCTTTACTATCCTACCAGATAATCTATATGCGAAGCGCGCTGCTGCCCATGCGCCAAAAGGCTCCATTCCCGGAGTCAATGCACTTGCTTCCTACGAAGAGGCCAAAGAGTCATGCACTAGGAAAGTGGCTAAGATTGTCCAAGAGTGCCGACGACTAAATCAAAAGTATCGCGATCCACACTTCGACATTGAAGCCGACTTCAAGCGGTCACAAACTCTTGATGACACTCCTGCCGACTGCCTCGTCGGACTCAATGACGAGAAGACTGGATTCAATCCCCTCTCGGTGAAGAGAGTCGAGGTATTTACTTTGATCGTCTGTAGAACGATTGGTTGACTTCTTCCTGTAGGACATATTTGTCAAACCCCAGTTCTATCTCGATGGCCCCAGTCCCAACGATATTCGGCAGGGTAAGTGGCTTGTCGAGAATACGTGTCAAGTACTGACGCAGTATACCAAGGCAATGACGGAGACTGCTGGTTCATGTCAGCGCTTGCGACGATCAGCAACAAAGAAGAGTTGATACAACGCGTCTGTGTAGCACGTGACGAGAAAGTCGGTGTCTATGGCTTCGTATTCCACAGAGGTAGGCATTTTCATTCATTATGTCGGCACAATCTGCTAATAGTATGTAGATGGCGAATGGATCTCGGAGGTCATTGACGATAAACTTTTCCTCATCAAAGAGAACTTTGACGAGGCTAAGCTTGAACGCTATCACTGGCTAGAGTTACAGAACCGTAAGAGTCCAGAGGAGGAGTATCGCACTGTCATGCAAACCGGCTCACGAGCTTTGTACTTTGCGCAATGCAGCGACCCCAACGAGACGTGGCTACCACTCTTGGAGAAGGCATTTGCAAAGGCCCATGGCGACTATGCAGCCATTGATGGCGGCTTCGTCGGCGAGGGCATCGAAGACCTCACTGGTGGCGTAACGTCCGAGGTCTTCGCCACTGACATTCTCGACAAGGACAAGTTTTGGGAAGAGGAACTCATGAACGTTAATAAGAATTTCCTGTTTGGTTGCGGCCAGATGGGAGGCGTATACGGTGCACGAAAAGGGATTCAAGAGAAGCATGCTTACTCCGTCATGGAAGCTCGACAGATTGATGGTGTGCGCCTGCTCAAGTTGCGTAATCCTTGGGGCCGGACTGAGTGGACTGGACGCTGGAGCGATGGCTCTGAGGAGTGGACAGCCGATTGGATGCACAAACTCAACCACAAGTTCGGTGATGATGGTGTGTTCTGGATCTCCTACGAGGATATGCTCCGGAATTATCAGCACTTTGATAGGACCCGTTTGTTTGGCCCTGAGTGGACAGTATCCCAGCAGTGGACCAGTGTTGATGTTCCGTGGAGCGTCGACTATCTCGACACCAAATTTAAGATCAGTCTTGCTAAAAACAGTCCTGTCGTCATCGTTTTAAGCCAGCTTGACGACCGCTACTTTCGCGGTCTCGAAGGCCAGTACGAGTTCCATTTACAATTCAGACTTCACAAAGATGACGAGGAAGACTACATTGTGCGCAGTAACGGAACCTACTACATGAAAAGGTCTGTCTCTACCGAGCTTGATCTGGAAGCAGGTGACTACACAGTACTTTTGAAGATCAAAGCAACAAGAATTGCAAACAACCTCAAGCCAGACGAGGTTATTCGACAAACGTGCACCAAACGACGTGAGAAGCTTCTTGCTATTGGACTCTCATATGATCTTGCCCATGCAAAAGGCCAATTCGTTCAGCAAGAAAGGGAGAAAGCACAGAATTTAAAGGAACAGAAGATCGAGCGCAAGAAAGCCTAACTCAGGAAAGCTCATAAGCGTCACGAAAAATTGCGAAAAAGAGCTGAGCGGCGCGAACAGAAGAGAGCTATGAAGGCAACCCGCCAAATGAGCAGGCCTCGTGACTCAAAGGAGGCAATAGTGAGACTTCGAGACTTCAACGGCCTTGGGATCACTAGTGAGGATGAGAATCGCGTTTCGGCTGATGATGAGTCGAAGCCGGTTCATTCCGTCATTTCCAGACACCGCGCATCCAGCACTGAAATGCTGCGCGAGCGATCATCAAGCCCCAGCGGCGGATTCTCTGGTCGTGGAGGGTATAACGGCCCAAGTCCTGAAGGTATTCAAGGGCGCCAAAGTTCTCCTGCGACTCAAAGCCAGTTATTTAGGGGACGAGGAGGGTATAATCAAAATATGATTGGAGACCTCCATGGGCGCGGTGGCTACAATCAGAACATGCCCGGAGAACTGCAGGGCCGAGGAGGTTATAATCAGAATATGCCGGGAGAACTGCAGGGTCGAGGGGGTTACAATATCGATCCTCTTGGCGCCAACCAAGCTCGTGAGGGCCACATTACCGACTCGCCTGTTCCAGTACCGCAAGTAGATGACCTTCAACCGGAAACGAATACGCAACCTATCTACAGCGCATGGCCTGAGAGACGCTCTCCGGCTCCCTCTCGTCGAGCCACACTTACACCGATTCCAGGTGTACGACCGGGTATCCAGCTGAATAGAAGCCGCGGCCACAGTATGAATTCCGCCCGTGCATGCTCAGCTATGCAAGAAATGTCGGAATATTCGTCGTGGGATTCTGAGATTGATGGGCCCTGCTCTCTCGACTCGGACTTCTCTGACGAAGATGACGACGGTCCGCGCTATGCAACCGAACGCCAGTTCAAATATATGGGGTACAACGGTGCGCGCTGTTTAGAAGAGGATGAGTTTGAGCGTGACCCGTGGAACGCTGTATGCGTTGTGGGACTTCGTGTATTCAGTAAAGACAATACCGATGTCACAATCGAGGTTCACAGAAGCGACGACAGGCCCCGAAAAAAGAGTAATGCCGACGACGTGAGCGTTGAGAGTATGGGAACTATGCGGAGAAAAGAGACTGAACTTGACGTTGACGACAGTGCAGCTGATGCTACAAGCCCAATGCGCACAAGAACAACGACTCTTGATGATGAGTTGAAGAAGAGAAATAATGAGAGCCAGCTTGAAAAGGTGGTTGCAATTGCGCCGGAATAAAGGAGGAAAGTTATTTCAAGTCATGACAGATTCTATAATTTCAATTTCAAGTCTAAGTCTGGGTATTGGTCGTACGGCAAGCGCGGCGTTACACGGGTTAGAAAAAAGTGTTTTTGTCTCGCTATATAGGGTGCATGCCAGTCCAGCAATGTCTTTGCTTGCTTGTAGTTATTTCATACACAGCACATATTGCACATCTTCTCTCCCTCTAAATTTTCCGGAAAGTTTTAAGAGTCTTCGCTGATTGTTCTGAAGTTAACATCAGGGCTTGTCTGGGCAATCAAACGATTGAGACCGGCGGTATGACTTAAAGACTTCATTTACACGACTGCTACTATCCTTTTACAAGTCAAATCCTCGTTTTGAACAGATCTTACTTTCTGAGTCATGACAAGGAGAAACATATATGCATGAAAAGAGGTATTCGATCCCCGTCAAGGTTCGCATTGCTTTTGTTGAATCAATATCCTGATCCGATAATTCTTTTCGTTGTTTTACCACTTAGCACCTATTGAACAACTGGAAAGGAGATAGTTGGGGGTCTCTGCCGTTGTTCTCGATCGACAGTTGAGCCATCTGTACCAGTGGTCAAGCTCAAGTCGCTTACAAAATTGTGCAAGGGTTTCTTCGGCGATACCGTTCCTGAATAATTAGAGGCCTCTTCGCTGGGGAAATAGCGGTTTTGGAGCATTATAGTCAAATCTGTAAGCATCGTGACGATCATGTCTGCAACTCTCCGCGCTGAAGGTATAGAAAGTACATAGGAGTGCATATTTAGAGAACTTGGATCGAAAAAAGGATAATAAGGGGTTGATTATTGTGAAAAAACAAAGCTGCGGGAAACACAACCATGTATGCTGGCGGGGTCGCACGTATTGAAGATTGTATTGATGCTGATCCGTTTACACAATGTATACGTGGTGAGATTGTGACACTACACTTGATCATCTCTTAAAAATACAGTACTAGGTCAAAAGTTTTGTCCGCTAAGACCCACACCAACACCAAGCAATGGAAACTATCTAACTTTACACCACCACCACTATTCCGCCACAACGCTCTATAGCTACTAGAGTAGCTAGAAATGCTTAGTAAAAGCCGAATTTCACTCCTATACAGCGCATGGAATTATTAGCTATAGCTGAGGCTGGCTGTTTATTAGGTGAGCTGGCAGAGTAATTTCAAGTTAGTGTGCGCATAGTACGATGAACGATTCAACTTGCTCCTACTCGCACCCACGGTTAAGAGGCGCCTAGATCTAGGCGTCTAAAATTAGAGACATATTATTAGGAATCAATTATCTAACGCATAGCGCGCGCACCTAAAAATT
>Ga0182215_1000126_pt1 | contig 13295 bp, 12 predicted proteins | sample G5R1MG_24_FD_128404 | JGI IMG/M metagenome (GOLD analysis project Ga0182215, IMG submission 128404) | Switchgrass phyllosphere microbial communities from Michigan, USA - G5R2_NF_03OCT2016_LD1 MG | ecosystem: Host-associated > Plants > Phyllosphere > Phylloplane/Leaf | place: USA: Michigan... | reverse complement strand
GTTACAGTGCACGGCCGTATTTTGCAGTCGGACCGTCTGATCCCTGCTAGACTCAATCCGTTGTTTGCCAGTCAATACGGTAGATGGTAGAACAAGTCGTCGACTGCGCGAGAGAACCATGTGCCACCACTTGCCAGCCTTTCGGTTCCCTCCATCTAGTTGGGAGCAATGTACTCATTGACGACCGGTGCCTCCGTGATAGCAATCGTGGCGTTGAACTGGCCTGCCACCAGTGTGTAGCTGGACTTGACCGCTTCGCTCGCATAGAGGCGCATCTCCTTCTCGTACGCCTCAGTGACGCCCTCCCAGCCATCGCCGTCTCCGCGGTCCCATGCTTCTTTGAGGAGTCTACCAAGGAGAGCGGAGTCGCGAACAGCAGTATTTGCGCCATTTCCACCTGCAGGCGTCATGGCATGTACTGCATCCCCAATCACTGTCACGCGCGCGTCGTTCTTCCACGCAGGCACACCTTCCGGTGACGAGCAGGTTGTTTTCCAGAAAGCGGCTTCTTCTTCGTTCATAGTGTCGAAGAGTGGCCTGAGGCGCGCGTGCCAGTGCGAGGTGAGGGCTTTGGCCATGTTGGCAGCTACAGGGCCGGTGATGCTGTAGTCGTCGTTGGGCGCTTTCACAACACCAGGCGTGCCGATGAGGGTCCAGCCAAAGTGGATGCCGGGGTTGTCCATGTCGTTGGCGCGGACATTGGTGATGATAGTGACCTTGCCGCCGTCGGATCGTGACGTATCATCAACCATGCGGAACACGCCTTCGCCGAGTCCCTTGAAAGCCGCGGTGGGGGCTTGGCCGTGGATTCCTCGCGCGCCGAGATCGTAGACCTTGATGGCGCCGCTGGAGAGCTGCCTGGCTACTTCGCTCTTGACGCCCTCGCCGCCGACTAGCATACTTCCTTCGTCACTCTTGCTGCCGTCTGCGAACACGAGACACACACCACCCTCCGTCTTCTCATAGCCCGTGACCCGGTGGTTCCACCGCACATGCTCTTCCAGCCCCTCCATGAAAAGCCTGCGCATGTCACCGCGGGAGATGCCCATCACCTTGCCGTCTCGGCTGATGAGCGCCTCCTGTGAGACCGATGGATCGGCGGCGCCCAGGTCCTCGCCCGTCAGCGGATTGATGGCCGAAAAGCCTGCGCCGCCCGTCTTGCCGCACGCATCATAGAACCGCTCCCAGCCGGCCGGCCCCAGAACCTGTTCAATCGCATCGAGGCCTTGCGACGACAATCGAAGGCGGTAGCCTTGGGCGCGGAACACGATAGACGCATCGCGCTCAAAAACAAGAAACGGGATGTTGGAGCGATGCAGCGATCGCGCCAGGAGCAGCGAGGCCAAGCCGGCGCCTGCAATGAGAACGGGCTTCGGTGTCATGACGGGGGTCATGTGACGTCGTGGGGGAGTCCTTTGTAAAAGCCAGGCATGGTGGAGGCCAATGCTCTGCTACTACGGTTCATCGGTATCTTACTTGTAGTAGGCACCCAACCACCCACCTCCTACCCACCTTGGTACTACCGGTACCTCCCGGGGAGTCGCTTCTGCAATCTCCGAGCCGTCAGTCCACGTCAACCAAGCCCCACCACGGAAGTTCCGGCGTTCCCGTGTACGAGAGTCATGGTTCATTCCCCACGGTTGGAAATGTCGAATGCTTACAGGAGAGGGTGCACCGGGCCTTTCTATCCCGCTGGATTTCTCGAACCGCAGCTGCGTTGGTTAATCAAAGCTTCGCGCCGAATACCATGGATACCAACCACAGCCCCAGCGCTACATGCAGGTTTCCTGCTGATTACGTTTGGTTGCACTGTGTAGTAAGCAGTACAGAGAACAGAATTGCATATGCCGCCCGCCGTCCCCTCGCCCCGAGACAATCAGGCGCATTCGAAAAGCAACGACTTGCTCTCACACGTTGCTTGAAGCAGCGAGTGAGTTTGATCATGTGAGAGTGCCTTGGGCAGCCGTCTGCTAGGCTTGATAGCAATCAGGAGCAATCGCTCGCCACTCTCAGCACTATTTGAGTCTGCACGGCATTCACCAGACTTGGCAGCCTCACACAGAAGTCCTTGACCTCGACCAAGTTGTCACCGCCATCACCCATCTTGACCTAAAATGGCATCTCTCGAAGAGTTAACGTGTGCCCTTCGATCAAATGCTTACATAGAGGCCTCCTCGTTGAGAAGACAATTATCGAATGCACAGTACAATACTGGCTTCGGTATTTTGGTGCAGGGATCAACAGACTACAAGGAATTCATCATCCCGCAGCTCATTCAGCTTCTAAGCCCCATATCCTGTTCAGGTTCCCAGGTGTCTGTTCTCGAAGTAGGGCCCGGCCCGAAGAGTGTGCTTGAAGACCTTCCCCATCACATCAGGAGGAAGATCCGAAAATACATTGCTTATGAGCCCAATGATATGTTTGCAACAAGCTTGGAAGCACGACTGAGCGTGACCACAGACACAAAATCACCCTTCCTTGGCCTCGAGAATCCGCCCGATATCCGTCGGACGTCTTTTCCTCCACAGAACAATGCAGAAATCAGTACAAAGGGGCACAAGAACCATTCGGAAGATCATTACGATATCATCCTCTTTTGTCACAGCATGTATGGCATGCCGTCGAAACGCGCGGCTGTCGAAGAGGCGCTGGAGATGCTTGCAATGCGTCCAGGCGCATCTGTGATCATCTTCCATCGTGAGAAAACCCTACGGCTCAATGGCCTGGTTTGCCATCAAACTGCCACATGGCCATCTGGGGTTGTGAGGGTAGCAGACAAAGAGGAGACGTTAGACGACTTCGCCCCCTTCATCGCAGGGTTCACGTCAGACAATAAGGACTTTGGCAAGGAGTTGCAGATCGAGTGGCGCAAGCAGTGTCGTGCGCTGGGTAGTCGCGAGAAAGCTCATCCGGACCATCTCGTGTTTAGGTCGCCCACTATCATGGTGTCCTTTACAAAGGGTGCAGCCGCCCTGTCCGAGCTTCTTGCGCAGGTACCGTTGTCGCAAGCAAGCAGAGCACTCAAAAACCGACAGGCTCGACTCCATGACCCGGCTTCAGTCGTTCAGCCGAAGGATATTGAACAAGTTCAGCTCTGTGTTCGGTGGGCTCGGAAGCACAGCCTGAGTCTGGCAGTCATTGGCGGGAGCCACAGTGGCCACTGTGCTTTGAATAATGTTGTCTCGGTCGATATGAGCTCATTAAACCAGATAAACATTCTGAAGGAAAAAGAGAACCGAGAGGTCTTCCGTGAAGATTACAGTGCCATAGTTGTAGTCGAGGCTGGCTGCACGACAGATGCGATCATCAGGAGGACAATGGAAGCTGGCGTAACGGTCCCATTGGGATCTCGACCAAGCGTGGGCGCCGGATTGTGGCTACAAGGTGGTATTGGACACCTATCACGACGATATGGTCTCGCTTGTGACAACATCATCGGTGCTGTGTTGATCAGCGTCGAATCTAGTCGAATTCTTTGCGTTGGCCATGTGCCGAGTCAACATCAACCCCCTGGGTCGATTGTCCCTCAGAAGGAAGCGGAAATTTTGTGGGCGATCAAAGGAGCAGGAACGAACTACGGCATTATTACTAGTGTGATCTTCAAAGCATACCCGGCACCACGGTATGTGGTTCGCAGCTGGGCCATTCCTCTGAACAGCGGGCACGAGGCACAGCTCAAGCTCCGCGATTTTGATGAGCTTGTCGCTCGCAAGCTGGAAGACGACTCCTCTGCAGATGCTTATTTGTACTGGGATGCTAGTCAGCTGCATCTTGGCGTAAACATGACCGAATTTACTACAACCACCGCAATCCCTACTACCCCCTCTCCTACAACCATGGCCTCAATCCTGGGGGCAAATGCGGATATCAAAATTGTGGATGGCATCGGGTTGTTCGAAACCGAGATGTACATGTCAGGTATGCACGGCGGGCATAGCGGCGGCAGGACATCCTCCTTCAAGCGTTGTATCTTCCTGAAAGGCATAGGAGAATTGACTGTTGCTCAGCGAATGGTGGAAGCCTTGGCGAGCCGCCCATCGCCACTCTGCTACCTTCACTTGCTCCACGGCGGAGGGGCAATCGGCCGCATTGCGAGCGATGCTACTGCGTTTGGGTGTCGAGACTGGCACTTTGCATGCGTCATAACCGGCGTATGGAGTCGTGGTCAGGATGGTACCGATATAGCCCGTGCTGCAATCAATTGGGTCTACAGCGTTGCGATAGATTTGTTACCCATCAGCAGTGGAGCTTACGGGGCTGATCTTGGACCCGACCCTAGGGACGCTGTGTTGGCGGCCAGGGCCTTTGGCTCGAATCTATCACGGCTCAGTCAGCTCAAACACAGTTTAGATCCGCAGAACGTATTGGCTCATGCCTGTCCGCTTGTGAAAGCGTCACTGGGGCCGAAGCTCGTTTTCCTTGTCACAGGTGAGAGCTGCGCTGGCAAAGATTATTGCGCCCACGAGTGGCTTCCCTTGTTCGAAGAGTGTCACCTCACGACGCGTGTAGTCAGCATCAGCGATGCTATCAAACGGGACTTCGCACGGGTTACGGGTGCCAATCTCCAAGCTCTGCTGTCCGATCGCGCTTACAAGGAGCAACACCGTCCAGCATTGACGGAGTACTTCACCAGACGTGTACAGCAGTCTGCACAGCTACCAGTGGAGCAGTTTCTGCACGCATTCCAGGGTGCAGCAGATGCGGACGTGTTGTTTATAACCGGCATGAGAGACCAGGCGCCAGTTGCCACCTTCTCACACTTGGTATCGAACAGTAGGCTGCTCGAGGTTCATGTGCTGTCTAGTCAGAAAACACGGAACGCACGCAGAGGATATCCACTGGACGAGAATGAATTCGATCGCCATCAAACACATTCAAAGACAATGCCTACCAACCCAGATTTTGTCTTCCACAATGAACTCACTGGGAATAACGCATCGCAGGACTTTTGTCGATCTGAGCTGCTCCCCCTGGTACATGAAGACTGGCAGCGACTGGCGGACATGGTCCAACCAATCACCGACTTCCCAGTCCCAGATATCGTCTTTCGCCATGTTCTAGGCATCGCCCAGCAGCCAGGAGGGCTGGATTTGTGCACGGCTCTTTTGCGGAAGCACTTTGCTGGTGACTGGAGGAAAGTCACTGCCATAGCTTGTTGCGAAGTTGGTGGGTTTGTCTTTGCGACGGCGTTGGCCACCCGAGTCAACGTCCCACTGAGCCTGATTCGGGAGGCCGGTAGACTCCCTCCACCGACCTTCTCTACTGGCAAGTGTCAATCACACATTTCTTCGTCGAGCCGCAACAACTCGAGCCAAAAGCGAATTGAGATAGAGCAAAGTGCGATCCCCAGGAGCGGTACGGTCTTGGTAGTAGACGACGTACTTGCGACGGGTGAAACGCTTTGCGCAGTGCTCCATATGTTATGTGAAGCCGGCGTTGCTGCCGAAAATATTTGCATCATGATTGTTGCTGAGTTCCCAGTTCACCATGGACGGGCGATGTTACGTCAACGTGGATTTGGTAAGGTTAGGCTGCAAAGTCTTCTCGTATTTGGCGGGATGTAGATGTCTTCAGGTAAGAAGGAGAGAGGAGTCTGGAGAATATGAGTAGAGAGATGATGACAGCGGGGAATATTGAAGGAGGAGAGAGATGAAGATACAGACAGGCAGAAGGGAGGGGGAGGATGGCAGGAAAATTCTTGGATCACCGTACATCTTAGAATTCTGGGTGCCTTGAGTACATCTGATATCGTTGTACGGCAGACACTTGTACAGTCTGGTCGTATCGCTGATGATTCACCATGATTAAATGATTGATAATCGCGACGACAATTGTATAACAAAATCATCGCTGACGTCAGAGAGGCATCTGTACGGTCTAGTCAGTAAGTTGTCTCCAACATCCTGTTGAAACCCCGCGAGACACGACCCTGATGCATACGTTGCGTGTGAAATACTAATATAGAGGTTTCTAAAATATGGGCATTCGTTGAAACATACTCAAGCATGTATTGAGAAGAATATTTCGGTTCCATGGGTAGCTAAACTTGAAGCACCTCCGCCTCCAGCCCCACCAACTGTAACCTCCGAGGCACAACTCAGAGACGACGAGATTTTCAGGCACAGGCTTCAGCAAGTAGTGATTGCAGATGCAAAGCGAAGATCACGTTACGCAGAAAACTCTCAGTGCTGTCGTCCTGACAGCATGGCGCAAATCGACCTAACACCTCCAAAATCTACGCTCATCATGCATCAAAACTCCGCAAAATTCTTACGACCTATTCCTCAAATACCCATGGATAACACTCTGGTACGGAACCCGGAACCTCCCATATCCAGGCCGAGTCTAGGTATCCTTCCAGAAGAAATAAAATGCCATCGCAATCTTTACCTATGGAACAAAAGTCTTTACACGGGGACTTATCGATATCCTTTTTGCAGGATTCGATGGTAGCTCAGCCATTCTGTATTCATTCGAGTTATAGTGATTTGGCTGCCTGCCTTGAGCAACACCTTCAAGTTCCCTGCCGCCACAGTGGACCCTACCGGCCATTGCGGCAGTGTTGTACGCTTATCAGGGCGACAGAATTACAAGAGACTGGCTTGAAATACCAAAATCTCGTTCATGGTGAACTATCAGACCCAGATATCATGTCTGTAACCCTATTCCACCGTGACACACGTTCAGATTCAAGGCAATGAGTGGAAGCTTTCGCAATTCCAAGTTCTCATGGACCATGACTTACCCCGATCAACTTACAGACGCGAGCAATAGGTCATTCAAAGCTCGATTAAGTGTATGGTCCTTTCCGAGGTTCTCTCTCACTGCAAAGAGAAGGCGATTCTGACCACATATGTGCACGCATCAAACTACTATTTGTTACGATTCACAGGTCCTGACGGGAATCATATGTGGGCCAGTAGCTCCAAAGTAAGCTCAATCAACGGTTCACGGTATGACACGATCAGACACGCACTTTTCGTCGCAGGACACATCCCAGTCCCGTTGTTCGGCGAGATCGTCACAGATCACACTTTCTGGGATGGATTCATTGATCAAAATAAAGTTCACTTCGGAATCCAATGTGATGGGTGCCAGTCTAAGCCTATCATCGGTATTCGATGGAGACGCAGACATTGCGCGCGCCACGATGTATGTGAGCCTTGCCGCGCGCTCGCCTCCAACGGGCAATCCGTGGCGTCCACTCTGCCAACATGCGACTTTTCCATCGTCAATCTTCCGGATGAGGCGCTTTATATTCGTCCGGCTACAGTTGATGTCAATCTTGTGGTTAGTACGCGGCAGATTATGAAAGATTGGGAGAAGGATACACTTCGTCATGGAAAGAAGAGTAGCATCAAGGGATTCTTGGCAAGCGAAGAAGCTGCAAGGAAATGCGACCTGGGAGTGATGAGCTTCTGGAAAGCAAGCGATTCACATAAGAACAGTGCTCAGGGACAAAGGCATGGGACGAAGGTCAAAGCCCATGCCATGGCGAAGTTGTTGGGGCAAACATCAGCCACGCTTGAAAAACGCGGAGACACTGCGTTTTCGATTGCTGGGATCGCAGCGGCTGGTAGATGATGGTGACCGACGGAGACTGTGGAGACGAATTGGTTGTACTGCAGGTGGTACGCTGGCGTATACCTGCAAGGCACGAAAATGGTGTCACAAGCGCCACCTACGGAAACACAAAATCCGCCACGAGAATGACACGACTCTTTGAACAACATATGGCAGCATCCGTTTTTTCGGCCATGTTCTGCAAGTAAGAATTCTTGCCTACCCACCGCTGAGTGACGATTCTCAGCAAGTTTGAAGGTGCCTCTCTTCTTGAGTTCGTCAGTCTCGGCAGATGTGCAGCCGTCATCAATGTTACTGACCAAAGAAGAAGTGATCTGGTCACAGATCCAGCCAAGATCATGCTCACTGCTACATACGTACAGTCTAATCGGGTATGGATAGATAGGGAATCGTCGATGGAATCCTTTGGCAACTGCATGCTCGAACCCGACTTGCATGTCAGGCACGCGAAAAAGATTGGTTTGTTGAAGCGGGTATAAGCGAAGGACAAGCTAGTTGTTTGGGATATTTTTAGGCAGCCCGCTTCTATAGATACCTTGGCGCGGCATTCATTTCCTGCCAAATTGCATCATAGTACGTCAGCTTCGGTTGGGCTACTTACTACTATAGTCTATGCTTGAAGTAATGTCCCTAGTCGCTCGGAAATTACCGCCCCGTAATCTGTGCAACCAAGAATAATATACCTTCTACCACAACTTATAAAAAAGCAGTCTTTAAAATTTTAATTGTATCTTAGAGCTCTCTTAAAGAAGAACATTTTTCTATTAAAAATAAAAAATAAAGTCCTTAGGATGCGTGAGAAAATCGATTTGATAAAGGTAACACAATACCCCACTGGAATCTCGCTTTCGGCGACTAGGGTCATTACTTCAGGGGGGGGAGGGTATGTACGTGCCTGGTAGATGCTGCGATGCCGTCGAGTTTCCACAAAATCGACCTGCGACCTGACCCGAGCATTTTGCATAACACTAGAGCATAAAGGACTAGGATCAGCTGAACAGAGTAAAGCCATAGTCCGCTCTACGCTTTGGTTGCCACATGTCTTTCTGAAATCACCATGTCTGAGGACGGCCAGGTTTTCTGCAAGAGGGTCTGAGCACCTCAGGTGCGTGTAGTGGACAAGGAATTGGTCCACTCCAATACATATTAGTGCCACGGTCTTCCCCACTCTCGAGTGTCAGACTATGCTCTTGGCTGCTGGGCAGAACCATTCATTAGCGAAAGCTCATAATCGTAATGTCTTGGAGGATCATTCTCTCCCGCTTCGCTGCCGCCATTTAAGTATTGTCGTGTTCTTCCCATCGACGCTTCGCTACTTTTTGCTGAAACTGTCCTTGGTTTTGCTCCTTTATTTCTTTAACTATAATGAAGCCTTCAACTATTCTCTCCACTACCTTCCTGGTACCGGTTGCGCTTGCTTACGGCGAGGGTACTACAGGACCGCCCGAGAGTGTCGGCATTCCACGAGATTTGGACACCAAAGTACCTACTACTGCTCGTGTACTCCGTTATGCTACCGAGCCGAAACGAGATCTGTTGGAGACTCGTCAAGGGGGTCAAGATGGTCGCTGTGGACCCAGCTTTGGAGGAGCCTCATGCGATGCCGGTTTCTGCTGTTCGGGCGCAGGGTATTGTGGAACAACGAAAGACCACTGTTCTGCTCCTAATTGTTTGGTGAGTCGAAAACTTACAACACAACTAGGCATCTCCTATCCTAACTGCAGATCAGATCGACTTCGGTCCGGCTTGCGACGCCAATAAAACACCTGCAGGAGCAAGTACCCGCAATGATGCACGCTTGCAGAAAGGCAGTGTTTCTTATGGAGGTGCCGGTGTCTTTGCTTGCCAAAAGGCAGGTACCGTCGCAATCACGTACGATGACGGGTAAGCTATGGTACAGCAATTTATGTAGCTTTGACTGATTTCGTACCTGTAGCCCGTACATCTACACCAACCAAGTCCTCGATCAGTTTGCCAAATATGGCTTCAAGGCTACCTTCTTCATCACTGGTATCAACAATGGAAAGGGGGCTATCGACACGACCGAAAGCTGGTCCAGCGTGATCAAGCGTATGGTGGCCGAAGGCCACCAAGTAGCAAGCCACACATGGTCTCATCAGGACCTCAGCGTCATTACCGATGCTCAGCGATACGACCAGATGGTCAGGAACGAGATGGCAATCCGCAACATTATTGGAAAATACCCTACCTATATGCGGCCACCTTACTCGTCCTGCAACACAGCCTGCCAGACTGTCATGCAGAACCTTGGCTACGTTATAACGAATTTTGACCTGGACACAGATGACTACAACCAGCTCTCGAACATCCAAGTTGCGAAGGATAACTTCAAGCGTATTCTTGATCAGACGCCCGGTGGATCCCAGACTGGAGATCGCCTTGCTATCGCCCATGATATTCACGAGGCATCAGCTTCGTCGCTTACTGCGTATATGCTCGAGTACCTGAAGTCTCAAGGCTATCGTGGTGTTACTGTAGGCGAATGCTTGGGCCAGCCAGAAGATACTTGGTATAGAACTTCATAAACCAGAGCCGTATATGGCTAGGAATTCGATCGAGGGAGGGAATAGCGAATTGATGGATGCTGGGTTGAATGCGTGGTGCTTAGGCGAGGATGCTGGGAAGGCGACGGTGATACGGTTGCCTATTATTATCCCAGGTTCATGGCGATCATGACGTTCTATATGCCACTTAGCGTACCCATGTTCTAGCACTGCGGTAGTCAGCATAATTACTTAGCGAAGTTACTACTGCTCAAGATATGCGTTTCTACATTACCTAGGCACGTTGAATGGATAACTTGTGCCAACACGCTGTTGCCCGCAGACTGTATACCTTCTGACAGTTCCAACACAATCACACACATGGCAGAGCGCCATAATTCAGAATTATGGGCGTGAAAGTGAGCCCGCTGCTTGAGTCTAAGAATATTAAGTACTGGGAGCTATGTCTAGTGAAATGATAGCTCGCTCGGAGAAAGGGGGTACCTGGCTTAATCTTATGTTATAGTTAGGATAATCGTGCTATTATCTCAGACCACGATTGGCTGTGGCTTGTAGTCGCGAAACTTAACATATATTATTATATTCATTCTGAATTCTGACAACATGGCTACGAGAGTTCCCTGAGGTGTTACAGATTGATCTAATGGTGATAGATTTAAATGCAACCATAAAACTATGACACTATTATATACCTTAGTCGAGTCTTTCACTGATCGGAATATCTACTTATGACTTATCGTTCCAGCCTGCAACCACTGATCGGCGTTGGTATGGTGGCTGGCTAGGTTATGTCCTCCAGGAGCAATACAGTATTGGTCAGTAACCCTTTTGGCTTAGGGTTTAGGGCTTTCGTGGCAATCGATTCGAGTGGGACTGCCACGTCGCTAGTGTTGCAGCCAAGGTGTTGGTCCCACGAGGGGGTCGCCCAGACACCCACTCGACCCTCGCAGTATTTCCAGAACTTCCTAACGTGTATCCATCGCTAATATGGTATGCGTCTGGCGTTATTTGGCGCCCTATGTGTAAGCAAACTATTGGTGTCTGTATTGCATTGGATCTCGGAATATGCGATGACGCGAGCATGACCGTTGCGGGGTCCGATAATGCACGCAGTCTTCTGATAACAGCGTCAAGTTAGGAAAACACTGTACTGCTTCGCCATTGCCATGTTTCGGGCCTACCTCTATCCCTTTCCTCGGTATTCAAATCCGATTGGAGGTGGCGAAATCATGGTATGGTTTTACTACGACGTAGGAAGGTTTACGTGGGAGATCAAAGGGACGCACGAGATCTACGGTATATTCTCCTATTAGATACATATTCAAGAAGATATTCGAGCTGTTCTGGGCACAAGATGTAGCTCTATCATTGTCGCCACAAGGCTGAAAATGAAGTAGGTCATGTCGTGGGTATCAACCGTTTCGAGTCGTATACCAACGGCGCCAATATCTTTGATGATTCGCGCCATGGGTAGTGGGTAACGATCTTATCACCGTCCGTAGTTTCACTTGAAAGATCCTGGATCTCATGTGCTCTGGATTTCGGTACTATTCCCACCTGTCTTCAGGCCAGACAGAGCCTGAGGAGTGTCCGGGCGGTCTTGGGAGGTTTCCTTCACAATGAACGCCGTGAATGAATTCCTCCAACCCCTAGTTCCGGTAATGGATTATTCCCAGCCTATCCGGTACAAATTGTATCCACTCTCGTCGCCTCTTCCGATTCCACTTCGCTTGTCTATCCAGTCCTTTTGAAGGATCTGAAAACGTCTCCCTACAGGGTCCACTGGACAGAGCGAAAGTTCGAAAGCAGCTTCCACGGTGTCGGGGATGCCCTCAAATTTACCAATCCTGCGAACTGTGACCATAAGCCAAAAAGTGCCATCGGGAGTGATGAGATGGGCAGCACAATCACGCAACCATGCGGCGTGTTCCGGCGCGTAGACCACGTCGGAGGCTATTAGAAAGTCTACAGTCCTGGACTTTTCTATGGGCGGTTGCGACCAGTCTAGTAGTAAGGTTCCCGGAGTGTTGCAGGCTGGCGAAAAGTTGGTCGTAATATTGGCATTGCAGTTAGCTAGGACCACTGGGTGATAGTCTGTAGCTGTGATAGTTGCGCCGTGCAATCCAATCTTTGGAAACAAATTTGCAAGTGTGAGGCTTACAAGCCCTGTTCCGGCGCCTAGCTCGATGAGAGTGGGTTTCACGGGGAGGCCACCTGGAGTAAGACCAAATCGTTCCGGGTCGGTGCACATCATACTACTAAGTACGATACTAGCGCCCCAGGATTGAAGACCGACATCAGTATGATCTGTTTTTGACAAGGGCGCATCATTGAGTGTAATTTTAATCGATCCTCCTGACGATATAGGAAAATTGAAGTCGCGCGTCAAAGCCTCTTCTTCGTACTTCACGGAATCAGAGAAAGACGATAGAATAAATGCTGCATGATCGACCATACAGCACCTTGATTCTGCATCCAATTCCATCTCTTCCGATCGAGATATCAGGGCCGTCAGCCATCGCGTTGCAAATTGACGCTCGAACGGGTCTGCGCGTAAGGTCGCCCTCATCTCTTCGCGCGCAGCATCGCCATCTTTATCCTCATCCTGAGATGCGTAGCCTGAGTCCACCGGACCGGGTGTCGATGTAGCAGGAATGTGTTGTCTTGCTCTCCTAACCTTCGTAATGTTTTCGGGCATGCGCAAGGGGCAATAGAGTGCCTGCAAATTCCGAAGCCCAGAGTTGATTTGTCCCTGAGAAGACGTAGCTATCTGTCGAATAGATGGCAAGCTGCTCGAGGGCGGCAGGCAAGGGTCTGACAAGTTGGCACTCATTTGTCACCAATACATGTACGAATCCGGAAGTATCGAGGAAAGTAAAGAATTGACGAGAAGAGAACTGGATATGTACATAGAGTCGACAAGGGATGAAAAAGGAGAAGTCACTAGGTAGACTGCCAACTTAGTTTAGGTATCAGTAGCTCTTCCTCGGTCAACATCGCGAAGATGAAATTTTTCACCGCCTCTCGTTCGCCAACATGGGTCTTGGTCTAGTAACGGATGACAGTAATGATGGGCTCTAGTTCTCCCCAGACATGACGTTGATATCGAAACCTACATTTCGAGAGAGTCGACTGATACCGACGACTGGGTGGTCTGCTCCTCGAGGCGGTGTAGGTATTGTCAGG
>Ga0182215_1000125_pt1 | contig 13305 bp, 14 predicted proteins | sample G5R1MG_24_FD_128404 | JGI IMG/M metagenome (GOLD analysis project Ga0182215, IMG submission 128404) | Switchgrass phyllosphere microbial communities from Michigan, USA - G5R2_NF_03OCT2016_LD1 MG | ecosystem: Host-associated > Plants > Phyllosphere > Phylloplane/Leaf | place: USA: Michigan... | reverse complement strand
GTGTGATAGCGACAAGTTCGTGAGAATGATCCTTAGAATCCACTGATCCTCCCCTTTTTCTTCTTTTTCAAATTTGGTCTTCCTCCAAATCGGCCCGGTTCAACTTGACTCATGGGAGCCATCATGTCCATACGTCCAGCTTCGACAAAGCCATGTCGAGGAAGAGGAACTGCCATGTTAGCCTGACTTGGCATCTGACTGCTGCTGGCCATGTTATCTAGTGTTGGACCCTGAGAGCTTTGTGCGACTAGAACTGGCCTGGTGGCGGCCCTTAGCAAGACCAATTGATTCTCACGCTCCTGTCGCTTTTCTCTCCGTTCACGTTTCCTGCGATCCTTTTCGCGCTTTGTTTGGCTAGCTTCATCCTGACTCTCTTCTTGTAAATTGAATTCTGTAGTCGACCAGTCATATGTGTGTGGATCACTCCCTATGTCCCAGTGTTCAAGAAGTTGTCCGACATTATGTGAGAGAGTGAACGGCGTTGGTTGGTCACCCCCTATCTTTAAATGTCGACCGAGGCGAGAAACAGGATCTGAAGGTGCTGGTGGTGTCAAAGGCAAATCAGGTGGCGATGATGGAGGAATTGACGAAGACGGGATAGCGGAGTGTGGCATAATGGGGAGCGTGTGCGATAGAGGCCATTGCTTTGTGCTGCTATCGATTCTGTCTCCATGCTTGGACGGTAGGATGGGCAGAGCGATGCTTTTGTCTTGGCTTGGTCCTCTCTGCGATCCGGTAATTGATATTTGCACGTTGTCACAACGTAGACGTCTGCTGGCGAGCTTTACCTCGGCAGCAATACGCCTAGCGAGAAGTTCTTTCCGTTGTCGAATATGGACAGAAACTTCTCGTGGCAGCGGCGCAATCCAATTCTGCAGGATGGTATCGTAGACATCAGCAAGCGTTGGTTCCTCAGTTTGAGCCAAGTTAAGCATTTGCGCGGCAGCAATGCGCTCTGTATCTACCGACGTGTATTCGCCCTCCGAAAAGAACAGCTCCTGTAACATTACTGATGCGATGTCTACATCCGGGACATGAAGCTTCAAGCTAGCGGCATCCAGTCTGCATGCTTCAGTAACTTCATTCTTGTACCAGTTATGCGGGGCACTTACAGGGTGCCACGAAAAGGCAAGGTATATTGATCCACGATCAGCATCTGTCTTACTTGATTCACAAGATCTGTAATGTTTATCGAATCTTCGTGATCATGCCCAATCCATGTGATTGCATCATGTAAAAGTCTATAGTCAGCCCCATGGCGTAACAAGATGCGACCTCGACCTTTTGTCCATTGTGGATTTTGCAATGGAAATAATGTAGTTGGATTTTTTGCTGTGTTGATACAATCAGGGATTGTGAAGTCATCATCATCTTGGATGACCTCTGTTCGCTGGGTTCTCCGCTTGTATTTGAAGATATTCTTTGAGAACATGAGAAGGTCATCGTGTAAGTTAGGATCCTCGTCTGCCGAACGTTTATAGGCGGCAATCACTACCTCATGGACACTCAAGTCTGATTGAGTGGCGAATAGCCTATAGAAGCGAATACCAGTTTCAAGATCTGACCGACCCGACCCGGAAGACATGGCCTCGTGCGTTGTATCGTCACATGACATCGGCTCTATGTGTATCTGGGCTACAGTACCAGGAGAATCGAGTGTCAAATCTAGTCGCACGGGATCAGATGCTACAACCACGGCAGCCGCATTTGATGGGATATCGGTGAAGCTGTAGACTTGGATTAAGTGATTCAGGCGAGAATACAATATAACGCCTGATTCTGCGAAGTGTAAGCTGCTGTCGTAGCGTCATTGTACGGGGCGTTACCATCATCCGAGAGCGTCTGCACAGAAATTTGTAGCGTACAGTCCTCTATCCCACGGTAATGCCTCCAGGAAGACAGTATCATGGAGCCCGCTGGTCCTGCAGTAGCATTTAGAGCTTCGTTGGAGGTTGTGATAGCCATTAAAATGAGAAAAGTTGACGTTAAAACAAAAACTCGGCTCCTAAATCTTGGGTGATGTCGGACATCAAGAATCCAGTCAAGAGATCCTTTGGCGTACATGTTCGGACATGGAAGATGTTCGAATGCATGGCCCTTTATGCTAATCACACTCAGCTGTCTTCTACAGCAAACGAGAACTGTGTTAATATCGCCCACCCAAAGTATCCTTGCCCAACCATCCTCGCCCACTGGTTCGTCGACATCCGGAGGAATAATCGAACCTTGGACTAAACGGGTGGTTGCGTATATATTACCCTTGCGACCATGCTCGATATCCCAAACACTCCAAATGCGGTTCTGGTCAACGATTCCGAATTGTAATTGGTAGTCCGGATTGAAGGTAGCATGCACATGAGAAGCGCCCCCAGTCTCTTCGAATCTCAAGCTGAGTATTGGGCGCGCGTCGATTGTAGATGCAGGAAGACGATAGAATTGCGATGGGTTCACGGCCTGCGGGCGGCTGTGGTACATAGGCCGGAAGAATACAGTTTTTGTTGGAAGTCTGACAGCGAGAATTGTGTTCCTGTCACCCGATTGTGCGAAGCAGACTTGCTGTATAGGCGCCGCATCCTCGTTCCAGTACCCACAGTTCGCAAGCTTCAAGGTCGGGAGTTCCACCCGGTGTCTCTGGTCCGGTCCCCAATCCAGTCTTTCTATACGGTTAATGGATACTAGCCGAAGTATATTCCCAGCCTCGCCAGTAGGGATAGCAGCTATTCGTCTTGGAGCATTATGGAGATCTCTCGTTGTAGTTGAACCGAAAGCTAACAGGTCACCGATGAGGGGATCATAGGTTGATGCTGCATTCTGGATGGCATTAGATTCGGATGCTATACTAGGAAGAATTTCAGACGAAGGAGCAAGCTGAGGATGCTTCTGGATTAGAGCTTTGGAGGCCCTCTGCGCGCTTGTATTGTGGACCTGTGCCGCGCACGTGGAAAAGCGAGACGATGCAGCTATGGCCAGAGTCGGTGCTCTTGATGTATTGCTTTCCCAAGTCCGCACTTGCGTGAAGATTCGTGCAGGTTCTTGTCTTGCGAAGGACCATCGGCTGTGGTAGAGGTCGTATGATGCTGCTCCAGGATGGCCATAATTCAGGTCTCGGAGCGTGTTCTCAGCCATTTGGGCCAATAGGTGGTATGCGGTCCGTCACAGAGCTGCAGTAACGGGACATGCTTTGGAGGCAGAGGACGGGCGTGGAGGCAGCAATGTCTTCCAAAAAGCGCCAACTGACGCGCAAACGCGCCTCTGCAGAAATACGGACGTAGAATATTACCGTACATTTAGACCCAGCGCTAGCGCCGCAACGCCTATTCACGTGACGGGTATTCCCTCCATCCAGCGTGGGGCGCATTGTTTACATGGCACCCACCCCGGATCTTCTTCCAGAACGTCATACATTTGCTCGCTCCAACAGCAGAAATATTGCTGCGGTGTATATTAAATCAGCAACGAAAATGTTCGAACCCTCTCTGAGCACGACGATGCGCGTCTCATCCCACGATGTACCATCCATGGCCGACCAGCTGCCCTCAATCAACTTTGGCTTCGACGACTTGCGCAGTCGCATGAACCAATTTACCGCACGCTTTGATGCCTTCATCGAGAAGGGGCGACGACAGGTCTTGGACGAGCGCAATCAATACCGCATGAAAGTCGCAGAGCTACACGGTAAGAATCCAGCACCACGCAACCACAAGGCAGCAGACACTCACACCACTCTCAGAGGACCAACGCATGAAGAAGCGCGACATCGAGATCCTCGAACTTAAGACTACGCAACATGCCCAAACCATCACTAAGGAGGCACAGGAAACATTAGAAATGCAAGAAGCCATCAGTGCCCTGACCCTCCAACGCGACGAACGCCTCGCACACCGCGACAACCTGCGCGCACAAATCGCTGAAGTACAGAAGACAATATCTGCGCGTCGCGAAGCTCAACTCAAGCACCGTCGCTACTTGGACGGCCAATTGCGGTACAATGAGCCGGAGCTGGACTTTTGGGAGAACTACCTTGGCCTACGAATTGAGGGTCTGGGTAAGGAAGATAGGCTGAAGTTTATATACACAAACGTCGATGAACGCCAGTGGGATCGTGAGGCCTGGTTTGAACTGGACACGAGCGAGCGCGATTACAAGGTGCTCGAGCTGCAACCGAAGGTGGAGCGCGACGAGGTAGACCGGGTCATTGAACGCCTCAACGAAACCCGCGACCTTGCCGGCTTCCTCAAAGGGATGCGAGAATTATTTGTGGAGGCCTGCAAGTAGTGGATGTTTATGCCACTGTAGCTTTTCGTCCGTGATGTAGATTATGTAGATCGGCGCGATACCCATTTTTCTCCTTCTGTTTCTACACACTCGTCTGCCTCTCTGGCCTCGACTTTTCGTGCTCTCCTTCCCACAGATCTAATTTTCTACTGTTGACCATTTCTGATCTTGTAAAACTCCGGCGCATACTGCGTCAGCCAATCCATCTCGACCGTCGACAAATCCTTGATGAAAATCTTGTCCTTCGTTGCCAAAATTTCTGTATATACGACCCATTCCGCCTTCCTGTGGAAAAACAGACTACTCGGATGCGCCCATAACGTCGTTTTCCCGTTGACCGTTGTGAAACTTCCATCCGCCTTCATTCGAGCCGCATGTGCGAAGAAGCCCGTTGTTAGACAGCGACGCACACGCTCGGCGAGCGGGATTCCACCAACACGTAGAGCACCAGAGGACGAGGATAATAGCGCATTCTCCTTGACTCCGAAGCGATCCATGTACGCAGCAAGTTGCTTGCGTACGCTGATTGCTTTGACCATGGACTTGTGGTTGAGGCAGTTGTCGCGACACCATTGCACATTCTGTATTCCAGCTTTGATAAATGCCTCATATACATTATACAGGGTGATGTGATCGCCCTCTGTAACTGCGAATCGTCGTCTAGCATTGTCGAGTTGCTTCTTATTGCCGTCATGGCTGACGAAAGCGTTGCCCTGGAGCGTCATCATCGCTGCTATGGTTAACATTTCGCTCAGGCAATCAAACTCAGGTTCAGCCGCCTGAAGCAGGGATTTTGAGAGCATCGGTTCGAGGGGAAGCTCAGCCATACGTGCGCCTAAGGGTTTTGTAAGGCGCGCGTTTGCGTCGAGGGCGCCGAGGGAATACAGGAGGTCCAGGGCACGGGTGATGAGGGGGGAGGGGGGCGCTGATAGGTAATCGAAGCGAATAATGTTTGTAATCCCCAGATTGAGAAGTTGTAAGATGACTGGCGCGAGATTTGAGCGCGAGAGTTCGGGATATGTTGCTTCTTCAAGGGCATTGTAGGTCTGCTCGGTGTAGAGTCTGAAGCACTTCCCAGGACGCGTACGTCCGGCTCGACCTGCACGCTGGGTTGCGGAGGCCTTGCTGACGGGAACAACGTTGAGGTTTTCAATCCCGAGATTTGCGTCGTAGTTGCGAAGCTTGACATAGCCCGTATCGATCACGTATACAACACCATCAATGGTCACACTAGCTTCTGCGATATTGGTGCTGAAGATGACCTTGCGTGAATCTGAGGGCGTTTTTTGAAAGACGAACATCTGCTGTTCTGTCTCTAGACCTGCAAATAGTGGCAGTATCAGGAGCTTTCTAGACGCGGGAGGTAGGTCGACAATCTGATCGCTGAGTAGTTCAATCGCATCGTCAATTTCCTCACGACCTGTCATAAAGACAAGTATGTCGCCCTCTCCTTCGGCCTTGTGTATCTTCATCACAGTGTCCACTGCGGCTTCAACATAGTTATCTGTTGGTATACTCCTGTACTGAATATCGACGGGATAGGTCCTCCCTGGAATTCCTACAATCCGACCATACTCTTCCCTGCTCTTTTCATGCACCGTCTCGCCCTCATCGGGCCTGAAAAAATCGAGAAATCGTTCTGCCTCTAGCGTAGCACTTGAAACTACCACACGCAGATCGTCGCGCTTCCTTAATACTTTCTTCAGCAGACTGATCAAAATGTCTGAGCTCAGGCTCCGCTCATGTGCCTCGTCAACAATAATGACTGAGTACCTCTTCAACAACGGATCAATAAGCATTTCACGTAGCAGGAGCCCATCCGTAACGAATTTAATCTGCGTGTTCGCACTTGTAACGTCTTCGAATCTTATAGAGTAACCGACTTTTTGCCCCAGTGGTGTTGAAAGCTCTTCTGCAACCCTTGCAGCCACGCTGGTGACAGCGATTCGTCTGGGCTGTGTGACAGCAACTTGCTTGCCATTATTACACCATCCTGTCTCAAGCAGGAACTTCGGTATTTGAGTTGTCTTCCCGCTGCCTGTTGCACCGACGACAATCGTCACGGGATATGTCTCAACAGTGTACAAAATCTGCTCCCGTAGCTGTGCGATGGGAAGTAGGGCTGCCGGTTTGTAGAGATCCGGTATTATATGTGATTCGGCATCTTCGTCTTTTGCCATGTTTGAGGCCCCGTTGAATAATTCTGATAAAGCAAGTTCTTCGCGAGAGATAAGAACACAAACGGCCAATAGTGGAGAAGGGCGAGGAGCAAGTTAGTGAAAGATGCTCTAGCCTTTTTGGGTCGTGGTGCATGGCAGCCAAGCGTCATCAGTTATTAGTATATTTTATCTGCGCCAGGCCACTCTTGTCACAGATGAACTCCATCGAAGAGTCATTCAGTTATCGAATTCAAGAATCAGCCATGGTATCGCCCTTGGCATAAGCTCATATTGCAGCCCCTCATTATCGGGTTCCATTCAATCGTTTAACTTTGAAATTTCCAAAGATACCGTATATACCGTATAAAGCCAGCTTAGTGGTATAAACGCATATATTCCACGGATTTCTCGCAATTTGAAGACTCAGCCTGTACTGATACGCTGTTAAATGGTCATTTATCGTTTCTCTGTGGTCTATAAGAAGCTGTTCAACTATCCTAATACGGTCGCAATACTTACTTGGAGATATGGAAAGTGGGAAATGAGAAGGCAAAGGTTTTTCACCTGTTTCTGGGATATTGGAAGTAACAATACAGTCATGAGTGTCACTTCCCCTCTACACGCAGTAGTCACTTCCAACAGGAGCCACCACTCATACAGATCCAGTATCCTTCAATATCAAATCAGGTATTCCCAAGATCCCAAGTTGTGTTCCTCGTCAACTATTTCACGCTGATGCGGGTTGAAGTCGCCAGCTGCTATATCCAGGAGCATGTCAAGAAGAATCGCGTCTTCGTATGGCACATGTTTCTCAGCCATGTAGACCGTTTCCTCTCCTTAAGTCAGTTTCACAGATCGTATATGTTACGGGTCTCATGATAATATCTCGAATGGATCATTTACTCCGCTACCCCGACTGCCCCCGCAATTGGTTCGAGGTTCTCTTGCATCCTAGTAACTCTACGCAAGCAGTAAAATTTCACGGTATTTCCTGGATCTTCTTCAGGTGATATATAATAGATTCTTGTACTAGGGCTTCCTCGGAGGGGCATTTGTCGGAGCTATATACGTTATTCTCTATTTTAAGAGGCGGCAATTTGCAATTAGTGCGTACGGAGAAAACAAAATTCTGAGCACGTATTGGAAGAAGTAAATTATGGATACAATTCAAATTGTTTTGGGCCAGCTTTTCACCATCCTAGATGCGTGTGAGCATGTCGGCAGGCATCAGACGCTCCTTGCGAGTTCCCAGCCTGACAAATACTCGATCTGGTCGCCTGAGGATCCTTTTCTTCCAGCAGGATTCGATCTTTGTGTTATTTTACGCGGGGACTGGCGTCGTAATTTGTAGTGAATCAATCAGTGAGTCAATATGCTCATGTTGTGGTAAACGCGCTGATAGCTATGAATGGACCAGAGGATGAATTAAGAGTTCCTTATCTAGCTGATGATATTTTATCCAATCTATGGGTGAGTCTACGGCCTCGTGTTAGATAGTAAGTAGACTGACTAAAGGTGACCAGACCCTGAACATCCGCATTGGCTACCCTTCAGTTTGAGCTGCACGCTTTGTTATTTGTATTCCTTATGACTTTCATCTCAAACACTAAATACTATTCTTCTCTCTAAATCATTTTCTGATTTGAGGACGGACGCATCATGATCTTTAATTGTATCTAACATTGATAAAACTGATAACATCCCGCGCATACGCTACCTATCCAAACGTGATACTGTTAAACGAAGAAAATCCTCTATGGCACCTTCAACTTTCAATTCTTTTTTGAGTAAGTTGGAGAAAGTGCTACGCGGGTGGAACCATTATTATGCAGACATGTCCGGATTCGGAGTCCCTGGCTTGAGACAGCACTGCCTTCTTACGAAGGTGTCACAGAGGTAAGTACAGAGAACAGAATTCTTGACCCAGAAGATCTGTCCATATGTATGGAAGTTAAGAAGATGTCGCCTACATAGTTCTGTGGCTCGGTCAATGAGTACTGAGGTACTTACCGTTTTCACCCCTCTTGTGCACCAGCTCTCTACCATAAGTTGTTCCTTGGCGTTTGTGGTGTGACTCCAAGCAAACGCTTTTGCATCTTTTAAATTGGATCGGAGTGCGTTTGCTGCCGCTTTCAGAGGCCCACTATAACTCATTCCCTAATCTGTAGTACTTTCGCTCCTCTGGCACAGACCGAACTCAAGGACCACAAATCAATTTCAATCGGTCACATACAGCACATCAATCATGCTACTACTTTCGATTTCCTACATTCTCCTCTACCTCTCTGGACTAGCACTGGCAAGCTTCGACCCGAGCGCAAAGAACAACCTCGCTGTCTACTGGGGCCAAAATTCTGCAAACAGTGCAACGTCTCAAACCCGTCTATCCGACTATTGCCATGGAACTAACGTCAACATCATTCTACTGTCATTTCTTACGACGCTCAATGGACAAGGAGGTCAGCCCGTACTCAACTTCGCAAACCAGGGCGAACACTGCGACAAGACCATGCAGCCTATGAAGTGCCGCGAAATTGAGGACGACATCAATTTCTGTCAGTCTAGAGGAAAGACAATCTTACTTTCACTCGGTGGAGACGGTAGCGCAGAAGTTGGCTATGCCGACGACACAGCGGCGAGAATGGGTGCGGCGAAGATATGGCAGATGTTCGGGCCCGACCAAAAGAAACCAGACGTCGTGCGACCTTTTGGCTCAGCTGTGGTAAATGGGTTCGACTTTGACTTCGAGAGTGCGAGCAAGGTGCAGAACGCTGTAGCTTTCATGGGCGGATTGCGCGAGCACATGCGTACTGCTAGTGAAGGCGCGCCTTTCTATCTCAGCGCAGCTCCAATCTGCAGTCAAGCGGCAACTGGCGGGCATTCTTCCATGGAAAGTATACTCGATCAGCTCCATCTCGATATGGTCTTTGTACAGTTCTACAACGATAAGAACTGTGATGTCCGCAACGGCTTCAACTTTGACAAGTGGAACGAATGGGCAAAATGGAAGAACACGGCTATATTCGTGGGTCTCCCTGCGAGTGAGACAGCGGCACCGTCAGGTGGATATTTGGCTCCGAATCAGCTCAAAGAGAAGATTTGGCAGGCAAAGGGACGAGAGAAGATGGCGGGTGCTATGCTGTGGGATGCTAGTCAGGCTTGGACTAACGACTATTACCATCTCAAGGTCAAGGCGGCGTTGAATGAGAGCTCTCTCAGGGTTAGGCATTGGGACGCTCGTCCGATGGATCGTGCTGACTGATTCACATGAGTTTGAGACTCAGGCGAGCCCTATGCACGAAGAAGGTACAATGTTGCAATATGGTGATAGATATCTTGTCGTGGATGTTAGGCTGTGCTGGTCTTGAATAATAGAGTGTATGCAGTCGAACACATGGCGAATAATTGGAGGCTAGAGCAACAAACGCTTTCACCTAGTGATTTTATTCCAATAAATCTCTCCCCCAAGTTCGTTGACGCGTCGAAGCAAAGGTTGAGCAGACAGCCTGATGGTGCAAGTTGTAGGCTGAAAGGTCTACATGGGGCGTCCCAGCTTGTTATCGTAGAGCATAAATATTAAAAGACTCCAGAATTCTTCTCTATTTCGTCAGTATAATCATAAATACAACCAGAACTCGAACTAGGCCCACTGTGCCACGGATAGGTATCTGCCCACGCCGTCATGCCCGACGTGGAATCGTACGTTTTCAGTTTATTCTGTATTTCGCTGGAATATTCTTCTCCACTACGCCTCTAAGTTCCAGCCTTTCCCATTCTTCCTGTGCTGCCTCCTTCTCCTCGTGCATCTTGAAATGTTCAATATCCTCCGGATGCGTCAGGTCCTCTTCCTTGACGTCATCTCCGCTGTGATACTTTTCCCAATGATGGATTTCATACTCGTACTCATCGTCGCCATGATGTCCCGGCCCCATCCCAAAATCGGGCAACTTGATGCCTTCATGGTCCTTCTGGACGAACTCGGAAAGGGAGATGGCGCCATCTTTGTTGATATCAAACATTTCGAGGACTGTCCGCACGACGGCTCCTTTCTTCAATTCGGAAATGGAGGATGATGAGGGGTCTTCGAGGCCATAGGTGCGCCGGATGTCGTTGGTGGTCCAGACACCAGTGCCTTCGTAGTCGTGGAGAGTGAAGAAGGTTGTCGCATCGAAGCCGGAGATGTGGTGCTCCTCTATGATAATCATTAGCCACGTCTCCTTCTATAGGGGAATACCAGGTGGTACGAGCATACGAACCAGCCATATGTCGGGTTGCCCAGTCGGCATCGGGCGCAACTTCAACCTGTGAATGCTCTGTACCACCATGCGCTGACGCATTGAAGGCGCATGATAGCAGCACAAATGCCGTAAGCGCAGTTCCAGGTATTCCGTTCATGGCTGCCTTTTTCTTGAAGTCGCAATCGAGCGTGATGTTTGTGCTGAATTCGTTGTATTGTTGACGACAAGGGGGTCGGTGATAGCATAGCTAAATGCCGACGCTAACTATGTCATAACCTTTATAGAAAGAACATGTAGCGTTTTGCCCCTCTCCTCTACCACGCCAGAAAACCTACCTAATGCACGTCCTGTTGCTACTCAGTCTATTGCTCTTCATCCCTCTTCTATTCTTTCTCGCCTTCCTCGCTGCATCATCATGCATGGGCGATGGCTTCCGTGCTCGAGTTGCTGGCATGACTTTCAATCCCAGACATGCGTCGTTCGGCCGCCACTATACCAGAGGCTTTGGCTCAGGAGCCAGTAGTGCGGGATGGGAGCAAATCGAGATGGAGGACATGCTTGGCGAGGATAGTGACGATGACTGAAAAGCCTATCACAGCAAGAAAGGTGTTGCTTTTGTCTTGCTCTTCTTCCATGAAAGACATTTTCTATTGTTCCGACACCCACCGCCATCCTAGAACTCTAGGTCCGCTTTGTTTGGCACGGAGCTTGCGCCAGAGGCTTCCATAACTGCCTGCTCCTGCGCTTCAGTGTCACCTTCCAGTGGCGGTAAGCTGAACTTAGCAATGACGAACTTGCGTCGACTCAATGTATACGCCAATTCCTCGCCCAGATCATCAGCTCCTCCGCCACCACCTTTCTCATGGAATATCGGTAGCTTATGTACAGTAAGCATGCCTTGGGGTCTCTCTTCGTCCCTGGTTGTCCCTGCTGATTGTGCAAGAGCTTGCATATGCGAATACGGAAACGGCGATAGCTCGAGCACCCCGTCGGATAGAATCTCCATCCACCGAACGAGACCAGATGATCTTGGGAATAGAGACAACGGCAGCGAAATTATCGCAGTCAGTCGTGTGGGATACTTTCGTAGCATAGCTCGAAGACTATGCAAGAATTGTAGTATTGAACTCGGATGTGCTGCAAAGGGAGGGTAGAGCGCGGGCGAGAGAAGCGACGGGATCACCACACGGTGTATCGAATGTGGTGGTGTAGATGCAAGTTTCTCCCCCAGGTTCTGCAGTATTGGTGGGAATGGCGAAGCTGACACGGATGTCATTGGGGGGACTGGAATACAGTTGACAGCGGTTCCGACCGGGAGAGTGAGCCGTTTGGCTAGATCGAAGGCATGGCAGAACACCGAGGTTTCCTGCGCCCCGTCTTCGCATAGGCCTAAGGTCTTCGTTGTACTTGGCGAAGCTGACACCATCGTGTTAGAATCATGAAATAGATAAGTTCAATTCGCCGAAGATATATACTACACGCACCTCTGGCACTTTCAAACTGTCCCAGCCCCTCGTATCTCCACGCTATCTTCATCTTTTCTGCTCTATCCTTATTCTCCTTTTTCTTGTCCTCTTTGCCCTCCGAAATACCAGGGAGTTCTCTACCCCACATCTCGCCCATACCCACTACGTGGACCATGTGCCCCTGTACCACACCTTCCGCAGCGTAAAACCTCAGCAAAGCGCCTGCATAGTCTGTAGTCCCACTCTCCTCAATAATGATCGAGTTTCCAAGTGGCAAGCCTGCATGGCCCGCCAGGATGCCATCAAACGAGTGCGTTCCGGTGGAGGTAGTGGGGCGGCCATCGATGGGCGAGGGACGCACTCCCGGTGATATGGGGACCGGAGATGTTATCGATGACACATCAGCAATATTTGACGCATGATCAACTGCTTTTGTGCGAGAGAGCGCGGTATTGCGCTTGCGAAATGCCATTATATGAAGTGTTTGGGCTGTGAGACGCGACCACTCAAAAATGGATGATTTAGTTATCGATAAGCGCGCCTGGGTGGCATCGCAAGTTAACCAGTTACGTCACTGGTCTGTCTCGCTTTGTTAGGTACCACCATCGCCTGTTCAAAGTTTGTCCGCATATAGTGTGGTGCTGCAGTGGTGTTTTGGCCACAAAATCGAATTGCTTGTCACTAATCTTCACGAGATAAACATTAGCGTTCTTAAGCCTGCAATTGTGCAGGTGGGCCCGGCCGGTGTAGCCATAATATAATTGTTGTCAGGACGCATTTTCAATCACCCCTGCGCCAACACCCCTTACACCAACATGACCAAAGGGTTCGCAATCTTCTACCAACATGGTAGAATGCGGGATTGAGTAGTATCTATGCCCCTCTGTAGCCCTATCCGGGCCATGCTGGCGCGTTGCCTGACAATAAGTGATCTACTTCTTTATACAGCAGCAGGTCATACATTTAATAGATAGCATATACCAGAGTTAGAAGAAAGGTCCTTTGATAATAAGTGCAGTCTACATAAGTAATGTGGTAGAAATACATGGTATTGAGGCTTGAATATAGCCCGAAGCATAATCGCTGGAGGACACGTGACCGAAGGTTATATACTAGTAGTTATATAACCTAATATATATAGTTAAAAGCTTACTAAAGCTTAATTAG
>Ga0182215_1000124_pt1 | contig 13320 bp, 21 predicted proteins | sample G5R1MG_24_FD_128404 | JGI IMG/M metagenome (GOLD analysis project Ga0182215, IMG submission 128404) | Switchgrass phyllosphere microbial communities from Michigan, USA - G5R2_NF_03OCT2016_LD1 MG | ecosystem: Host-associated > Plants > Phyllosphere > Phylloplane/Leaf | place: USA: Michigan... | reverse complement strand
CCAGAAAATCCGCGAGATCTATCTCTCCATCCCTGCCGACCAGCCCACGCTGGGCGTTTCCCTGCAATGGTCCCCACTCTCCATCACGGAAGACGTTTGGCACATTCTCGACGTCATTCCCAATTCTCCCGCCGACGCTGCCGGTCTGCTTCCGTACGGGGATTATGTCATTGGCAGCCCGGAAGGCCTCGTACGCGGCGAATCTGGTCTAAGCGAACTCGTTGAAGACGTACGTGCTGGCCATGTACCACACAAGTAGGATCCCTCTCGAGCCAGACGCACTGACGATGTCGAGGTAGTTTCTGAACCGGCCGCTCCGTCTATACGTGTACAATCATGAGTACGACGTCACACGTCCCATCACCATTACGCCCACCCGTTCCTGGGGCGGCGAGGGCGCACTAGGCTGCGTTCTTGGCTTCGGCGCTCTGCACCGCATTCCTGCCTCTCTCGAGGAACCACCGCAAGCGCCGGGTGAAACGCTCTTCTCCACCGACAGCAACCCCGCGTCTTTTGATGAGAAACGAGCCATGTTCTCTGCCTCGGCTGCGCCACCTGGCCAGATGGGCACGACTGCTGCGCTCTTTGTCCCGGCCAATATGGCGTTGCCGTCCAAGTCTCCGCCACCGCCGGTGGGTGGAGGTGCGACGCCGAAGAAGAAGGCAAGGGCGCATCCTGTGGTTGGGGCCGCAGGCGGAGGGGGGCTGGATGAGTATTTCAAGGAGGGCGAGCAGAAGAGTCTGGAGGAAGACTATGCGCCGAAAAAGGGGCATGGGGTGCCGCCGCCGCCCAAGGGACCGCCACCCAAGAGCGCAACCTCACTTGCAGAAGGTGAAGCAGGTGCGCAGTCGGATCCAGAGGCGGCGGCCAGTGAAGTAGCGCATGCATGACCGATGCAACCACGCACCGTGTAGCCCTACTCCCCTCCCGCTCCCAACTCTTCCCTGAACCGACTCAACCGCCTCTGCTTCCTCTCTGCGAAATTGCCGTCTCCCTCCCCCTCGGAGCTTGACCCGCTCCGCGTGGTCGTCTTGGCTAGCTCCTTGGCCTCGTGGGTGTCGAGGAAAGAGTCGATGCGAATGTGGACTTCGCTGGACCGTTTGACGACCAGACCCCCTTCCTTGCGGCCGCTGACGACATGGAAAGAGGGGGAAGTGGGCGAGGCCGTGGGCGAGGGCGAGGGTGAGATTGCAGTTTTGATTTTGGTGGTGAGGGTGCGCAGGAGCGGCATTGTTGTTGTTGTTGTTGGCGTGAAGTATTTATCTACAAAAAGGTGGTTGAGGGGTGTGTGATGAGGTGTGGGGAACCCGGTGAAGAGATATGGGGTAGGATATGAACTATGTATGTTGTGGTGGGTGCTGGCAATTTAAAAAAATGAGGTCGTGTGACCCCAGACTTCAAATGGACGGTGTCGATGGGGTTGGTTGGCTGACGACTCGTTGGCCCAGATTCCCTGTCGATCTTTGGGGTGAGCACGACAGAAGGACTACCCAATGAAACTCCCCCCTTTTTTCTAGCGAGCGCTTGACAACAAAGAGAGCGAGAGCGAGTGTGAAAGGAGAGCGAGAGTGGGAGTGGAAGGTGAGCGAGAGCGAGAGCGAGAGCGAGTGAGAGTGAGAGAGAGAGAGAGAGTGAAAAGAAAGAGGAAGCGATTCCACTCGGCTTCGAGACGAGGCCGTGCGAGTGACTCTATATACCAAAAGCAGCACACACCACCTCCCTCTCTCTCCGTCCCTCACTCCCTCCCTCTCGCTCCACGCCTCCCAACCATCCTAACCATCCTAACCAAGCCAAGCCCCAGGAGAAGATCCCCAGGCAATACCCTACTGCAGTAGCTCCATCCACCACGCCCGCAACGCCCGCAAGCTCACGCGACCGGCCGTCTAGACCGCATGGGGCGTCGTGTCGTGCAAGAAGCAAAGTTGCCTTGGTAGCCCGGTGGCACCGCCGACCCAACTCAAGACCATGGAAAACGTCCCTGACACTAGACAGGTATGCGGCATGCCACGCGTCGACGACGGCGGGGCGCCCATGTCCTGTCACCACCGCGACCTAATGCGTCGTTCGACCATGGCGGATTGGGTGGGCGAGTCGAACCTCCCAATACGCAGGGGAATGGATTCTGGCTGGAATTCATCCTGCAGTATACCGTGCCTCCCGCCAGACCAATCCAGGCCCCGCTGTGTTCCGTTTGCGGATCGCCATGGAGTGGCCTTTCTCTCTCTCTCTCTCTCTCTCTCTCTTTCTCACTGTCTCTCTACTACTCTTTCTCTCACGCTTCATCTACTCCAAACCTCACCTGCTCCCTTCTTATCTGCACGATTCACCGCTTTCGCTAGGCCCTGCCGCCGCCTCCTGTCTGTCATGCGTCCATGGCCATCTCGACCATGGGAGTTGCCATTTCCATGCCCAACGAAACCGTGTAGGCAGAGTGCCCCTGCGCAAGCGCTGCACGCATGCAGTAGGTCGGTAGTGGCGACATGCCTAGGCCGGCGTGTAGCGGTTGTTCTAGAACGCGGGTCGTCGTACCTGGGCAGTACGACACCATGTACCACCACCACGGCCGTATTGGCGGGGAGCAAGCCAGAATTCTCCTTGGCCTCGTACTCCAATCCAGTCTTCTGATCAATACCTGCTATTGAATTCGTCAGACGCAGGAGGGTATACATGCCCGCCTCGACTGCCGACGGTTATTGAATTCCTCGCTTTTGCCTGCCCCGCCAACCGACCCAGGAGAGACGATCGAACCACGGCGCCTCATTGGACAGCAAGGTGACGCTGCCAAAACCACCCTCTTCTCTCCACGTCTTTCGAACACACTAGGCACTATGCCCGTGGTAAGACTTGTAGTGAGCGTCCCATGTAGGCAAGGGACGGTTGACCACTCGATTGAGAAAGCGTAGTGCTACTAGGGAGTAGGTGCTACTACCTATCCTCTGCCCAAGAACGAAACTTGGCCATTCCTCATCACCATGTGCCATGCACGGCACTTTTCCGCACACAATCCAAGCCGAAACGCCGCCTCCAGACCCAAGAGGCCAGTCTATGCAAACAAGATTCAAACGCCGCCCGGCCAACCGTAGTGGCCCAGTCTAACAAGCGAAGGGGAGGGGGAATAAGGCACGAGACCGCAGTAAATAGCAAGACCCAAAGCAAAACACCGGGAGCCGTTGCGTCGTGGCAACGCCACAACGCGAGACAGAGCCATCATCGAATGTCCAACTGAAACGGCTTAAACTTGCCGCCAATGGCATTACATCGTGGACATCGTGGCGCTCTGCCTCGCGTGTGTTCGCTGACCAGCACGTCTACACACTCTTGGCACAAGCCACATATGCACTCGGAGCAGGCATAGCTGTCGCGTAGTATCGACAGCTTTCGACAGGCCGCGCAGTAGATCTGAACCGGAAACGGAAACGTGGGCGACGAGTCGGAGAGGAGGCCTTGCGCCGGCATGTGGAAGTTGGGGCCCGATACCGCCGACTCCATCGACGACTCGACCGAGGGGAACGGCGGCATCTCCGACAGGTCTGGTGGTGGCGGCGTGAGTGTGTTTTGCAGCGGCGAAGCCGTGTACGAGTGGAGGTGCGATGCGAAGAAGGGCGGCAGGGACGTCCTGTTGTTCGTCAAGTGCGGCGAGTATTGGGGGGATGGAGGGACCTGCGACGTTAGCCCGACAGAGGGCTGCACGGTTGCCTCACCTACCGGCGTGAGATCTCGACTGTCTTCCTCGGTGGCCGATGCGGCTGCATCGATGAGATCCTCCCATCGCTTACCCATAAGCTGGGCAGCCGTCGACGGTTCCGCCGAGAAGGCCTTTCGGTCGTAGCTCATGCGCCGGCCGTGGTTAGCCGATCGCTGCCGCTCATGCTTCCCTCTGCGAGCCGGCTGGCCTAGGGACGACTTGCGCGCCCGGCTCGGCTTGACCGGCGGCAGCGTCGAGGAGCGTTCGGGAGGCGAGTGTGCGAGGGTGGGGGGTAGCAGATCGTGCTGGATCGAAGTGGAGGTGTAGTAGGGCTCCCGAGCGCCTACGTCCTGTTCGGCCGTCGTCGGGGCGAAGCGTGCGCGGGGCTTGAAGGGCTTGGCAGTCTGCTCGGACGGGGCATCCTATTCACCGCGGTCGTGGGTCAGCATCCTCAAGGCAGGGTAGACTGCCGGGCAGCACCGTACCGGATCCGAGTCCCAGTCGAACTCGGCGCGGTGATTGTGGAGCGAGGCAAGGGCAGCGGCTGCCGTGGCCGCGGGGATGAGGGAACCGCGGCGCACGCCATCGTTGGAGGGGCGCGGGTCGCGGGCGAAGTCGGTCTCGAAGAAGTGGTTATTTGTCTCGCGGCGGTAGTCGTACACTGGCGTCTGCGTCGCCGGCGCGGTGGGCAGAGGGAGTGGGCCAGGGCCGGAGATGGGGCCTGACGGCGGTGGGGGGTCGGGGCGGGCCTGCGGCGGCGTGGCTACCATCAATTGGAAGCTCTCCTGCGGCGGCTGCGTCAGAGGGGAGCTTGCTAGCGGGGTACGGGAGCTTACCTCGGTGGCTGGCAGCTTGGAGATGTAGTGCTCGGGGTGGGCGCGGCGTATATGCTCCTGCATAGACCTGAATCGTTTTTCCTATGCATGCGCCCTGGTCAGCCATGTTCCCATGCGATGACGTCGACCGCGCCGCGGTGCAGACTTACGCCAGTGCAGCGCTTGCGACAGGCCGAGCCATCGTGGTTGCGCAGCGGGCAGACGACGACGTTGCTCTCGTCCGAGACGGCCAAGGACGCGGAGGCCTGGGTCGCCGCGCGGCTCTGCGATGGGGGCATGGCCAGCAGCATGTGCTTGCACCTTCGCCCGTGCAGGAAAAGCGAGCTGCAAAACGAAGCAGGCCGGCACAGAAGCTCGGCCACAGCGCGACGAGAGCTGGGCGAGGGGGCAATGCACCGGGGTCGACGCTTGGCCAGCCGCGGCTGGGGGAGCTCGAGAGGACGTCCTCGGCGCTGTGACGGGCGGATTTGGCGGGGTCTGCGACGACGACTGCGAGACGGGGCGGTGGGCGGGGGGGGGGGGAGGTTGGGCTGGCTGCAATGCTTGTTCGGATCGATTCACGCCAGGCTGGATGCGTAGTCAACCTAACGCTGCTAGTTCACCCTCTCCCAGTGCACAGCCCGCACCGCCGCACCGCTCGAGCGTAGCAGCGGCCGCCAGCACTCGCTGTTCTCGTCGAGGACCATGTCGTCCGATCGGCCTCTCCTGGCGTATGGCTGCTCCGAGTGGCGGAAGGGCAGTCAACTTGCGTCGGAGCTGTACGAGGAGGGAGCTAAGCTGTGGACAAAGCATCATCTTCAAGACATTGAACAGCAACTCTCGCGGTCTGTCGAACTCGAATACTTCACGGTTCGCCTGCTGGATGGCACCGAAGCACGTATAAAGAATCCTATGTTTGCAGTAAGACTGCCCATCTGGTAAGCATAGAACGGGTACCTATGCGTCGCGCAAGAGGATCATAACCTGGCAGGCGACCACGCGTTCAATTCCAGGAGTATTGGCGGCTGGTAGCATCGCAGCCGAGTACGCCTCCAGAGACCCACCGCTGCTCGTATCTAGTCCAGTGGGACAATCTCTGTGCCAAAGCGTTTCGAGGAAGTATCACCAACGCTGACGCAGTCTTTTAAGGGAGCAGGATGGCCTGGGATAAGAGTAGTACCTGTCGTTTACTACCGTCTCAACTCGAGCATGCAGATAGTGCTAGGAACGTGACGAAGGTCATCTGCTTTGGGCTAGGCGATATGTACCGTAGACCTCCCGAGTGGTTTATGAAGCAGGCGGGCTCAAACGAGCATCAGCTAGAAGCCGAAGCGATCCGCCCCAGCGCGATCCAGCATTCGGTTGCCCTGACCATGGCGGACATGTGCGGTGCGAACAACGTGCAGCTGCTAGCCCAGGATCCTAGCTATACCGAGGAAGCCCTGGAGATGCTCAAGGCAAGAGGCTTCTCTATTGTCGGGCCATTCGGGGCCGGGGGCTTTGCAGAGATCGACCATCACTCTGTAGTCTTTTCAGCCTTCATAGGCGCCCCTCTGAAGCAGATTGTTGCCGACCTTGCGCGCCCTGCTCTGATTATTACCACTGGATTTGCCGTTTTCAACGATAGCGGGTACGATGTCTGTCTTGTAGGCCTGCATTCGGTTTTTCTGATCCGTAGTGGTTAGGAAACCATGGGCGGACCCAGAATCGCCTCGTACGAGGGTGATGTGGAATGAATACGAAAGATTTCCATTTCCCATCGCACGCGAAGACAAAGAGTTGCGGGAAAGCCTGCAAGGCCTATTTATCTGGCTTAGGAAGGCGACCTAGAGATAAAGTGAAGGGAGCTTCCAAGGTCAAGCCTAGACTTCGGAAGAAGCACTGAAAAAAAGAGCATCTTGATGGCTTGGGCTAGTGCGGAAGATGTATGCTTAAATTGAAGTAGGCAGCTGGCTGGGAGAAGATGCCCAGCGCGGGCTGCCAATTGGCAGGGGGATTGGTACCGTCTGTGGTGCCGTGGGTGCAGGTGAGCGCGAGCGGCCGGGTGCCGGGTCAGGTCGAGACGGGCGTCGTAACGAGCTTGCCGGATTGGATGGTGCGGTGATGGCATCGCTGCTGGAAGTGGGCGAAGGAGGCTTCATGGCAAGGAGCGTGAGGAGGTGTCGGTAGTCATGGCAGGCAGGAGTAGTAGACATGGGGATGGGTTGTCTTGTCTTCCTGGCACACGGTGGTCGGCCGGTCGCTGCTGCCCGTGATGCACAAAAAGGAAAGCACGCTCAAGGCTCCTTCCTCTCCCGACTCCACAGCCCAGGTAGACCGCAGTGCCTAGCATGCCGTCTTCTCTTCCGCCCTCGCATGTCGCTGTCGATCAAGTCGCTCAACGGCGACTCGTCGTTTCTGCTCGTCTTCACTCCGCCCGGCGCGCCTCCACACTCGTCGCCTGGACGGTTCCCCGGCTCGTTTACCATACTGCTGGATCCGTGGCTCGTCGGCCCCTCGGTCGTCTGGAATTCGGCCTTCTCCCTCTCCCAGCACCGGCGCCAGCCGTGCATCACCCACCTGCAAGAGCTCGGCCTGGAGCCGGACCTCGTCTTGATCTCGCAGCACAAGCCAGACCACTGCCATGAGCAGACGCTGCGTCAGTTGGCCCCCGACGGCGCCTCCATCCTTCTCGCCACACCCCCGGCCGCCAGGAAAATCCGGTCGTGGAAACACTTTCGTCCCGAGCGAGTGCATGCGCTTTCCAAGTACGTCGAGGGCCACGCCGAGTCTGTGTACCGCATTGCTCTGCCACCGCCAACACCACGAGGAACATGCGGCCAAGTCACAGTGGCATGGATGCCAGCCAGGCACGACGTGTCTGGGGTGCATCATGCGATTGGCATCACCTACCGGCCCCCGTGTACCGTCCTCTCGCAGCCGAGCCCGAACCACTACATCAGCCTCCCGTCGCGAGGAACACGGCGGGCCCTGGCAGCGTCGCTATGCACACTTGTGCCTTCGCCCAACAACGACCGTGAGAAGACGTTGTCGGTCCTCTATTCACCCCACGGGCTGTCGTACGACACGATTCGTCCCTATGCAGCCTCCCATCTCGTGTCGGAAGCAGCGCTGCCGCTCACCGTGCTGCTGCACTCGTTGGACCGCGTAGTGAATCCATGGTGGCTGGGAGGCAACATCTCGACAGGGTATGCGGGAGGGCTGGCCATTGCCCAGAACCTCTACGCCAGAGCCTGGATTTCAGCACACGATAGCGACAAGGACAATCGCGGATGGGCCGTCAAGCGAACCCAGATTGTCCAGTGTGCCGTGGACAAGATCGAGGCCATGCTGGCAGGCGACGGGTCGCGGCAGACCAAGTTGCAGCACACGCAGGTGGTCCGTCTTGCGCCTGGGAAGGCATATGGCATCGGGCCAGGGTGAAGTGGGGTTCACAGTGATGTTCGTTGGAAGGGGGTGGGTGCTCCCTGGCATGGTAGTACACGCAGGTAAGAATCGATAGCGGAATACGATAGCGCACCCACGTCGGACGAAACGTGCCAAGGCGGGCGGTGAGCCGTGGGAGGCAGGTCACAGAGTCCATGGGCATTTACACCGGCCGAGAGATGATGTGATTATGTACCTAGGTACCTACTATGTCGTAGAGGGGCAGAGGCGCAAAGGCGAGGCGGCGGAGGGTGTGGCTGAAAATAGAGACAAGCCACAGCGGACGAGCATGACGAGATGACGTGGCTGAGCAGCGGTCGCATCGCCCCCAACCAGCCACAGCCGCCAATCTCCTGGCCGCCGTCCATCCCTGCCCGGCACCACCAACGCGCAACTCATTCGCCCCGACTGTGCCGGCGTGGCTCTCTTGGGTGACTCGCGCTGATTTTAGTCGTGCAACCGGCTTTGGGCCGCACTTGTCCGCCTTGTTTGGCACCCACGCCCGCCAAGACACAAGCCGGCTTCCCGGACCCAGCGCCTTACGAGCACCACAGCCTCAGGCCCATTCTCCCACCCACGCCGCCCCGTACACACACGATTGCTGCCGCTGCTGCCACCACTGCCACCGCTGCCACCGCTGCTGCTGCCACATCGTCTCTGCTGGACCGCGTCATCACGTCGCCCTGGACGGGCACTGCGCCACACAAGCCCCCGGACGACGGCCCTCGGCAGCCCGAGACGCCCGCCTCCCCCCCCCCAACGCTGGCGTCCCACGCTCCCTCCACGCCGCCGCCGCAGCGCGCGGGCAAGGCTGCCTCGCTGATGAGCTTGACCGTCCACGAGTCTCGGAGCATGTCCGCCTATGCCGACACCAACGGCCTGTCGTCCTTTAGCTTTGCCCCCTTACCGCCCGGCAGAGAGAGCAGGCCCGGCCCCGTCAATGGCACTGCCGCTACCACCACCTCCACCCCCAAGATGAACGGCTACGCCCTGCGCTCGAGTATCGACCGCCGCCGCTCGCACGACGAGGCCCGCGACGACGGCTACTTCGCGTCCGCTCACAGCGGCGAGACCAAGGACCGCATGGGTACCACCCAGGTCAAACTGGGCGGCCCCCATTCCCTCGACGGCGCCGACGCGACCCAGAAGGACTTGGCGCCCGATGGCGCCGCCAACCTGCAGCGCGTGTCGTCTCCTCCCACCTTCAGCACCCCCAGCCCCGCACAACAACACCCCTATCGTCTGCAGCAGCGCCACACACTCGAGGTCCCCAAGCTCGCCACATCGCGTGCTCGCGACACCTCCAACAACACGGAAGACGTCGTCAGTGCCAGCGGCAGGTTCTCGCCGTCGACGCCCCATCGCCGTCGAGGCTCCATCAACCTACCACGACGAGGCACCCGCTCCATCAACTCGGACAACCATCGCGAGGAGTTGACCCAGGACGAGGACGCTGAGCGATGGGCCGAGCACATCCGCCAGAAGCGCGCGAGCAAGCGGAAGCGGAAAGAGGACGAGGACGAGGACCGCGTGGTGGTCGGGACCAAAGTCGACCAACACCACGTCAATTGGGTCACCGCCTATAACATGTTGACGGGCATCCGCTTCACCGTCTCGAGGACCAACGCCAAGATGGACCGAGACCTGACCGACGCCGACTTCGACGCAAAGCACAAGTTCTCGTTTGACATGTACGTTCCGGATGGCTTTCCTTTTTCCGTCAAGCATCTCTTCGAGTGTAGTTTTGCATTGTCTGACCGGCCTGTGCTTCTCCCGTCGCATGTGTTGATGCTAACCCGCGCGCAGAACCGGCAACGAGCTCACGCCTTCCGCCAAGTACGACTTCAAGTTCAAAGACTACGCCCCGTGGGTCTTCCGTCATCTCCGCTCGATCTTCAAGCTGGACCCTGCCGACTACCTCGTGTCCTTGACCAGCAAATACATCCTCTCGGAGCTCGGCTCGCCCGGCAAGAGTGGCAGCTTCTTCTATTTCTCCCGCGACTACAAGTACATCATCAAGACTATTCATCATGCCGAACACAAATTCCTTCGCAAGATACTCAAAGACTATTACAATCACGTACAGGAAAACCCAAACACGCTTCTTTCCCAGTTTTACGGCCTTCACCGCGTCAAGATACCCTATGGACGCAAGATCCATTTCGTTGTTATGAATAACCTATTCCCACCGCATCGCGACATTCACCGCACGTTTGATTTGAAGGGTTCTACCGTTGGACGAGACTTCAAAGAGGAGAACCTGGAGGCCAACCCCCGCGCCACCCTCAAAGACCTCAACTGGCTACGGCGAGACCAGCACATGGAGTTCGGCCCGACCAAGAAGAAGATGTTTATTGAGCAAATGCAAAAGGACGTGAAGCTCCTCCAGCGCCTGCACATTATGGACTACTCCCTCCTGATTGGCATCCACGACCTCGAAAAGGGCAATGAAGAGAACCTGCGAGACAAGACGCTCAAGGTTTTTTCGCCAGGAGGAGAGGAGGCACCGGATCCTCAACCAAATCAGCTCATGCGGACACCATCAAAACTGGAGAGCGCACGCAAGGCAAGAGAGCTCAGACAAATGGTCAAGACGCAGAAGCCAGTTCCCATGGACCAGACATCAAGCAAGATGCCCGACGAGCTAGAAGATGCTAAGCGCAACTTCTACTTTTACTCAGACGACGGTGGCTTCCGCGCAACCCACGAGGATGACACCCCAGGAGAGGAGATTTACTACCTGGGTATCATCGATTGTCTGACTCATGTAAGTCCTCCCAAACTTTGCAATGCAAGAATGCCTGCTAACTGGTGACAGTACTCGATTATCAAACGGATGGAGCATTTCTTCAAAGGTCTCGCAAACACCGAGTCCCAGATCTCCGCCATACCCCCCGAGCGCTACGGCGATCGCTTCGTCAAGTTCATCAGCGCCATCGCCCGAACAAACGAAGCCGCCGATCGCGAGAAGCGGGACAAAACCGCACGGCCTACGAGTGATCCCCTTATCGACGGCATCAACTCCACCAACGCAGCGCAGCGCTCCTCTACAGAGGACGTAATAGAAAAGGCAGAGCATCAAGCCGACCGCTCACGACAACGAGGGCGTACAGAGGAGCAGGTGCCCTCTCGTGAACTCCGCGTCGTGCGCAGCCCATCTGCGGAGCGCGGCGAAATGGGAACCACACTTCCCGTTGTCGAAGAAGCCGCCGAGTCCTCCAGCGTAGGCGGCCGCAGCAACCGCAGCGCCTCGGACACACAGGGAGATATGGCAACCGACTTACCCCCTCCCCCGTCCCGCAAAGAAGCACATCTCGGTCTCCCACTACTCCAAACACAACCACGATCGCGCTCACAAGAGCAAGAGCGAGAAAATTCCCACGGTCGACCTCCACCCACACCGCCCAAAGATTCGTACACAGCAAGCAGCGATAGTCGACCGCCCACCCCACCAAAAGACGAAACTTTCACATTACCGCACCGCCACTCTGGGCCACCGACGCCGCCAAAAGAACAGCGTGGCAGGAGTCCAACACGGAATAAAGAGTTGCCCATGACACCGCTCGAAACTTCCATTCGAGTTGGGTAGGGCAAGTTGGAACAGTTCATGTGACGGTGGACTTTTTGTCTCCCAGCATTACCCTCACCCCCACCCCCATATACTACTTTCACCCCGAGCGGGTAGATTTTCTCTCCTTTGTACTCAAACTTGACCCATTCAATCTGTCTGCCCGTCTGTCTGTCTGATAAAGAGCCCATCATCGTCGTCGTCGTTCATGCATTCCTTGCAAGTTATTCTGTTATCCGGCAGGACCAATGTCATCTATACCTTTATACCACCTCTTTCCTTGCACGCTGCACTTGAGCGCATCTATTTCTTCCTCTCTCTCTCTCTCTCTCTCTCTCTTCTCTTTGTCGTCTTGGTGATTCGCCCACAAATCACCTTGATTTTCTACTCTTGAGGCTACTTCTGGCTACTTGTCCGCTTTTCTAGTCTTACCCTATTTTTGCTCCAGTCTCCCTTTGTGCCTTTGTGCCACTCACACATACACCTATATCGATATATGCATATGTATATCTATTCTGCACCGTCCCTTTCCCCCTCTCCCCTTTTTCCCCCCCAAGAGCATGCCCCTGCGCCTGCGGGAAATTCCTCTTCTCACTCGGCATGATGTCACGAACGGCCACTCACCCCTTTCGCGCTACTATTTCCTATCCCTTTTGGTGTGCTCTCCTCTCCTTTATACCCCGTCCTTTTCTCCTTACTCCTTTGCTCACACGGCCCTGCTGTGCTTTGCTGTGCTTTGCTCCTCATGTCTTGAGTTTGTTACCCCTGCCCAGCCTTGCCCGGAGCAAGATCGGGTGTTTCTTCTTGTTGTGTCTTGGGGGGTTCTTTTTTTTTTGCGGCTGGATGGGTAGTGTTGGGTTGTTAGGTAGAGGGGATGGGATGGGATGGGGAGGAGAGCTGGGGTGATCAATCGAGCGAGAGCAGGGAACTGAGAAGGTGGAGACTGGGGGTTTTTTTTTATCGCGAGATCAAGGGGAGTGTGGGGTATGTGAGTGTTGTGCTTTTTCCGGGGGAGCGGGGTCGGGCTTTTGGATTGATGGATTGATGGGGCGTCATGTATACAGAGGTGGAAATCGAGTAATACATCAGGTCGATCAATTCATCATTCAATCAACCAATCAAGGAATCGGTCATATGCATCAATAGATAGATATTACAAGGACGTAAGTTGGTATGGCATGGTAATGTTGTCGGGGCTTGGCTTGGCATGACTCGGCATGCGTTAGGAGCGCCTTCTTTGGCGCTCACAGCTCGTCTGTCGCCATTGCAGAACAGAGATGGAGGGCTGGCTACGAATGTAGCATGCATGGCCAGGGGTTCGCTGCCCTTCGTGGCTCGTGAGTCCCCGGTCCCGACGGCGGAAGCAAATGCTTTACTTGTAAAAGTCAAACTTGTCCGCCTCGGCTGCCCCCTTGACCTGACTGGTGTATGCCTCCTCCAAATCACTCTGGATGATGTTGTACCTGTTCTTGCGCACCGCTCGCAGCCCAGCCTCCTGCATGATGGCCGCAATGATGGCCCCGGAAAGCGGGTCGTTGCGTACAATTAAGCTGTCCAGGTCCACCTCGGGCGACAGGCTCATTTTACCGGCAATCGTCGAGAAGATGAGGCGGCGCTCGCGGCGATCCCGGAGCGAGGGGAACTCAATCTTGCGGTCGAGACGACCCGGTCGAAGAAGCGCGGGATCCAGGGTATCGGCGCGATTCGTGGCCATGATGACCTTGACGTTGGAGGTTTGATCGAAGCCGTCCATCTGGTTGAGCAGCTCGAGGAGGATGCGCTGGACCTCTCGGTCTGCCCCTGTTTGTGCGTCAAATCGTTTCGTG
>Ga0182215_1000122_pt1 | contig 13499 bp, 17 predicted proteins | sample G5R1MG_24_FD_128404 | JGI IMG/M metagenome (GOLD analysis project Ga0182215, IMG submission 128404) | Switchgrass phyllosphere microbial communities from Michigan, USA - G5R2_NF_03OCT2016_LD1 MG | ecosystem: Host-associated > Plants > Phyllosphere > Phylloplane/Leaf | place: USA: Michigan... | reverse complement strand
ATTAGGCAGGTACAGGGATTGAGACTGAGCTGCGCATTTGGGCCCGCCGGAATGTCCATGTCCGGGTGTCGTGAAGCGGAAACGCATGAAACTAGCAATGTAGGGAACTTGGCTACAACAAGGTAAGCGTTCTCAAGCTCAGTGTATCAGAGCGAATCGTTATGGAAATTTGAGACGGGATCGAGAAATACTCCGAACTAGGACGGGCATGGTGAATCTGGATAGTAGAGCTTCCTTGTACCGCGCGGCGGGAAAACATGTAACAGGGGCAGAAATTGCCATTGATGTCGACCAAGTGAGAACTGCTGCTGCTGTTGGGAAATGGTGGGAGCACCTTGTATGGTCTGCACCGCCATAAAAATCAAGTCTGGCCTACACAAAGAGGTACTGTGATGGATAATAAGCAGGATGATGCAGTGTTACAGCACCGTGGTACAGTAGGTACTCCCCCCTGCACGCTAATCCCATTTTTTATCAACCTCCGTCCTGGACTGTCCCAAAGGAAGGAGTCTATGTATAGGTTGTCAGATGGCATAGTCATTGTTTTATGGTTCCAAGTCTCCACCATGATTCAGTAGCGTTCAAATGTACAGTGACCAAGGTATCCGCTGTCCAGCTTTATTACTTGGGGTACCAGTTCGCATGCTCATTGTGGGGGGAAGAGTTTTCTCACCATCAGCCCCACCGAGTCAGTGACTTCTCACGCAACACCCCACCCTTGAATCGACCTTCTTTTACCCATGTCGCTGCGTCTTCGTCTCAGTCTTGAAGAGGCCATGATTTATTGTTTTCAGTTGCCTCCACCTCCATCAAATCGTCAGAAATCTCCGATATGGTCTAGTGGCTAGGATTTGTCGCTCTCACCGTGTGATATCTATCACCGTGTAGCGCCGACAAGGCCCGGGTTCAATTCCCGGTGTCGGAATGTGTCCATGGATGCCTTCATTTTGCTGGTTGGGAGGTCGTAGGGGGGTACCGTTGTGGTGGAAGAGAGTGAATGGGATCTGACTTGGCCGAAGGAGGAGAAGTTCCGACATGCCATGCCTCTCTCCAGCATCTTTTTTTGCGCTCAGTTGCTGTCATCTCGCATAGAACATCCAGCCTTGACGTGGGCACCAAAAACCCTCTGCATAACACCAGGGTTGCTGGAAATAGTGAACATGAAAAATACATGGCGAGTTGACTCAGTGCGATGGCACCCAATGACGACGCCCCACCATGCCAAAGTCCCCCACCAACGCCATGTCAAACGACCTCCAACACCAAGTTCTCCAGCACACCCACAGCCACAATGGCCTCAGGAAACTCGGCCTTCAATCTGCAGACTTGTGCGCGACCCAACATTCTCGCGTTGGAGCCTTATCGCTGTGCGCGCGAGTAGGTGAAGCGCAACGTCTCTCATCGTGGTACTTTACTTACGACGCCGCAGCGACTACAAGGATGACGGCACCAACATTCTGCTCGACGCAAACGAAAACGCATATGGGCCGGGTCTGGCTCTGCGCGGTGCAGAGAAGGCTGGTGTAGATAGCAATGCCACGCCCAACTCGTCATTAGCTGTCGACGTTGATCTCCACGGCCTGCATCGATACCCAGATCCGTAGGTGGACAGCGCCTTCGTGCAGCATAGTACGGTTTTGACACGCCCATCTACCTACTGACGAAGCACTCTTCAGCCACCAAAACGACCTCAAACAACTCCTCTGCAGCCTCCGCAACACCCACACCCACACCTCAAAGACCATCACGCCCGCCAACCTCTTCGTCGGCGTGGGCTCAGACGAAGCCATCGACGCCCTCATCCGCACCTTTTGCGTCCCAGGAAAAGACAAGATACTCACCTGCCCACCTACCTACGGCATGTACAGCGTCTCCGCCCAAGTAAACGACATCGCCCTCGTCACCGTGCCCCTCCTCCTCCCCGGCTTCTCCCTCGACATCCCCGCCATCACCGCGGCCCTCCAATCCGACCCCCATATCAAAGTAGCCTATCTGTGCTCGCCCGGCAACCCCACAGGAGCCCTCCTCCAAAAGTCCCACGTCCAGCAACTCCTCACCCAAAATTGGAACGGCATCCTGATCCTCGACGAAGCCTACATCGACTTCGCCCCCGAACAAGCAAGCCTCGCAGAATGGGTCGCCGAATGGCCCAACCTCGTCGTGCTACAAACCCTCTCCAAAGCCTTCGGACTCGCGGGGCTCCGCCTCGGCGCCGCCTTCACATCCCCACCCATCGCGCGCCTTCTGAACGCCATAAAAGCACCCTACAACATCCCGACCCCAACCAGCCAGCTCGCACGCGCGGCACTCCACCCGCACCACCTATCCGTGATGCGCACCAACAAAGAGCGCATCGTGCGCCAGCGTGACCGCCTTCTCGCTCAGCTCCCCCGCATACCAGGCATGGGCACCCTGCACGGCGGCACCGAGTCCAATTTCCTCCTGTACACAGTGCTCGATGCGCCTGGGGGCAGGCCGTCGAACGAGGTCGCGCTCGCGGTGTACGAGCGGCTTGCTGAGCGTCGGGGCGTCGTGGTTCGCTTTCGCGGCAGGGAGCATGGGTGCGAGGGGTGTTTGAGGATTACCGTGGGGACAGAGGAGGAGGTCGATCGACTTTTGGAAGCGTTGAGGGGGGCATTGGCCGACGTATATAATATGAGAAAGGAAAAGGAAGCGAGTGCTGTGGTCGCGTGATGGGGCATAGGGAGGGGACACTCCTATCCATCCACTCAATCACACGATACGAGCATGAAACCAAGCCTGTAGTCAACGCAACTGCAAAGTCTCGGTCGGTATGCATGTGTGGAATGTGATGAAGATTGAGAATGGTCATGGGCGTAGGATTGGTGTGATGCATTGGGGCTATAAATAGACCACGACTCGGTCACGGAATGATAAGACAACATGATTTGTATGCCACCTAATCAAGGATATCATATTAACCTTACCAAGCCCCAGGTAGTACTAGACAAACAAATACACTATCTATCCATTTGGAACCTCCAAACCCCAGGCTGCTTTCCCCAGTCCGATCATTCTACCAGTCGTATCCGCTACTCAAACATACTCCTCTCCACCCTTCCCATTCTTGGCGGCGTCTCATCCATAGTATCCTGTTGCCCAATATCTCCATACCTCGCATTAACTGCCGCCTCCTCCCTCTGCATAGCGCTAATTTCCACCTCAGCCGAATTTTCCTGGTCCCGCTGAGACGCGGGAACTCGTCTATGAGTGCGAGCTATTGGTGGAATGCGTACGATCGGAGATCGGGAGCGTCTACTGGTGACCCCGCTACCATGGTCGAGGGCAAGAGAAGTCAAAGGGTTGTCGCGGCTTGGTTGTAGGTGGAGAGAGGGTGTGGCAGTGGTTGAGACTTGACGGTGAGTACGCCGGGAGCCTTCGGGGCCGTCGCGAAAATTAGGTGTTGGACCGAAGCCAGGGGCGAAAGGGACTGGTGGACTGCCGTACCTAGTGGCTGGAGCTGGCACTCGTAAGGCATGTTGGAGGCCGGGGTTGGGCGGCGGGCTACTTGACATCAAGTCACCTTCGCGGCGTGCTATGGGCCGGGGCATGGACTGGTGTGGCCCATGAAGACGATTTCTATTCCTCATATCTCTTGGCGACGGAGGCGGAGGCATGTTGGACGCGGCAGAGGCTGCACGAGGTGCTCGAAGACCCATAGTCTGCATAGCCCGAGACGCGTTTTGTAGCAACTCGTAGGCAGCTCTTTGTGTTTGTACTTGACCACGGCTGCGGTTGGAGGTTGGAGGTGAACTAGCAAAAAGATCTCCGTTTGAGCGCGGATTGACCCTCGCTGATGGATTGGGCCTAGAAGGTAATGTTGGTGGTGGTGGTCGGGGATAACCTCTCGCGTCATGTTCAAAAGGCACTGCAGGTTTAGTTGCGTGATGATCTCGATTCGTGCCGCCACCAGATACCGAACGTGATGAGGTTGCATTGTTGACCAGGTGAGGCTGTTGTGCACGCATACGACTTGGCAAAGTTTCTTGCTCAAGCTTGTCTCGGTTCAATCGCTGATATTGCTCCGAGTAGTCGTCAAGCGGCGAACGCAAGTCTCTAGCTGCAGCTTCCGTTGCATCTGGAAAGCCACTAATTGGACCTGGTTGCTGAAATCCAGGAGGCCGTAGCGTAGATTGAGGGCTTTGACCGTGTTCATGTGGGTTCGGCCGAAGTGGCATTTTCCCAAGCTGACCAGGGACGGGGCTTGGCCTCGAGCTACTGGTGACTGGAGGCGACAGGAGAGAACCGCTCGAATAAGCCGAGGATTGGACTCTGTCATGGAGTGCTGTACCCAATTCTTTCGGAGAGGTAGCAGCGTCAAATTGAGAATGGGCGAGGTTTTCACTTGCAGACTGTCCACTGCTCGAGTGACGAGACCCAGAAGGTAGCGACCCATAATAAGAATAGGCTGCACTGGCGCCCGACATTTCGCTGCTGGACTGCCTTGGCCGAAAGCCTTTGCTCGGCCCAACAGCTTGCGTCCTGCTAGACGGCCGAGCGAGAGTTTCAAAAACTCCTTCGTCCGAGGTTACGGTAGCCTCTGGTCTTGAATGGAGAGAGCTGAGAGCAGGGACACTTCCTGAAGAGAGACTGCGGGCAGGTATTGGTTGGCGGTTTGTGCGTGGTCGCGGCTCGCTATTCGGAAATTGAATCAACTCAGTGAAGTGGTACGAGATTCCTAGAGGCTCTCGGAACGGGGACTTGAAGTAGCCCTGCAAGTGTCGTATCGGTTGATCATTAACAGGCGTGACTGACGCCTTGACAGGATCTGGTGAGCGACCGGTGTGTGATGAGGACTTGAGTGTATGTTCACGACGAAGAGGAGATGGTGTTGAAGCTGTATTTTTCATACCCACGCGGATAAGGCCTCTGCTTGATCCCTCACCTCCTGCACCCCCTCGTAGCTCTGAATGAGCGCCGGCCGGAGTATTGGGACGGAAGGGCGAGTCACTGTCACGTGAAGGGCTGGAGTTGGCTGTGCTGAGGACATGTTGTGGTGACTCTACCATGGACAGCATGGAAGGTTGCTCACCTTGGTCGCGTGTGGTTTGTTGCAGGACATAGGCATGATCTGTGGGGTGTCTAAAAGGAAGCTGCACCGAACTCAGTCCCAACGAAGGTGTAGGATGGGCCGACGTTGCTTGTGAAGGCTGCACATGTGGATTGTCTGCAGGGGCGAGCAGTTCATCATCGTCTTCGCCATGTTCCACGGAAGCGATGACGGCGTGCTGAGGGGAAAGCCTGAGCAGGAAGGGATCCTCGAGGACGGTGATGGCATCTCGGGGGGATCTCTGCGGCCCACGTCGAATGATTGGGCGTCCGTGTCTATGGGCGGCTCGCGATGCCACGGTGGCGGAGGCGCGCGAGGCCTGCCTCTGGGCCAGACGACGAAACGTGTCGTCGACCTCTTCGGGGGTCAAGGTGAGTTCGGACGGTCTCAAGCGTAACATGTCGTGCCAACTGCCAACTGAGCCAACGGGGTGAAACGAATGGGCGCCAACGAGCGACTATGGAAAATGATGTCCAACTCCACAAGCAGGCTTTCGCCCGACGCAGATGGGTGTCCATGGCGCCCGCAGGAGAGGGCGGCGACTGCTATGGGCGGTCTCGGACGGCAGCTGCTGGACGACGGCGCATGGCGGACTGCGCCTGCTGGCCAGGCTCTCTCGCCCGTGGTGGAGGCCGTGGCCAAGCAGGCGAGGACGACGCTGGAGGGAGAGCCATGGAGGCGATGGCCACGGAAGACGTCGATGGGGATGGGGGCGAGACGCGAGTGCGGCGAGTGCGTCGAGGGCGTCGAGGGTGAAGGTCCAAGGACATGGCCAAGCGCCGGAGCATGACCGCACGCCGGCCGGACGCTCTCGAGACGTGACGGCCACCGCAACCGCATTGCACGGCACGGCACCGTACCACTCCGCACCACTCCGCACTGTCTCGTCTCACCGCTCTCCATTCCGCTCCGCTCCTCGCTCATCGTGGTACTGGCCGCTGGGCGCCCCCATGCCTCGTCCGCTGCCGCTGCTGTTCTCCCCGCTGCACGCCCACGTCCACGTCCACGCCCACGCACGATGAACGGCGACCTGAGCCTGTCGCAGTCGCTCGGCGGGCTACGCATTGCCAATCCAGACGAGGGCGACGACTCCCCATCGAGCAGCCTCATGCCCGCTGCCGCCGCCGCCGTCAATGCCGCCTCGCCCTTGTCGTCACCCTCGGCCTTGGCATCGTCGCCGCCCGAGACACCCGTGGCGGTGTCATCGTCGCACTCGCCCCGCCTCGCCCACGCCCAGCCTGCTCAGTCTGCTTATGCCGGCGGCATCGTGCCCCAGCGCAACGGCCCCCCGCCCAACCCGGCCCTGCGCGAGCGGCCCCTGTCGACCACCATCTACCAGCACCCCAACCTCTCGACGAGCTCCACCACGGCGCCCGGCACGTACCGCTATAACGACGAGGCCATGACCCACGACATACGCCGCACCGCAAGCTCGCGCGTTGCCCCGGCCAACCTGCCCGCCCGCGACGCTAGCCGCAGAGACCCTTTCCGTCAGCCCCCGCACATGGCCGCCCTCAACGGCCCACTGCCGCCGCGCCGAAGCTCCCGCCGCGTGCCCATGGACGGCACCCCGCCTGCCATGGCCCACCTGTCGAGCTCGCCCTACAACCTCGAGGGCGGCCCGTTGGCCAGCACCGACGAGTGGAAGGACAAGGGTGCCGCCGTCGGCACCCGCCAGGACGTGGACCAGAACGGCCGCCCCGTGACGCGGCTCGTCAAAAAGGGCGTCAAGGACTTCAATTTCGGCCGCACTCTGGGCGAGGGCTCCTACAGCACCGTGCTGGCCGCCACCGACCGCCAGACGCTGCGCGAGTACGCCATCAAGGTCCTGGACAAGCGCCACATCATCAAGGAGAAAAAGGTCAAATACGTCAACATTGAAAAGGATACGCTGAATCGCCTGACCGAGCACCCCGGCATCGTCCGCCTGTACTACACCTTCCAGGACGAGCGCTCGCTGTACTTTGTTCTGGACCTGGCCGCCGGCGGAGAGCTGCTGGGCTTTCTCAAGAAAATGGGTACCTTTGACGTCGAATGCACGCGCTTCTACGGCGCGCAGATTCTCGACGCCATCGACTACATGCACATCAAAGGCGTTATACATCGTGACTTGAAGCCAGAGAACGTGCTGCTCGACGACGCTATGCATGTCAAAATCACCGACTTTGGCACAGCAAAAATACTGGACCAGAGGAAACCCAATGGCACGGGATCAGCAGCCGGGGATCCGCTTGAGGGCATCAATTCAGACCGTGCGCAGTCGTTTGTGGGAACTGCTGAGTACGTCTCGCCCGAGCTCCTGACGGACAAGAATGCGTGTAAAGCCAGCGATTTGTGGGCCTTTGGTTGCATCATCTACCAGCTCATCACTGGACGGCCACCGTTCAAAGCCGCAAACGAGTACCAGACGTTCCAGAAGATTGTCAGCCTCGAATACGCTTTTCCAGACGGCTTCCCACCACATGCCAAGGATCTCGTTGAACGACTTCTGGTCCTGGATCCGCTGACGCGATTACCAATGGAACACATCAAGAACCACGCCTTCTTCGACGGTATCGTGTGGGGCAAAGGGCTGTGGAAGACAAAGGCTCCGCGACTAAAGTCGTACAGTCCTCCCCCACAAGAACCCATCAAACTCAATGGTAACAGTACCAATTCACTATGAACTAGTCGAATCACTAATTACGAAGCATCAGGTCCCTCCGACGCTCGTTCAGCAGTGCCCTCGAGTAGTGCTCAGCCACGACCGAAACCACGACTCATCACCGAGCTGCCACCCCCCTCCCAACTCGACATTGACTGGTCGCCAGTCCTTACGAAAAGAGATGAGCGGATTATGAAGCTCGGCAACTTTCTGATCACACATCATCCCGCAGGTCACCCTGTAGGCGGAAAAGAAGAACCCGCTGAGGCCCCCAAGAAATTCTCACGCTTCTTTGGTGGTAACACTATCAAGAAGCGATCGCGGCTTGTCATGATTACCTCCAACGCGCGCGTCCTGATGTGCGCCACGGGCACAAACGAGAAAAAGCTTAAAGAGGAGATTTCGTTATTAAGCAATGGCTGCACATGGAGATCCTTCCAAGACGCCAAGGGTCTGACTGCATGGCTTGTCGAAGCAGTATGTCAAGCCACTTCCAAGTAGGTTACATCGCTAACGCAGCCTAGCGAGACAAGCAATACATCTTCGAAGATCCCAAAAGCACCACCAGCGACCCCGACGGCAGTAAATACTCAAGTCAAGAATGGCTTGACAGCATTGAGCAAGCCCGTGATTACGCCTTCTCGCAAAGCATGCAAAACTCGTATACCAGTGACGCCGCACTCAACGATCTCGGCTCGGCCCTACCCAGCCCAACAAGTACTCTCGGTGCCGACTCTGCCCTCGACGGCGTCAATATCCCTGCCTCACGACATGGCCATCTCCAAAAAGGCCATGGCGATTCAGAGTCAATAAAAGGGCGGAAACGCTTCAGCAAACGTCATTCCAAGAATGGCCTAGCGAATTTTTGAAACACAGCTTTGCTTTGAGAAATCGATATCCCACGCACACCCACTACAATATCTACCACAACCACAAATCCATCCAGCGACTGGCGTATAGGCGTTTTTTTTTCCTCACCACCACAGCTCCTGAACTAAATCAACTTCTTTGCCCGTCTTATCTGTTCGCAGGGTATAGCATTCAAGATGGGTTTGTCTTCTCTGTCTTTCTCTCGATCTCTTCTCCTTTCTCATGTCTCCTCTTCCCCTTCAATCAAGAAGACTCCCGAGGCATCGTTTTGTGTTTTTCTTTTCTCGTCTCCATGTTCAAGATTTTGGTGCATTTAGCGTCTCGGTTATCCCTCTTCCCCTTTGTGTGTAGTAACTGGTATTGGAAGAGTGGGATTCTATTTTTTGTTTTTTTCTCGAGGGGAGGAGGGGAGGGGGGAAAGAAGAGGAGAGGGTTTCTTTCTTTGCTCAAGGCGGAGCGCAGTCTTTTATGGAGGAGAAGAAAGAGTCTATTATCTCTGAGTGTTTCAAGAATTTAAGTGGTAGTAGTAGCGGGCACGCGGGTGTGACAGACTTGTTGCTCAAGGCTCAAAGTCAGCGCAGGGGTAAAGCAGAGAAGGGAAAGGGAAGGGGGCCAAGGTTATCGTATCGCTCTCAACCTCTCCATCTAGTATGGCAGACGGAGGTGTAAACTGAGAAACTGTCGGTTGCCTACACTACTCTGCAAGTGGGTTTTACGGCGAGAAACTCCCGTCCCTCCCCCTTCCCTCCCCTTTTCTTTTGGTATACCTTAAGGTTGTACGGCTGAGCAGATCGGAGCAAAGGAACGGAAGAACAGAGCCAGGTAGATCACGGCAGAACACAGTGCCGTGTAATGCCAGCGTAGAGTACAGAGAGCACAAGTGCCAATCTCCCTTGTCGCCTGGGTACATCCAAACGCGCCTCTTGAAATTACTAGACAACACTGCTGACGAAAAACAACGTCAACAACAGACTGTTTTTGGTTCATTTTGATTTGCTCCCATATTGGCGGGGGAGTGATTGACTGCGTACTGCCCATCCATCCTGGCCTCTTGGACCGCGTATAAGATACATTTTACATGTCATGAATTACTTGTCTCTTTTGGCTGGTAGGTTTGGCCTGCGAATATATGTACGGCAGCAAGAGGGAATGCATGATGGAGAGAGTACATGGATGTTGAGAAATGATGGGAAGAAAAAAAGAGGAGCCGTTGTGTAGGAGACGAGGTGGAGAGAGGTATATATGTATATCTACATCGATAGATAAGCCCCTTGGCCAAAAGGTGCCCCTCCCCGAGAAAACAAACAAACAACGAATAGGTAATGACAATGAAACAGACCATATATACACACTTATACTCCCACCTATATCACAAACCATACCACCTTTACCACGCGTCCCCAAAGATCTCCTTGGGACTCTGCACCATTTCCGTTTCCCTAGCCGCTTTCTTGCCCTCTCTTTTTCGATCCCGGCGGCTTACGAGGTGGCTCGGGGTGACGGGGGTTATGGGCGTGAAGGGCATGTAGGGACTGTAGGGCGTGAAGGGGACGCCTGTTTTGGGGGTGCCGAGGCTGAGGGCTTCCATGCGGCGGGAGAGGACGGTAGTTTGGATGGAGGGGGAAGCGAGTGGTTGAGCGAAGGAGCGGAGGGGGAGGGAGGACGGAGGTTGTTGGGATTGTTTGTGGGGATGTTGTGGTTGCAGTTGAGCTTGTGTTTGTGGTGGCGGGGGCGGGGGCGCCGGGGGTGAAATTGTAAGATTGAGACGGTTGTTACGTTGCGGGGCGGGGCGAGGAAGGGGTTGCACAGTATCAAGTGCTTCAGCTCTTTCTGTTTCGTAGGGTGAGATTGGAGTGGTGGTTTGTGTGGGAGGGGAAGGAGGAACACCCGGATGACATGAGGGTGGCGAGAGCGGCATGCGCCCTTCGTCGCAGGATGATTCGCCGGGGTATTTTTGGATCGGGCTTGATATGCGCAGATTCTTGAGATTGAATCGGGCGGATTTCCTGGAGCTCGAGGCTGTGCTGGAGGCCTGGGAGAGCTTCGATAGGATGCTGCGGGGGCTGGGAGGTGGGGCTTTGTCGCTGGCACGGAGGCGGGTGAGTGGTGGTGGTCGGGGTGGTGTAGCGGATGAGGACTCGGCTTGGTTGTTGGCTGGGTAGACGGTTTTGACGGGGGAGTCGGGTGCAGGGGAGCGGGAGCGGGCGACAATGATGGCTGAGGGTCTGCGGCGCTCGCGACTGACGGCCGAATTGCGTGACGTAGAATTTTCGCGCTCTCCCATACTGCTTTGCGAAAGGTGCTTTTGGGCGTCGTGGTCCATGACTGCAGCGTACAGGCGCTCCATTTCGGCTCGCGCTTGGTCTCGCTGAGCGTCAATCACTTTTGGGTCAAAGGATGTGGGCGATGAGATAACGGGAGTCTGTGGTGTGCTGCTGACACCCGAGTCGCTTTCCCGAAACCTGTTCGTCCACGACGTCGCCGATCGCGTTGACAGTGTTGGCGAGGCAACTTCGTGATCCCAGATGGACTTGTTTTGTAGCTCTTGTTCAAACCGCCTGGGTGATTCGAGCGCCTTTCGTCTCATCTTTCTGCCGACAGTGAGGAGCAGGATTCCCCAGAGAAGGACGGTGAAGACGTAGGCTCCAACAATGCCGGAAATCTCGTACGGCAGGATGTTGCGATTCCTCGATGCGTGGAACGAAGCCGGCGGGCCGTCTTCTGGCGATGGGGTGGGATCGCGATAGTTGTCCTTGAAGTTGTAGGGCACGGCAGACACGCCAGAAATCGCAAGAAGCAGGGAGACGAGTGCCGGCGGAAGCACCCCCTCAAGCATGGCTGGAAGAAGAGAAAAAGGGAGGGGAGGGGCTATCCTTCAATGCCCCCAGCCCACGTCGATCCAAGGCCGAATACGCAAATGTAGTTGCCGACTGTCCGGGGTCCAACGGTGAGGACCCGAGGGAAATGCAGAGTGCGACAGCAGGCGACATGGTGATAAGAAGAAGGATGGGCGGCTGGCCGTGGGATATTTCTGGCAGCAGTCTGCAAGTGGCTGGGTGCAGGAAATCATGGGCCGTGTGATGGGGGGGAAATCGTTGTGGGGGGCGTCTGATTGGATTCGGCGGTTTCTTGACTGAGGTGCGGGCGTCCAGTGGATGCGCACCATCAGGCGCTGAGGCGGGGTCGCTTCTGCATTGCTAGCACAAGAACTGCACTCCTGACGCATGGCCGCTTTTTGTTCGGAGTCTGAGGTGGTGCAGAACATGGTACCCTGTCGCGGTGTTGTCGCTGTTGTCTGGATGCGAAGGCCAAAGGCGAAGTCTGAAGGCGAAAGTACATCCTCCCCATTCACCTCCCCAGCCCCCCCCCCAAACACCCCCCCACCCCCTCTGCCCGCCCCGGGCCCCGCAATGCGGGAAGAGCGTACCGCATGCCCCACGGACATTTGTCTCCCTGCAGCATACTGATAAATGCACTGCCATGACAGCCTCTGATTCGCCACGTATTGCCAGCCTAAGCGCCCGCCATGTACAAATCAGCTTGGCCGTCACGCCGATATCTACCATAGTACTATCAGTCGCCACGAGCAGTCGACTCTCCGTCGCATGGCCAGCGCAATGAGCTCTCGTGGTGGGTGGATTGATAGTTCTTCGCGAAAAAGGCAGAAAGATGAACACAGTCATCGGCAGCTTGTCGAACCGCATCACCACCGAGTCCTGCCATGGCACCTCACCATTGGCCCTTTCGACCGGTTCCGCAGGAATGCGCCGATGGACATACCATCATCATCTCATCATCGGCGTGGAAGCGCCCGAGCAAGACGATTAAAAATAGTGGTGATAATAATAATAATAAGGGTAGGGTTCGGCACGAACTCGATTGTCATGCGTTTGCCTGGCTGCAAATAGATCCAGCAGTCGGCTGGCATCTCGACAAGTGTGCCCGTTACTACCTATGGATACATGGTCCCGATGCTGGATTAGCGAATGCTAGCATCGTATCTGCTCAGGAAGGGCTGTAGTGCGCTTACCCTGCCATGTACATTCAACGGTATCACCACACCTATCCTGGGGGTCTCGGTCAACCCATCGTCACTCATCTGCCTTCGGCCTTTGCAACCAGCCCCTCGTCCAATCCAGTAGGCTCCCATATACTCTTATCCTTTTTATTCTGTACCCATAACACGTCTCCCTTTAGGTACGCCACAGCTCCTCCTCGGCCCGTTGCACTTGCGGTGATTCGGAAGAGCGGTAGTCCGGTGACTTGATGAGCCTCACGAACCGGTATCAGAAGCAAGTTCTCCTCGGCACAAAATTCTTCTACTACGTCCTTGAACGTAGCCTCTTCAATTACCGCAGCTCGTGCGGGCTCGTTGTTGACCGATTTGGGAAACGGGGGGGTCTCTGGCGAAGCGGTACCGCTCACCACGCGAGGGGCAGGAAGATGCGTAATTCTTGCATCCCCGAGATCCAGGGCTTGGTTAATGAGTGTGAAGGCTTTGTTCCAGCCAGTGGTGACAGCAGGGAGACTGTTAATGTCGTCCCCAAGGATCTCGTCACGCCACCATGCAATCCAGCCCTCGACTTCCTTGAAGACGACCTCCTCGCTCGACAGCCATTGATGTATAATGTCGAGGAATTTGGGGAAAAATTGTGCGTGGAGCAGCTCCCCAATGACTTGGTTGGATACAAGGCCTTTCCAAGCAAAGACGGCCTCAAGAGCTGCAAGGTCCTGCTCAGCAGGATTGACCTCGAAGTTGTCACGGAGGTGAATCGCAAAGCGTGGAACCAGGTGTGCGGTGAGGAGCCGGTCAAACTCTGCTTTACCAAGTACATTTCTCCAGCTATCCATGCCGGGCAATGGGCCCCGTGATAAGTCCATTGACTGCAATGCATGCCGGATCTTACGCTTGAT
>Ga0182215_1000121_pt1 | contig 13537 bp, 16 predicted proteins | sample G5R1MG_24_FD_128404 | JGI IMG/M metagenome (GOLD analysis project Ga0182215, IMG submission 128404) | Switchgrass phyllosphere microbial communities from Michigan, USA - G5R2_NF_03OCT2016_LD1 MG | ecosystem: Host-associated > Plants > Phyllosphere > Phylloplane/Leaf | place: USA: Michigan... | reverse complement strand
TATATAATATATAATAGTTAACTAAAAAATATAGATATAATATCTTATTAGTATAGTATAGTACTAGATATACTATATATAGTACTAATTTATTAGTGCGATAATAGCGTGCGCACCGTCGTATACTAATACACGCTACCGCTTGGCGACACGCTGTTTAATCTTTGTCGACACGCCGTTTAACACGTCCCCATGGCAGATGAGGACGGGCCAATGGGTGGTGGGGTGGCTGGCGTCGTGTTTGTGGGACCGTGGACGAGACGGAGATTGGCGCTGTGCTTGGTAGGCAGGTAGGCTGTAGATAGTCCTTGGTACAGTCAATAGTAGATCGGTGGTATGCTTGGAGGAAGAGGAGGAGGAGGAGGAGGAGGAGGAGGTAGACCTGGAATACCTAGATGGTGTTTGCTGGCCCATGTGGGCGAGGACAGAGACCCGGACGGACAAAGTCGTGAGTGATCTCTCCCTCTCCCTCTCTCTCTCTCTCTCTCTCGCTCTGCCCACGATGAGTCACCGTCGTCGTGCATATGCGCGTGAGGCCGCCGAAACCAAACGCTGGAGCGCTGAGGGCCAATCAAGCAGCGGTCGTGAGGGAGGAATCATGACTCCTTCACCCACCTGCAGCGACGCACGGCCCACCCCCGGCGCTACGCCGTCCGCCCGCCGCCGCGACAACACAAGCCAGTTGCTCTCCAACCCACCACGCCCATGGCCAGCGTCAAACTGCCGCCCCGCCTTCACGCCGTCCAGCCGCCGTCGGCTGCCGCCCGCTTGGCTGCCGGTCCGTTGTCGAGCCACTGGGAGCGCTCGCAGCCATGCCGCCAGACCCCATCCAGCTCGCTCACGTCAGAAATAGCGAGCCCTGTCGTTCGCCAGCCTACACTGCATCCGATCCGCCTTGCACGCCCTGTGTAGTAGGTACCTACTCGCCCAGCATCATGTTTCAGCATGTACGCGACGGTGGAGAACGAGAACGGCTCTTGCAGCGTGGTACTGCCGCCAGACCACCCACGATACTCCGGCCCAGCCAGCCGGCTTAGCGCAACGACGACCGTCTTGGTTCGCTGTCGTGTCTTCGTGCAGAGGCATAGGGATAAGAAGACGGGCGGTGCCCCAGTCCAGCTGCCATCCGCTTCAGCTTTCTCCAGCGCCTTCTTTTTCGTGCCCTTTTCCGATCGGTCGAGGCGAGCTTGTCTCTTTCGCTTCTTCGTTTCATACTCTGCTTCCTTCGTTGTCTTAGACATTCAGAGCTGGCCTCTACTAATCACGTATTCGATAATCTTCCTGTTCCTATTTCACTCCTCCCTGTCCACGGCGTAAGTGGTTGGATGCCATCACACCTCCTGCACCCCATCCTCACAAGAATCCAGTCTGGTAGCGCTTCCCTATACAATGTACAACCGCCACACAACACCGCCTTCGTCCTTCCACTACCTCGTCCCGGGCAGTGTTGGTTCGGACGGCACATACCACTCGCAAGCCTCATCGCCAGAGGCCCACACGGCGACCCCTACCCCACCCCGATCTCCGGTTAGATCCTATGGTCCCACACTCCTTCCCAAGGTCCGCGTTCAGGATCAAGTAGCTGAACCCATTGCTGGCCCCGTTAGACATCGCCGGACGACGTCTACCTCCAGTGGCAGCTATGCCTACAGCCCCTACTCACGCCCTGCCTTGATGGCGCGCCGTGGCTCAAGTCCGCTTAATCACAACATCCCCACCCTCCACAGCAACGTGGCTTCGCCCATGTCTAATGCCTCCTCGTACGACTTCAACCTCTCCACCCTCAACTCTCCCGTCACCTTCCCACAGCCCGAGGTGCGACGATCTTCGTACGTCAGCTCGCACTCGCGCTCGGCTTCGGCGAACCGCGCTCGCAAAGACCGCTCTACCTCCGCCGGTAGCGTCGATGACACTGTTGTCAGCCGTTATGGCTTCCCTACCTACCGTAACCTCCCCAGCTACGTGACGGCTTCAACCGCGCCTCAATCCAGCGTAGGCCTTGCCACCGCGCTTCCCTCCATGTATTCCCCGGCTCAGGATGCCCCTGATTTTGGCACGACTTGCACCCAAGACTTGACTATTCCAGAGTTCGAAGCTGCGCCAGCAGTCCAGTATCCGTCCTTCGCGGACGCCAATTTCGACGATTTCCAACCCATTTCGCCCACCTCTTCTATCATGGAGTACTTGTCGTCTGCCAATCCGTCTCCATCTCTTGTCCGCCGCGTCGCCAGTGTGCCACGCGGTGTCAACAACCACTTCTGGTGGGACATCCGCAACCTTCGCAGCTGGGCAGACTTCAACATCACCACCATCAAGGCCATCCCCTCTGTGCTTCCTCTTCTTGAAATTCCCGTCCCTGCATCCTATCTTCCCCAGCCCTGCCGTCAGGATCTCCAGCCAGAAAACGAGTCTGCTCTCCAAGACATTTGCACCAACTACTATGCCAACAAGGTGAACGCCGCCCTCAAAGTTGCTCAGGGTAACACGCACATGGTTATGCGCGCCATCAAACCCGTCCCTGGCGCCCGCCAACAACCCGACTTCGTTGCTAGCTACCCCTCCGACTACGAGAAGAACCTATTTGGCGAATCTCGTGGACGCGTCGTCGGCCTAGTCAAGTGCTACGACCAATGGAACACTGGCATGCGCGGAGAGGCCCCACCAAAGCAAGTCCTCTACCTTCAAGGCCTCGCACACCTCCACCGCGTCATGCGCGAACACGGCTGCCGCTACGGCTTCATCATCACGGAAATCGAACTCCTGTGCGTACGGTGTGGTGGCCCATCCTCCGCCGCAACCCTCGATCCCACAACCGTCAATGCACAAGCCGGCATTCCTATCTTCGGCTACCTTGAGACATCAGCGCCCATTTGCCTCTCCACCTCGGGCCTGCATCCAGAAACTGAAGATGTCCAACTCACGGCCGCCCTCGCACTGTGGTACCTTCACATGCTCGCCAAGGAGAACCCTTTCGAGGGCATGGGCACCTGGCGCATGGATGTCGGTGGCCCTGCGGCGCTAACGAGGCAGAACATATTAGAAAAGGATGCATGGATTCCTAATCCACAGCTGGGTGAGAAAAGGGAGGCGAAGAGGATTAGAGGATGGGTACATCCCGAGGAACCTCTAAGCAAAAAGGAATGTGGCAAGGGGAAGAAGGGCAAGAGCGTTGGGTAAGGCGTTGATTCCCTTAGGTGCGGGAGGCTGCTGGTCAGTCCCTTGGTAAAAACCTGGTTTCACAGCATTGGGACGGTGTTTTTTGTTCGTTGGTCTTCCGCTTTTAGAATGTCGGGGTACCTAGCATTGCGTGGCGCGTAGGTCTATGTATTTTGGTCGGGACGGCATTCCCATCGGGGGTTTTTTCTCATTATATCAGGAACTCCCACAATACCACCGTTCAAAAATAGTATACTTGTCGCTTCACGGAAAAAAATCGCCTTGGTAAAAGTCATGTCACCGTGGCCATGCTCCTCGTCAGACCTCCGACGCTTACCGAGTTTTTTCTCTCTAAAACATGCCACGCTCTTCTTTGCCTTGCATTTCGCCACTGCCCGCTGGCGCACTACACCGCGCCTCTATAAAATTCACAATTCTCTCCTTTCTTCCTTGCTTCCCGTCCAACCCTCATTTCTCTAACCATACTCCGGGACGAAAACAAAAACAATGTCATGTGTTTTTCTTAGTTCCCAGTGGATACAGCACCACAAGGTAATATGTCAACCTGTGTGCCTGGATGGAACGCTATCCCAGCTCTGGCTACAACACCAACACCAGCGACGAGTGCCCCATCTAACGTACACGCACCTAGACGGTTATCACTGGGCAGGCTGAGTCCACCGCGTACATGGATATTCGGAACATTGACACCACCATCGAGAAACGAAAACACGATACAGCAACCTGACTGCCACTTTCCATTTCACGCTTCACAATCCATATCCAATTCCTACTGGTCGTCGTCTCTTGCGAAACGAAAGCAATAATGGGCCTTGGAGATGACCGCAGGGTCATGGCCCCTGTCTTCAGGAAGATAAAGACTGGCCGCCCCACCTGCTACCTAGATTTTGTGGCCATGTATCTTTCTGGATGCACTGTGTCCCCCTCCCCTGTTCCTCGTCAAATGCATACGGTGGCACCTCAAGCGTATGTAGCAAATTCAACATGATGAAAAGCTTTGGCGCAAACATCCTCTGCCCCCACGGCCGCTTTCCACCAACATGTTACGTGGTTGTTCTGTTTCCAGGTCACAGCAACTTGTGTGCTGTCCCATCGCACCGAGCAGTCTGTTTGAGAATTTCGTGTAATTGCAAAAGTAATCAAAGGAGCAGGGAATTTAACGGAAGATTCCTCGTAGAATGAACTGTTCATTCTGGAGAGTATAAAGTTCCCTGTAAAGCTTGACTGCTTCGCTGGTAATCCAGTAACGATGGACGTCCTCTGGCTTGCTTGCCCATTCCGGATGCCGTAAATTCGATTGAGCTAGGTTCGTTAGAGAAGTCGGCCACCAACCACGAATTGGTTGCTTTTGAAAGAGGACTCACCTGGAGCGACCAGTTCCGAGTATTCGCGATTCTTGAAACTCAAGAGAATGGAAGCTACGTCGAGTTGACTCAGTGGATCGAAACAGTCGTGCGCTACTTGCAGCGCAAGTTGGATATCTCTATCGGTAGTTACTTGCTCCGTAGACCATTTATCACGCAGTTCACTTGCCCTCTTAGTCCATTGCGTCTCACCTTTCACGTCTTCGAACTCTGGAAAAAGTTGGAAGAGTCCAGCATTCTTCAAGCCCTCCAGAGAAACCACGCGAGACCGACCTGAATGATTCAATACTCCTTGAGATAGATACTCGCCATTGTAGTATTCTTCATAATTAAGGCGAAAGATGAAACTGCTCGGTCGCTGGTCAACCTGCTGAATCAATGCGAGATCGCGCACAAATTGGCCCATGGGAAATTCGCTAGTGTCAATTGCGCAGATTTTTATCTCAGATAATGGGCGGCGAATGCGGCTTTTACGCGACCTCCATATTGCATACTGGATCGCGAAGAGGAGTGAACTTGTCCAGGACATTAGATTATCCCTTTTTATTCCTTTGCCAAAACAATCTTTGTCTAGGTGCATGAGTAGAAGTACTCTTGCTTCCTGCTTTTCAATGCTCAGAATGTCGGGTTTGCTTTCTGGTAAGCAACAACTCGCTGTGGAAGCTATCACATTGTCGTTATTCTCGCCGGAGCTATCCGCATCATAAGTCCGAAACAAGTACCTCGGTACATCTAAGCTGAGACGTTTTCCGTATAAGCCCCCAGCCGGATAGAAGAGGGTTGGTCCGTTGGGTGAGTTGTTCAATGCGCTGATCCAGAAATCCACCCAACCTTGTTTGCACGTGCTGCGGGTGTCGGATATGGGTTCGTTTTCTCTTCGAGACGGTGCAGCATACTCCCCATTCAAATCAATTTGATTCCCGTTCTCGTAGTGTTCCTCGCTCTTAAAATCGGGATCGTTAGGCGACTCTACTGGGACCTCTTCAATAAGATCGAAGTACTTATCAGCATGCAGATTCCCTGAGGAACTGATGGCCAGCTTGTAGCACTTCTCAGCAACCCTCCACAATAGACTCTGATCACTAGTTTTGTTAAGAATTTCCCGGACAATCTTTCTGATGTCAGAATCGAAATGGGATAGGAGTTTCAGAATTGGAGTCCTGCCGGACGCAATAGTTGCGTTTTGAGCTCCAAGTGAGGCGAGCTGTCGAATAACAGACTCTTCAGTTAATTTTGTAAACACCGCAATCGCTTTTTCAAGGTCGGTTACGATATCTCTTAGTTTTTTGGTCTGCTGATCGAACAATATGACTTCCCCGATTGGTAAAAAGTCCAAGGGTTTTGCGTCGGTCAGAGATTCTATGGATTGCGCTTGGATGGTGATTGTGTCCGTCTGCTGAAAAAGATCGCGGATCTGGTCTTGTAGGATCGCTAAGTAGATGTGTGTTGAGTTGAGGCTCTGGCCGCGACCTTCAGATGCGTTCTCGGAAAGGGTCAAATCGTTGGCCGAGCACACTATCTCGTCGATACCGGCATCTGGGCCCACCGTGGTTCTGGTATTGGATTTCATGATAGTCTGAAGCGCACTTTGCCAGGAAAAGTGATAATGATGTAGATTGGGTTATGTTGAGTCTAATAATTGGTTTGCTGAAGCGGGTTTAACGGACGCAGAAATGACTGGGTTAAACAGAAACGAGTATATGGAGTATTTAGTAGGTCTCTAACGGCGGGTGGGCTATTTACATGGGAGGAGGTGCCAAGGTACTATGCCCAATCCAGTACCAGGCAGGTCCTGTGGGTGAGTGCGCAAGTGGTATTACGCTGGTTTAACTAGATACAGGCTAATACCCCCAGGGATTCTCGCAAAATGGTGACGTGTCTTACCTCAGGCTCTACTATCTACAGCCGGTTAACTGACGTGCAGGATTCGTATCCTGGTCACCCTCAAATGGCGTGACCCTCCGCATCACTTGACAACCATGCCCTATTGTTGCAAATAAATTCAAAAGAGAATTATTTCATCATATAATACGTTGGTTCGTATTACGACGCAGCAGAAGTAGCTTAATTTAGGTTAGTGGTGTGCGCTCGGCGATGACCTAGGATGACCAGGTTCCCAGCTGCTGTAGCCAACGTATAACCATAATTCCAGTGTTATTACCGGACAATATGATAAAAACACCGATACATGGAAGTATGGACATATCAGTAATGAGTTCGGATATACGGACTACGAGTATATGTCATAGTCACACACTACTGACACATGAATACAATGTCTTGATAAATAGCAAAGACCGGCCCAATCGTAGTTCTTCTACCCTTTTAGTCTGTTCCTTACTTAACCATAGTATCTCTAGACTCTAAACGTAGTTAAAAGAGTCTAGACAGTGTGAATTTTTCAAGAGACACTATTCAAGATTATCAACCCCACTGTGTCAATCCTCATTCAGGCGATATAGCCGAGAGATTTTCGATCATATATAAACTTGGTAGATTCGACAGTTTCTATGTCCTGTGATCCACTGTGTAGTCTTATCACACCCATTTCTGGGCACGCTGGCCCTAGGCACTCTAGCCCCTGTCGGCACTTGCCTGACAGAGGTCAACCCAAACGATCTACGTCAGGAACGCATAGACATGCTAGTCAGACGTCTTCAATAAGAACAAATTGATCATCATCCCGGAAATTCCCTGAGGGATAGATAGCCTCCTATATCACTCTTCAGCAACCCTCTGTGGTCAATTTCCTGTATGGAATTTATTGAAGTCCTGCCGAATACCACAGTGGCGCTTGGGTTTCCATACGAACCGACATGAAGAATAACGTATTATTCACTCAATCCTCTCTAATCAGTATAGTCTTGCTTTCAGGGTTGATTGCGATATCTTTGTGTTTCATAGTCTGCAACTCTTGCGACCTTCGTGACCTCTGCGACAACTTGCATGTGCCAAGGCGTTACCTAGGCACCCCACCAGTAATCCTTGCACTACAACGCACAGCCTATGTCATATTCATAGGGGGCTGCTCGTTCCCTCTACAACCCGTGTTATATGTTACATCTTCCATTATTTGTAGTAATGGACGTGCCAAGATCTCGCAATAAGTCGAAAGCTCAACAGGAAAGTGGTTTATTGGATGAGAGGCACTACAAGAGATTCTTGGTCTGAACCCATGTGCGCAATCAAGTCTATCCACTCAGCTGAATTAAGCCGCAGGTGATATTGCGAGATGTTGCGAAGACGCTTGTCAAGGAGCTAGATACAGCGCCCGAGGATAAACGTCGAGATAAGTACTCCTGGGATGCAGTAATCCTTAGAAGGCAGGATGAAGCTTGTAACGAAGTGAAGGAAGCGTTGGAAAGGGAAAGCATCGCTGAGATACCCAAGTCCAAGATTGAGCGGCGATTACGGAAAATGATATTGGATGTACAAAGGAGTGAGTGTTTTACGTTTGTAGTATTCGTGTTACGACACTAAGAACGACAGACAGTATTAAAACCTCCTTGGCAACATCCTCGGCGCCAGCCCCGGTACGTACTGAGCTCAAAAAGGGAGACTCCCGCCAGAAATTGCCGTATGATCCGGTGAAGGATAGCACGGATGGTACGGATAACAGAAATGTTTCGCCTTAGCAGGTCCTATCCTTATTGCCCTACTTCTTGTACCTCAAAATCCCATTGGCGGAGTCTTATATTTCATGTAAGCGCGGCGCTACGATTTCTTGTTAGAGCCCGACAACCTATTTGTGGAATGTCTCGATTCGAATACCACAAGTGGTTGGATAATGGTTGATGTCTACTACTACTGGGTTGGTTTTTACTTTTACACAAGCATCGACCTCCTGAAAAGGCTGAGACATCCTTCATTTACAGGGTGCCTTCGTGCACGAACGTTCAGCTTCTAGCCCTACCTTCAAAATGACAGACCTACTACTTGCATTCTTGATAATCGCATAATTTGTACTTGTGTCCAGTGCTGCTCTGAAGCTGCTGAATAGTTTAACTGACTAGGCTGTTCCCACACCTAGCAATGGTGGGGTGCTCAAGTACACGCGCTCTGGACTGTCGTTCAAAAGCCATTCGGGATGCTCTACCCATGTTCAACTCGAAACCATTTCAGTCATGTCGCATCTAAAGCAAGTAAAACTGCGCTGCTTGCACGGACACGTGTTTTCTTTTCTGTTTAAGTTAGTTAATGGGGGTTTGCCGGTCGTGCTATGTGCGGGGTTTGAAGCTTTGCTAGCACCCGGATAGCATAATATAGAGGTGGGCAGCGTGGCTGCAGACGCTGATGCTGTACGTATATCAGGGTCATGGTTTGCAGGACAGACACCCAGGCTTTCGAAGAACGCTTCCAACGCACTCGAAAGAAATAAGAAACGCTGCATGGCATACTCTTGTCACAAAAGTGCAAGCGAACCTGTCAAACATCTGTCCTTGGAAAAACTGCTGCAAAGACATCGACGCAGGGTTGCACATGGATGGGGACAGCAGGGTATGTAGTACAGCAAGAGAATTACGCAAGGACCTCGGTTGCAAGATCTATCTAGCATAGCTTCGTCTTTGATTTCCATTGTTAGATACCGAGGGTGAATTCGACGCCGACATCAATATCCCGCGCCATTTTGACCACCTTGGAGAACTGCACCGACTTCTCCGCCGCCGCCTGCAAATCGTCAATGGAGAAGATCTTGAGGCCTGACTCGTTGAGCTGTTCACCCCGTATTAGCACACATCACGTTTTGTCAAATGGTCATAGGAGGAAATAAGCAACGACGTACCAGCTTATGCGCCTGCTCCATGTTGGTACCCTGCAACCTCGCAATGACCGGTGTCTTCAGATTCATCTCCTGGACTACCTGAATCAGACCCTTGGCAATAGCGTCGCAACGCACAATTCCACCGAAAATGTTGACGAAAATAGCCGTGACCTTAGGGTCGCTGGTAATGAGGTCAAACGCTTGCCTGATGGCCTCGGGTGTGGCACCGCCTCCGACGTCGAGGAAGTTGGCAGGCGCGCCACCGTTGAGCTTGATAATGTCCATGGTGGCCATGGCAAGTCCGGCACCGTTGACGAGGCAGCCAATGTCACCATCGAGCTTGATGAAGTTGAGACCGACCTTGGCGGCCTTGACCTCGTCGGGATCCTCCTGGGTTATGTCCCTCCACTCAAAGACCTCTTTTTGGCGGAAATCAGCGTTGTCATCGAAGTTGAGCTTGGCATCCATGGCAAGGACCTGGTGGTCGGTAGTCTCGGATAGAGGGTTGATTTCAATCTGGGTAGCATCTCTTTCCATGAAGACGCGGTACAGCTTCTGAATGGTGTCTTTGGCGTCCTCGATGCACTGCTCTGAGAAGCCGAGATCGGTGGCAATGTTGCGGGCAATTTCGTCGGTAACACCGACATGGATGTCAATGGGGGTGGTGATGATGGCCTCGGGGTGTTCCTTTGCGACAGCCTCAATGTCCATGCCACCCTGCGACGATGCGACAATGACGGGTCCCTGTGAGGCACGGTCCATGAGAATGGCGAGGTAGAATTCGCGGCGGGCAAACTTGCGGTCGACAATGAAGACGGATTTGCAGAGACGACCAGCGGCTCCGGTTTGCTTGGTAATGAGCTTGTGACCGATCATCTGGTCGGCCAGGATGGACGCCTCGCGGGGCCTGCATTCTCTCGTCAGACTCTAGTAGCGGCATGGCAGACGGCAGACGGCGTACGAGTAGACGACGCGGACTCCTCCCTTGAAGCCGTTGTCAAAGGTGCCCTTGCCACGACCGCCAGCAAGTACCTGGGCCTTAATAACTGCATCCTCTCCGCCTGCGCGCATTATTAGTCCGGGCCCGCGCTGCTACTCCTATGCGCACATACCAATGTCCTTAGCGATTTGTTCCGCCTCGGCTCCGCTGGTAGCCACACCGCCCTTGGGGACGCCAATGCCATACTGTTTCGACCGTCAGTATCGAACATCCGCCCATCGGCGGCGGAGCTGGGTGCGTACCGACTCGAGGAGCGCTGCAGATCGGTACTCGTGGATGGCGAGCCATCGGCGCTGCTGGACAGCAGAGCGCTTCAGAGGTGTCTCCTGGGATTTCGTCAGCCTGTCTTTCTTGGTGCAATCAGGGCGGGCATAAGAGGCTTTTGCGGCCAACGGGGCCGTGTGGGCGGGCGGGCGCACGTACAGCAGCCGCTCGGAGAGCGCTGGAGAGCGGCCGGGCGCGGGCAAAATTGAACATGGTGTCGGGGGGGACACACAGTTACGGGGTCGGAGAGCGGGTCGAGAGGTGGTGGGGTAGTGCAGCGGGAAGCTTGTTGCGACGGGTGCTGGTGCGGGTGCTTCACACCGGTCGAAGCCGACGTCTCTAGCGTCGCCGAGAATGAACCGGGTTGGCTGTTACAAGGCCCGTCGCCAAAAATCGCCGGCCGGAAACATGTCAGTGATATCTCGAGACTGTGTTGCTCAAGATTCGCGCACAAATGGCAAAGGGGAACAGCGATGGCGATGTGCTCACCAACAAATTGAACCTGGGCCTCGCAAAGCACAAGAAGCTGCTCGCGTCGTGGACGGGATGTGGGCCGGGAACCATTGCGACAAACGAGGCCGCAGAACAGGCAGAGGATGATGATTTGAAGCAAGACTATGCTCACGATAGGTACGTTAGCCAGCCTGCCTTGCACTCCTGGGCTGTTCTCATCCCATTGCCAGACTTGGCGTGGGCTCTATCCTACCCAAGGACATTGCAGACGGCAGTTTTACGCGCCGAGTTCCGTCATCCAACGACAAACTGCTGGTGCAATTGCTCGGTGCAAAGAAAGCAAAGGCGCACATTGCTGCACAGCAAGACGCTGCCAGACCGAATGCCAGCGTCAGGGCCCAGTGTCACGGGAAGCCGACTGCCGTGAAAAGGGACGAAAGCGACGAGGAAGAAGAAGGCCGAGCTGCGGCGTTCAAATCAAAGAAGCGTAGGAGAGCCACGGAAAAAGAAGTAGACAGGGATATTGACAGCGATGACGAGGATGAAGAGATGAGAGCGAAGAGGCTGGCGGCGAAAAGAGAGGCAGTGAAAAACCGTGACTCGGACGCGTCTCTAAGTGAGCACAAGCAGCCAGACGAGGAGCCGAAAGCTCTAGGATCAAGATTGGAGGAGCCAGACGCAGACAGTGAGACGCCCAAGTCTCCGCCTCGAAAGACCAAGGCGAAACCCAAAAGCTTTCTTGACGAGATTCTAGCAGAGCGATCAAAAAAGAAGAGCAAGAAGAGCCAAGCATGATTCGCAGCACAAAAAAATACCGGCATATTCGCCAGGCGTTAGGGATTACAGATAGAGAGAGATACCCTAGCATTGGGGCATACGTGATACTAAAATCCATTCTTTTTGTTGTTGCTTTCCTACTCCCGCACAATCAGACTTGCCATACCCATTCCCGTACCAATACACTTGCTCATCACGCCAACCTGCTCCCCACTCCTCCCCATCTCGTGCAACAGCGTCGCCAGAATCCTCCCGCTCGTCGCCCCCAGTGGGTGTCCCAGCGCGATAGCACCGCCGTTAGGGTTTACCCGATCCAACTTATCCTCCAAGCCCAGCTTCCTCACACAGTGTAACGCCTGGCTAGCGAATGCCTCGTTGATCTCCCACAGCTGCACGTCCGACGTCTCAATGCCGCGGTAGTCGAGGAGTTTAGGAATGGCGAGCGCAGGACCAACGCCCATCTCATCGGGTTGGCAGCCAACGACTTGTGTGCCTGCCCATTTCCCAAGGATGTAGGATTCTAGGCCAAGCGCTGTCGCAGTAGAGCGGCGCATCATGAGTGCTGCAGACGCACCGTCCGAGACTTGACTGCTGTTTCCGGCTGTGCTGGTGCCATCGCTCTTGAACGCTGGTTTCATGGACGCCAGTTTCTCAAGGGTCGTGTTTGCACGAATGCCATCATCCTTTGTCACGGTGATTTCCTTGGCCGTCTCCGGATTCTCAGGCTCGACCCATCGTGTCGTGACTGGAACAATTTCCTCGTCGAAGCGGCCAGCTGCCTGGGCTGCAGCAGCTCTCTTTTGCGATTGGGCTGCAAAGGCATCTTGGTCTGCTCGGTTCACCCCATAGCGTTCTGCAACATTTTCACTTGTGATTCCCATGCTCATGATGCAGTCTTTGGCTTGCTTGACCGAGCTGTCCTTCATCTCAGGCCACAGTTCGGTGGGAATCGCTCGACTGCCGTAATTACGCGTCATGCTCTCCATACCGCCAGCGATACCGATATCAATCTGTCCAACAGCAATAGCGTTGCCAATGGATGTTATGGCCGAAAGTCCAGAGGCACATGCGCGGTTCACGGTGCTGAAGGAAGTGGTGGTGGGAATGCCAACGTGATTTGCAGCCATGCGACCAGCTTTCGAGCCACCGAGCTCAGCAAGGACGGTGCCAATGGTTACATCATCTATCTTGGCCGGATCGAGGGTCGGAAATTTGGCGATGGTGGCTTTGAGGACCTGGCATCGTTAGTAACTGCACAGCGTTCCAGCAGACACAGCGTATAGCGTACAGCCCCGAGAAGTTCGTGATCATAGGCATCCCGAAGTCCGCCCTTCTTTGCTCTTGTGACCGGCGTCCGGAGTGCTGAGAGGAACACTACGTCGTGCGGACTCTTTTGGAGGACATTCTTAATGCCTTTTTGAAAAAATGCCATTATAAGGGCGTTATGGGTAGCGACGCTAAGAGCAATTGAAGGGTATTAAGGCTAATCTCGATGGTGAGGGAAGGGACGGAGGAGTTCTTCGCGAGAAGAATGCTTCCACCTTGTCGTACATGGACTCCATGCTTGTGGTAAGCTAACGTCAGGGCCGGAGCATGGAGCTTCGGAAAGGGAGCGCGGAGCGGATACGGCGTGGCCGGGCTCGGAAAAGATCTTTTCCAGATCACGTGGGCGGAAATGCGAAGCTCATGTGCCTACATAGGCGGAAAAGGTACGGGTATGTGGTGGCAATGCATGGCCCC
>Ga0182215_1000120_pt1 | contig 13606 bp, 12 predicted proteins | sample G5R1MG_24_FD_128404 | JGI IMG/M metagenome (GOLD analysis project Ga0182215, IMG submission 128404) | Switchgrass phyllosphere microbial communities from Michigan, USA - G5R2_NF_03OCT2016_LD1 MG | ecosystem: Host-associated > Plants > Phyllosphere > Phylloplane/Leaf | place: USA: Michigan... | reverse complement strand
GGTCAAAAGGCGGCGCGCATCCACGTTGCTCTCATCAGTATTCAATACCGCCATGCCCTTGTTCTTGACTCTCTGGATTTCCTTCATCGTGGGCCCGACGTGAAGTCCATTTTTCTGGTAAAATTTGTCTTCACCTGCGACCGTTCCTTCCGTATTCGTTTGTTTGCCGATGACTTCAAACCGACTCAATACAACTTCCTCATCCATCACCTTCCCATCTCCTTCTGGGTCTCCGCTACCGTTTCGACTGGCCTTTTGGATAACCAACATCGACCTTTCTCGACAGCGGCGGGCGACGACTGCTAATTAGCATTATGTGCAAGTATGTCTCGCGCAGATTGCTCTGGTTTGGCCCGGATGACGCTTACGCTTGCAGGTATAATTACCTCTATCACTCCGTTTGTCAACATGGCGAGTTTGTCCGAATGACCTACTGCACTGAAGCAACAGCACTCGGCCTGCCCAAACTGTAAGATTCCCAACGTGCGTTTGCCGCCACATCTCAGGCGCTGATATCCGCAGCGACGATCTTTCGCCAGACAGCGCCGGTGCACGTTACTCGCCAGTGGAACATTCTCGCCCATCATCTTCTCATCCTCTTGCGGTAGCATCCGCACAAAACAGCAGCTCTTCCTCTTTGCATAGTCAACAGCATCGTCACAACAGCATGTCAACGCTCAGGCCACTTAATGCCGGGTATTCATATCCTCAGGACGCCGATGTGACTGCGCATGAATGTCAACAAGCCCCCGAAGCTGTCTTCACGCCACGTTCAGCATTGCATGATGGGATGCGTGTCAATAGCATCAACACGCGAGCGAGTGGTCCACCCAATGGCAACCTGAACATCGACCTACCGTCGTATAGTCGAGCTATGTTGTCCATGGAAATCATTCGCGATGGTAAGCTTACCCAAAGCGCTTCCCGGTCTAATCATCACGCTATTCATCTGGAGGCGCTGATATCTTACCACGAAGACAATCGCAACGCAAGCTCGTTAAGCCGACGTTTCTCTGGCTCTGACACCGGCACTACTCGAGTTTCTTCTGAAGAATTTCAATTAAACTCTGATGAGTCCCAAACGGTCGGACATCCTGTTCAGACTTCTCACAGTCCTCGAAAGTCACTACCAACTCACTGGTTACAAAGGAGCAGCGGACCCCAACTTGCAACCGCACAACGTGCCAAGGAACGCTCGCATAAGAAAGACCCTCAAACTTGGTCTCGAGTCGAGATGAAGAAGATTCGAGGAGCACGCTCTACTGTTGAGATTCGAAAGGCTCAAAGTGTAGACGGTCCAAATTATCTCACCAAGGAAGCGCTTGCTGCTGTTGAAACCGATATTGCATCGCCAAAGTCTGTGCATAGCCCTAGCAAGCTTCACCAGTCGCCATCTTGGTGCAGCCCGGCCACCTCACCGCTACATAGCAGCCCAAAGCCGCATACGACACTCACTATGAAGATGTCGCCGACCCGCGTTGCTTTCCTCAGTGCTGAGACAGCACCAGGTAGCCACTCGCGGGCGCCCAGTAGTGTAGCTGCCTCTTGTGGAACCTTTTATACCGCGAATGAATCGCCTGTAAGAAGTCCTTCAGGCTCAGAGTTCAGCTTCCAGTCAGCTTCAGAGTGTCTTCAAGAGATGATCATTCCGGATTTGAAGTATGCTGACGGTGAGATGCTACAGGCCACCCGTCACACTGTGGGCGCAAGCCCGGTGAAACAGAAGGCCGCCACTGTTGGGAAAATGAGCTCCACGAAACCCAGACTTGCACCCAAGATACTTTCTCCTACATCGGTTACCGACAGTAATTACCCGAACACACGTGCATCCACGACGGACGGATCGTTGACCAGTCCGACTTCGTTTAGCCCAGAATCGCCTCGGTTGGCTTGTCGTATCCCTCGTTTGGCGGGAGCGGTCAAGCCTGGTAGCGCGTACGGCGCAACCCGGAGCTCAACTTTGAAGCGAGCGCAGTCTGTGCGATCATTGGCATCAACGTCAAACTCGCGGCGGAATCAATCTCCCGAAGCGCACCAAGTCGCTCTGCCAGAAACACCTGCCGATACATCGCTGCGCCATGTCCGTACAGTTAATAGTTTGGGTACCACACCTATCTTGCCCAGCCATCCAATTCATGACATGGCGAAGTCATGCACTGATTCTGGGCTTCATAATGCAGACTCTACACTGGGAATCTCAGTGCCTGATTCCCATGGGGGAAAGGCTCCAGAATCCCCGTCCGTCCCAGGAATGGAGCGAGCTGGCCTTACTCTGAAAGACAGCGCTGACCAGGGTTCGCGGACTATAAGCATCACGACCGTGCAGGCCTTACCATCGCGCAAAGACCCAGTTCCAACAGACTCTGCTATCATCTACAGTCGCAAGAAAGTTAATCATCCAAATGTGGTCCTCGGTACGACTTCTTCCCTTTTAACCGAAAACTCCACTTCATGCGTGGCCGCTTCTTCGACTGCGTCATCGGTTCGCAGTAGGAGCGAGGGGTATCCATCGGAGACGTGTCAACAGACAGAACGCCAGCAGTCATCTCAGTCTAATCTAGGCACCGAACTTCGTGCAACTGCTCCCGACTTTGTACCTCAATCCCATCCGAGTATTCCGGCTGAAAATACTCTTGTCGAGGCCTTGTCACCAACTTACTTCGATCAAGCCCCCTGGTTTCCGCTGGACATGACAGGGTTTGATAAGTACGGGATCCCCTGGTTCTATTACATGTATCCGGTGCAGTTCGCATACGATCAAGGCTTCCGCAATGGTCGATTCAGATCTCCAAGGAAATTCCATAACAAGAAGCAGCGACAACCGAGGCATCCAGCAATAGATGGCCAACAGTCAATTCGAATTACCGGCTCACAGCCTTCTAAGATGGAAACCTCAGGCCCGCCTCTGGCTACTATCGCTCGTCGTCCAGCGTCTGGTGAGTTGATGCCGCCGCCTAGGTGGCCTGCGAACAGATACCAGCAGAATTCTCAAGAGAATTGTCTAAGGGGTGGTGGAACAACCGCAGCACGGATTTTAGAGGGTTCCTCGGCTACACAGGCTAGAAGCACTCCGTTTGCCCGGCAGTTGGACTTAATCTCCCAACGGGACGTCTTGTGCAATACCTCCCTTGGCAACCGACCTCCTCGCAAGTATGATGTCGATCTCACGACCGTACGCAACGTTGCCCCCCTTCCAAGTCAAGGTGGCGAGCCTTGTACCAACTATCACACTGTTTCCTCCCGCCACGGACGCTACCATCATCGCTATGCTGGAAATGGCCTGTACAATGGTCGAGGCAGCGTCGGTATTCCCATGTCTGCCACGACTCCGTTCCCAGACCCTTCGCCGCCACAAGGGCGCCCACATCTAGGTGGTGAAGGTCGACCCGCCATCATCGGTACGGAGGCGTGCGGCATGGTCGATGTTGTCTTCGCTGCGGAACTGGGCGGTGGTGTGCCCTGCAACACGTGCGCACCTGATCACTAGGAGCATCATGACACAAAGTCCACTGGGCTGGCACAGAGGTGATCTGTTCACAGACGCGGCAGAACAGAGAGGTAGTACTGGCTATTGGTATCACAGAGATGGATTGGGTTGGCCCGCTTGCTTGCCGAATGCTTGTATAGCCGTGTTGGAGCCGTGGCTACATTGTTCGTTGGAGCATGCTTAGGAGATAGAACTAACCACGTATGAATGCCTCTTTCGTTTGCCCAGCCTTCTCCGTTCGCCGCGTTGCTGGTCAGGGTGAAAGACGTTGACGAGCGAAACGGGTTAGCGCCATGCCGCCGTGACCATCCGCTGACTAATCGGGATCTCCCCGCGCAAAACTCTTCGCCGCGCCGCCCCCTTCCTCTTCTTCTTCTTCTTCTTCTTCAGAAAGTTGCACCCACGCAAATTTGACTGCGCCTTCTTCTTCCTCCAAAGATCCGCAGTTGACACAACACGCTGGGGAGACGGACAATCTTTGCTCCCAAGAACTGCCTGCCTTGATCCGAATGGGCAGATGGTCCCGTAGCTCCGAGACATCGTATGCGTTTCCTACTCGTCCCTGACTCCGCACATGCGCCGCCGCCACTTCTCGCCGCCCACCATGTATGCATCGGCGCTCCCACGGCGGTAGATACGCAATCGCCTTCGCAAGCTAAAGCCTGGTTGAATGGCGCGCAAGGCCCGGGCGGTCGACCACCTCGTGAATCGCAAAAGTAACGTGCGCCTCGTCGATGAGATCGCCGCGCGCCCTGCGTCGGCCACCAAGTCCACTGCGAAGCAATCAAGTGGCAAGGTCGACGTCCCGCGCACGCCCTTCCGCTTCTTCGACCTGCCCGCGGAGCTGCGCCTACGGGTCTATGAGGTCCTCCTCACCTTCCCCACGACCATTGATCTCGACCCCGCCAACCACAGTGCCATTGCGCCCCGTCTCCGCATGTTTCTGGTAAGCCACCGTGTGCACGACGAAGCCTCGCGCGTCTTCTACAGCGGCAATACCTTCCGCGTCTTCCCCACGCACGGCCGCTATATCAACCGGAAGCACCCGCTGCTCGCCTGGTTCCCGCGCCGCTACCGCGCCCTCATAACACGAGCCGAACTGCGGCTTGGCCCCGGCTTCACCCGCCCACCCAAACACTGGGTCGTGGACAGCCGTCTGGGGCTCACGGCGGCTACGAAACTGCACAAGCTGCGCGTCTTTGTTGAGATTGACCCGGCCGCGCATGTGCTCTTTGAGGACTTTGGCTTGGGGCAGGCCGTCTACACCGAGTATTGTGTAGGCTTGCTCGGGGCGTTGCTAGTCGCGTCAGGCCCGCAGATCCGTGAGGTTGAGTTCGATGCGTATCCTAGTGTGAAGAGAGACGGGCCGCTCTTGACGGCGTTGGCGCAAGAGGCGAGGTTGCACCGGACGAGGGTTTCTTGGGAGTCGGGGAGGGTATGGCAAGATGAAATGACGTGGGAGATGGAGAGAGCTATGCGCGCAATGCGGGTAGGGCAAAGTGATGAACGAGTGAGTTAGGCGATGCAGCCTGCCATAACGTAGCTACGAGCTTGCTAGGAGCATCGGGGGCTTTGACCGATAGCTCATGATGCTAAACGCCGAGTTCCTAGGATGCTTGGAGCGTATCTCTTACTCTTACCAGGAAGCTATCACGGCCGTACCAGCCGCTTAAGCGTTTCCACCAGGAATCCGTTTCGACACGCTTGCTCCAATTGGCGTGTTTTTTCGCTCGGACGCTGATTGACATTGCGATCAAGCTGTTGCCTGAGAGCTCCCTTCGCAGAACGCCGGGGATGGTCAGCACTTCTGTTCCCGATCGTTAGTACGAATTCAGATGAGTTGGAAGTGGAAGAGCAAGTTACCCCAGATGGTGCGAGTAATGACCCGCCATAGTGTCAATGGCAGTGGCGTATCAATCCCTGAGCAACGAAGATACCGGATCGCCGCGCAAAAGTACTCTGGCATCAGGGTGCGGCCGGCATCAGTTTACTACGTCCCGTGGCGTGGACTTGACATTTCTGCAGGACGAGAAGCGAACGTACCTTTCCTGCGCCCACAACCCCAATCACTTGGATCCTTCGTCCCGAAAGCTGCGGCTCTGAAGTCATCCTGGGCAGATTAGTGAAAAAAAGCGAGAAAGGAGGTTTTACCCCGGTTTTCAGGTGGGGCACCGCCTTCTTGTCCCCCGCCTTGCAACGATTGCGGGGCACCAACACACCAGACAGCCACACAACTTCAATGCGCTGTCACTCCGCCACCATGGCACTGACTGATAACACGGTTGCAGTAATCGAATTGCTAGAAACAAAAGAAGATTTTACCTACGTCCTTGTAGAGTATACGGAAGGCTTAACAACACGAGGGCAACCCCCTTACGAGAGAGGTACCAGATGGACTAGGGAATATAGCAAGGAGTGTCACGCTCGATCAAAACTTTGATTCATAATACCGCCCGCGCACCGCAAAGACACTCTCATCTACCCAAGCAAAGCCGAGATACGCAACGTCATCCCTTCCAACGAAAACCACCGACCTACCTGGTTTGCCTTTCGCGCCGCCTCTTCCTGCTTGGCCAACTGGATCTGCTGACTACGCCAAATGACCAAGCCAACCGTCTGGTCCACACATTCCCGCCAGTACGACACCACGACGCCAAATGGCCCTGGATAATGCTTCCTGCCAAGCAAGCGCAAGTCCCCACGGCAGAGCTGCCTAGCCATCCCCTCATCGCGTGTCATCCAGGAAAAGGTCCACAAAAACGTCCAGAGGTAGACGCCAAGTTCTGCGTAGAGCTGGCGGGCGCTGATGACGCGGGCACCAGAGGCACCGCCAAGGCTCCGGTTGAAGTAGATGCCGAGTTCCTGGAAGATGATCCCGGAGATGCGAGACACGGTCATGTTGCTGCGTTGGGAGAAGAATGCGTCGATGGCCCTGTTGAGCATGGGTTCTTGCAACGCGAGTGCTGTCATGTGCTGCTCTAGCTGGTGCAGCAGGGTCAGCGAGTCCGAGAGCCGCAGCTCAAGTTCCTGGCTGGGGTCGTCGAAGGCCTCGATGCAGATCGCGCGGAGGGACAGGAACGCGCTCGCGTCGAGCTCCTGCAGGCGTACCACTGGGACACAAGGTTCCGCTGGCGTGTCCTTGGGCTCGAATGCACACCAGCATGGGAGCCGCGTGCGTTGGAACTTGTGCTTGACCAGGTTCCGGCAGATGTCGTGGCCGCAGTGGATCATGCAGTGGAGTGGCTCGGCCTTCTCCACTGGATCGAGATCGAGCACCGTTCGGAAGCTGGGAAACGGTTCAGTATCGGCCGGAGGCTCGAACCCTGGGGAGTGTACCAACGAAGGTGACGACGGCCTTGCGGCGCCGAGCATGACCGGTGCCGGACGCTTGGGCGAGCTGGCAGTCGGCGAAGCCAGCGCTGACACGAGGAAGTCGGATGTGGTGTATTTCGGCATGTTTCCTGAACAAGTGCTGGAATACTGGACTGGTTTGGCTGGTGCTGCGAGTTTGCGACGGAATATATAGGCGCGCGGCCCGCCGAGCGTATGGATGGGATGAAGCATTGTTGCGTGACAGCGTACATGGCACAGTGCTGGGTGTGCGTACAGACAGAGGGATGTTATTATCAGTCATGGTGAACGATGGGTGTCGGTTTACACAATGTCGGGACAGCCTTTGTCATTGCGGTTCTGGTAATAGCATTTTGTCCTCGGAAATTGCACAATGTTCGATGTACTTCTACAGGACGTGTGGAAAGGGCCTCGGTCATTGTTCGTGGGAATGAGAATAAGCTATCCGAATATTTCCAAAGTTTGCTCCAGGAGGTTGAGGCGAGGAGTCGCTGCTTCGGATAGTGCTTTCGACTCTATCTTCTTGTTGGGCACGTTGTACGAAGGATGGTCCTCTCTCCTCATGAAGTGAAATAATCAATGGGCAACTATGGCGCTTACCGAACCAAGATCAACATGGGATTTACTACTTCTCACTTCCTTCTCGAGTGACAACATGAAACGATCCCAGTGGATTCCATGTCGCAACCAACCCGACCCCCCCTTGCAAGATGTGACGTCACCTGTTCAGCTTCCTCATCCATGCTCAAGTAAAGCGTCTCGTCCTCTGCAACACTACCTGGACACAACGGACTGACTGCTACGTGTTGGATTATGGCTCTCCCATTGAGTCTATTCCTTGGCGGATGCGTCGTTGCCATCCCAGTCGTGACGGGTGTTGCGCAGGGCGTCGAGCACCAGAAGAAGCAGAACGAAGAAGCAGCCAACGAATCGCGCATGTGGAAGTTCAACTGCCTTGTCGCCTGCCATCATCCCGACGAGATTGCACGCGGTGAAATCGACCATGGGATCCTCGTCGTTCGCCATGATAAGCTGTGGATTGTGCCAAGAGACGACCAAAATAAGCCTGTGCCCCCCATGGATCATGTGGAAGGCCAAGCGCCTTTACACGCTTTCGCTGGATTTTATATCGCATACCCGGACGAGGACCGCAGTCCCCCGGAAAGAGGTCTGGTCACCACAATCAGCGATGACCCGCCCATGCTCAACTGGACGTATTGCGACCGCAATACACATGAGATCAAGTACTCGAATCGCTCGGGCAGCATCATGCATCATATTGGAGTCTGGGACTGGACCGAGGATGAGTCACATCTCTCCTTTGACGGCTGGGAGGGCTTCATGGCCATCGATGAATGGGATGGAGCGGACGAGGCCAACGCGACGCCGTGGGGCAGAGAAGGATTGCGCTGGGCGGTCTACTTCGACAAAGACGCCAATGGGTTGAAGGGGAAGAAGGGAAGCAAAGACATGTATGGAATCCGTCTTGAAAGGAGGATCCAGAGCGCAGAAGAGCAATTGAAGCAGAATGAGGCGGCAGAGAAGAAGATGCAAGTCAAGAGTAGAGGAGGGCTGAGCACGCAGTTCGCCGCCCCGCAGAAGGAACGCGACAAAGAGTGGGAGAAGAAGTTTGGTGAGAAGGCGCGGAAAGAGCTTGAGGAAAAACTAGCACGGGACAAAGAACAAGGCGAAGGGCCGTCGTGGTGATGCCTTGGACGTCTCCCTTGTTCCAGACTGCGTGGCTTCAGCAGTGCTCTTGACGTCATTGGCCGATTCAAATCACGGCCGTACAAACTCCTCCCGAAATTTCGGGTTTTTGCCAGCGTGAAGAATATTTCGTCAAGATTAAGTTAAATTACAGCGACATGCCGTGAACAATGTAGATACCTACTTATGTACTACCAGGTGCTAGTCCAAAAGCGTCTAGGATAACGACTACAAAGCAACAACCTCATCTTGCCTTTCCAACTTGTCAACGAGATGAACTGAAATCCTCCAAGTGTACCGTACAAAGCAGTTGGGGAAGTATGCATGTGACGCTTCCTTTTTTTTGAACAAGGTATTTTATGAGATATTCCACGGCAGGCTCTACCAAGGCTCATAGTACTTACACGTAAAGAGGAGCACGTTGGGTTGTAGTCGTGCCAAGATGAGTAGTACTCCTTGGAAGATCCAGATTCAATCTATGCTCCCGTTACTGGCGCGTTTGGGCTTATTTTGAGGAATAAAATGGCGATTGCTAATCATTTATCTCATTGGTGGAATTTCACCGCACCGGATCACAGTACCGTAATACATAGTACAAGAGTCGGACTTATGCATACACATTCAGTAGTCTACGATGACAATCCAGCATGCCAGGCAACGAGATTGAGTCTTCAAAATCCGGGCCTTCTACGCCATGCGGAGATGAACATGCACTAGGTCTTACATGTTCATTACCAGGATATATAGCCTTGGCCAAGACGTCTCTTAACAATGGAGAAAACTTGAAACATCTTTTGGAGAAATCATGCGAGTTGCAGTTCTTACGACAGGGCTCCTCCAGGCCTTCACGGCTGCCTCTGCCGTCAGTCGCAAAAGGTGCCAATATCCCACTCCAGAGCCGCTAGACGGGTGTCCCGCGGACACCGTCCTCGTAGGCCCTCTCCAGCACTTCAACACCGTCCAATCTGCCATTCTCAGCCTGCCGCACGATACCTCCCCTCAGCATATCCTAGTCTTGCCAGGAAACTACACCGAACAAGTCAACATCACCCGTGCCGGCCCAGTCTATCTCTATGGCCAGACGAAAGACCCCAACGACCAAAGCAAAAACACGGTGAATATCATCTGGCACAATGCCACAGGAGCGGCTGTCCATTCCACGCTCGACAACGCCTACACCTCCGTATTGACCGTTGCTCCCACCTTCAACTCCAGCACGACCGGCAGCGGCCCCAACGGAAACCCAGTGCCAGCAGACACGGCGTTTGGAAACACGGATTTCCGAGCCTACAACCTCAATCTGATCAACGACTTCAAGCCCTACACCTCTGGGCCCTCCCTCGCCGTCTCCGTGAGCTACGCCAACGCAGGATTCTACCACTGCGGCTTCTACTCGTACCAAGACACAGTAAGCTCCATCCTCCCCCCTCCCCGCCCAGCAACCCCACACAACCAACCCCCTCACCCTTCTCCCAGGTCTACATTGGCAAACTCGCCAACGCGTACTTTTACCGCAGCGAAATCGCCGGCCAGACCGACTTCGTCTACGGCTTCGGCACCGCATGGATCCAGTCGAGTCTACTGAGCCTGCGGGGCTGCAGCGGCGGCATCACCGCATGGAAGGGCAGCACGACGGCCTTTGCAAACAAATACGTACGTCCCGCTCGCCGCCGGCCCGGGTAGAACAGGCAGCGTACGCACGCACGAGCAGGCTACTAACGACCCGTCCCCAGGGCGTCTACATCCACGACTCGCGCGTCGCCAAGGCCAACGCCTCGCTCGCGCTGGCGCGCACATGCGCCCTCGGCCGCCCCTGGAACGCCCTGCACCGCTCCCTCTTCGTAGACACCGACCTCGACGAGTCCGTCCTGCCCGCCGGCTACGTCGCGTGGAGCGCCGCGGACCCGCGCGTCGTGCCCAACGTGACGACCATGGCGGAGTACCACAACCGCGGGCCCGGCTGGAACGCGACGGCGCGTGCTGCGGGCGCCGTCGGCGTTGTCCTGTCGGCGGCGCAGTATGAGCTGTATTCGAGCGTGGAGAAGGTGTTTCAGTATCCGGGGGAAGGCAGGTTTGGGAATGTGGGGTGGATTGATCGTGATGTTGAGGGGGAGGTCTCTGGGTATGTGAATCAAGGCCAACCTTTGAATTTGTGAACAAGGGCCCCATCCGATGCAAGGGAGTAGCCGCCTTGGATAATACTATATATACAATGCGCGAAAAGAAGCACAGGGGCAAAAGGAAAAGAAAAAAAGTCCCATGAAAAAGGCAGTGGGAAGAAAAATAATTTCGGATAGTGTTTTGATTACTAAATATTCATAGCTTCCCAATTCCCCAACCAACGCATAAAAAAAACAAAAATCCGCCCCCTCTCTAGCCTGCCCCCAGTACCGCATGGAACGCATCATCCCTAGCACAAGAAAAAAAATGCAAGACCCACGTACGCACGTAATGGCACTTGGGGCGCGACGTGAGGAAGAAGAAAAGAAGAAGAGAAGAGATATGCACATGGTTGATGAAGAGAGAGAGAGAGAGAGAGAAAAGGAGACAATGAGAGAATAAGTGGACGCCACACCCAAGACATTCCCCTGCCCCCTCCTTAGAAAAACAAAAAACCAAAAAACAAAAAACACCAGCACCGACGGAGGGAGCCGAATCGCATGATCTAAAGGATAGACATGAAGGGGGCGTGATAAGAGGATGAAGCAAGTAGAGTTGGGCGAACGGAACAGCGCATTTACAGTGCAATGAGGCCGACGACAGCGACGACGACGGCAAACGCAGCGCCGCTCATGCGGTGTCGATTGGACTCGGCGCCCCCGGTCGGGGAGCCGCCTTGGCTGAATCCGCCTTGGGAAGCAGCGGTGGCTGCGGCACCGGTCTGTTGCGCACCCGCACTGCCGCTCTGTGTTCCTGGGGCGGCAGAGTGATCGGCTTGGTTGCCGCCGCCGGCCGCTAGGTTGCCGCCGGGGACATTGGCGACATTGGTCGGCTGAGCGTCGCCGCTCTTGGGCGCCTGGCCGGGGTTTTCGCCCGTGCCCATGAGCGATCCGAGGATGACCTGGTCGTTGGTGATGGCGACGGTGTTGTTGGTGCCAGCGGCATCGGTGTACTTGTAGCTCTTGGATCCCTTGGTTTGCGCACCCGAGGGCGGGTCGTAGCACTGGACGGAGACTTCCTGGAAGCGTGCGTAGTAGTACCCGTTTTCCATGTACTTGCTGTTCCAGTCGATTTCGCCGCCAGCCCACTCGACGGTGCCCTTGGCGTTGGTGGGGAGACCGGCCGGCCAGAGGGACAACATGATGCGCGAGGGGGTTTGCGGGTAGTCGAAGCGGCCGGAGGTGGCGTTCCATGTGTCTTTGCGGTTGAGGGTGCGCATATCCTTGCCGTTGATGGACCAGGTCAGCGAGTCGGGTTTCCAGTCAATGCAGTAGTCATGCATGGAAGAAGCCGTGTCTTGATCGGGAACCGCGAGCTTCGCTCCGTTCGTGTCTGGCATGCGCGTCAGCCGTTGTTCGGAAAAGATTCGGGTGTTCGTCCGACACGGAGGGACTGTGGGGCATGGAGAGGATACGTACAGACGGTGACACCCTGGGAGTAGAAGTTGGACTGCACATTGGCAGTATCGGTGCCCACCCACTCGAAATCGATCTCGTCCTTGACATCCGACATGAGAATGAAAGCCGTGACGACGCCCTTGCCCTGGGAGGTGGAGAGCTTGGAGCAAATCTTGCCGTACCAAACGTAGTGTGTCGATGCCAGCAACGTGCCGACGGTGCCTTGGGCCATGGTCAGGAGGGTGGATTTCTGGCCGCTGGGGTCTGTGTAGATGGCGGGCGTGCCCTGCGACTGCCAGTCGATCTTGGAAGCATCGCCGAGGTACTTGTCGATGGACTGCACATTGTCGAGCGAATCCAGCTTGAAGGTGCCAGACTTGCAGGTTGGGCCGGGCACGCAGGAGTCGAGGGAGTGCGACATGGTCGGGTCGCATCCACCGAGGCAGTATGCGCCGACACCACATTCGCCGTAGACTGCTCGCTGTTAGCCATTGGCTGTGCCGGAGGGGACCGGTACCCATGTACGTACGGGAGCAGCAAGGAGACTCCTTCGGACAGTGGCTGTCCCGCGAGCACTTTGCGCCGGCATAGGCAGAGCCTGCCAGGACGGCGGCTGCGAATGCAGCGGAGAATGCGCGGCGAACCATGTTTTGGCGGCGGGAGGAGCTGTCGTGTAAGGTGGTAGCAAGCGGAGTGCAGCTGTCCCAAACCGGTACCACGCGACGCTGGTTGGTTCTGGGGCTCGTGCAAGAGGCAGGCGGGAGCAAAAGGACGGTTGGGCAGGTCAAGTTGATGGATGGCGAGGGATCCAAGGGGTCAAAGACACCGAGTTGGCGTTCCAGGCGTTCCCTGTCGCGGCAGGTAAATGCAGTAGCGAGTGGCGTGGGGAGATTAAGTAAGGGAGCTGCTGCGGGTCAATAAGGGACCAGGTAGCGAAAGTGGAGACCCAAGGCCAGGAAGCAAAAGGTCAAGGGGACAAGTCGCGAAGAACGAGAGGCGGTGACTCCAAAAGAAGGGGACGGGCGTGAGGAGTTGCGATTCACACTTTGTCTAGTGGCCGCCATGCACTTGACGGATGATAGCGCTATGCCCAAAGAGGGTCACGCCAGACCGTGTTTGCTATTCACCCTGCCGCCACCTGCCTGCGCCACCAGTGCGCAATGTACCGAAAGGGTACTGCTGCCGGGAATGGGGTTGCGCAAGCAGGGCGACGGTAGATGGACGGATACCACGTACATCGACCTGGCATAGGGCAGTACTACTATGTATGTAGTATGCAGGTCTTCCCGTACGGAGGCCGACCCGGCCATGGTGGTGAGGCACAAAAGGGCCCGGCGCTTTCTCCACATTCGGCGGCATATTCGAAACGGCGCTAAACGGTATTAGGATGTGGATCCACCTTGCAGATCCACGTGCGCCCCCCCCTGTCCACCGCCCCGAAATAGGAAATACCCAGGGCGGCTGTCGGGCGACTTGGAGACTGCTACCTAGGTACCTATTTATT
>Ga0182215_1000119_pt1 | contig 13652 bp, 11 predicted proteins | sample G5R1MG_24_FD_128404 | JGI IMG/M metagenome (GOLD analysis project Ga0182215, IMG submission 128404) | Switchgrass phyllosphere microbial communities from Michigan, USA - G5R2_NF_03OCT2016_LD1 MG | ecosystem: Host-associated > Plants > Phyllosphere > Phylloplane/Leaf | place: USA: Michigan... | reverse complement strand
TCGGTTGCAAAAGATAAAGGTCAATTGCGAAGGTTTCTTCCTCTTCACCAGGGTAATTTCCATCTCCACTTTCTATCCATTTTCTCTCTGTCGGCGCGTGTGCTCAAGAAGAGGTCATGGCCTCGCGACGGTATCCTGCATTCTTCGTCGGCAATAACAATGGGCCAGGTGGAAGGTGGTTCCCAAGACTTGGTGTCGGTGCAAAGGTGTTGCTCCCGCTCGATGTAGAATTGTGTTTGAATTCTGCTGCCCGGGACGTGAGGGTCCTCAACCCGCACTGTAACCCGTCATCCTTGCACAGTGGCTACAGTAGTAACGGTTGGTGCCAATTTGGAACATGTTGCCATAGCTTTCACGTCGACAGCGACAACAGCAAGGCTGGGGCGATGCCATACTGCAGCTTGAAGTGGAAGAGTTGGAGTTGGAGGAAGATGTGCTGGTTGCTTGTTGGTGGAGAGGCTCGGCGGAGGGACGGTGCGCAGCCGCGGTTTGCAGTTGCAGGAGACGCGAGGCGTCACAGGAGTTCGACATGTACCAGGATGACGATGATCGACGGGCCAGCAACGGGTTAGAGGGATCAGAAGGAGTACAATGTTGATACTCGGAGGTGGGGGAGATGAGGGGTGTTTCCAGGGAGAAATGGCCAGCGGGCGGGATACTGAAGTAGCAAACCGGCTCACGGTGACATGAGTCCGACGAGAAAAGATCTGCAGTCATGGTCTCGCAGATATGTAGGGTAGGAGAGGATGACGAACTGTCCGAATCACAGTCGATCCGTGGGATCGCAACTACTATATGGTGGCAGGGTCATCGAGCGATGCAGCAGAGCCGGCCTGCACTGTGCGGAGGTATCCCGCGCGCAACGGAATGCTGATTGGACATGGCCGCATATTGGGACGCTTCATGAGCAGCCGTCCACCCACGGGTCGAGTTTTTTTGGCGGATCTTGGTGCTTGCGAGACAGGCTGCGGCCGATTGTCTTGATGAATCTAGATCGGAGTGGCTCGTCGAAACAAGGCCAGTCGTCAACTAGCCACCAATGAGCGCCCACCCTAGACATGCCCGTCTGGCGCAAACGGTACTGGGAAGGTTGGGCCTACCATTGCCTGCCGGATCCATGTGCATCCCTGGCGGAACAACCGGCGTTCGCAAACGCCGGGACTGGGTTGTCGTAGAGTGGGTGTCGTGGGCAGCGAGCGGGCCTCGCGCGGTAGGGACATGAGTCTGCTTGCGCAACGTCTTATCCAACTGTGCCTTGGGCGTGTAGACATAGATAGTACCTAGATATGCATACATAACGAGGCACTGTTATCTCCAGGGCCTGCGGCTCTGACATGGCTGTGTCGCCAGCGCCTTGCTTTAGGCAGCACTGCTTCCTGCGATGCCCAAACACGCCTTGACGACCAGGACCCGGCAGCCATCAAGTGAACTGCTCCTTTCTCGACCGGGAGGTAGCCAACCTCCACTATTGAATCTTCCACTATTCTCCACTGGGTTAATCGTGCGTACGCTATCTGTCCATCACACGAACCACTAGAGAGGGAGTAGCCGGATGCGGCGCTAGCTAGGTACTATACGTATTCCATGAACCTAATAAAATATACCCTACATAGTACACTTCTGCCACCGCTATCTACTTCCCGTAACATGACTAATCGTATTTATGTTATCAACGCTATTTGTATACCGCTTCTTAGGATCCTCACTAAGTACCCGTCGAGTCTATAGAGAAGCAGAAGAGAAGTCTACAAACAGCGTCATCGTGCATCTTCTGGCTTTATCACTATCTACCCTCATCACCCTGGCTGGCAGGGCCACACTAGAGTCGAACCGGTTTTCTAGAAAATGAATTCCTATACTGGAGCTCAATCGAATGGCCAATGCTGCTTGTATTCCTCCTTTTCCTCGTCGGTTTCGGCCAGTTGTTCCAAGATTTCATCTCTGACTTTGTGGAGCGCAGCTTTGCAATCATCATATCGCTCATGCTCGATGAAGCCTTTGTCCGGCCACAGTTCACCTAGTCTCTCCTTGGCCGCTGCAACGAGCTCGGTTCCTGCTACTGCACCCTCGCCGTCCAACTTGATGCGCTCAATATCTTCTCCTGAAAAGCTGAACGGAAAGGGGGTGTGACTGGTCACGCCAGGCAAGTCGGCCCACGTGTTCTTTAGATCTACCAGAAGCGACTGGAAGTGCGCCTCGCCGTATTCAAACATGCGATGGGCAAGAAATATCAGCCCATAGGCAGCCGTCTTCCGAAATTCGACCACTCGATACAAATCTGGGTTCTTGGCCTGCATGAATTTCCGCCATCCGATGAATACGTTTTGGACCGTGTATTCGCGCACGGCAGCAGATCGTTCTTCTGGGGAAAGCCCAGAGAGCGTTGGGATTGGTGCCAGATCAAGCGTCTCAGGCTCAAGGCCATCCCAGTCAAGGAAGGCTGGATCGGGATTGTGATTGAAGAGCGGCGAAATGTGGCAAGACTGCCAGTCAATAATACCCATAATCTTTTCAGGGTTATTTGGATCTACGAAAATATTGTCCTGATGCAAGTCATCGTGCCAAAGATAGGAGTTTGTAAGAGCAGTGTCCTTTGGAATAAGGGCGTCGATTATTTTTCGGTACCATGCTAACGCAGTAAGCTTCTTTTCTCCGTTTGGTAGGTAAAGTCCTGGGCCACAGAACAAGGCAATTTGTTTCGGCGGTTTCAAGAAATGGATTGCGTTCGTCTCTCGCGTCCCGACTGCTTGTAGATACTGCGTTAGAGAAGCCCCTACAGATTTGTCAGCGGGTAAACGAAGATGGCATAAATCCAACGTACATGGTCCCCTCTCAGTCTCCAAACCTGATCGTCCTGCGTCCATCCAGTCCCGGCCTATGGCCGGACCAGCAGTAAACACTGAATCTTTAACGACCTTGCCATCCTTGGCGTAGTAGTTGCCTACTGGTGGCTTCACGTCGCCTGTGTAGTATAAGCTGCCGTAGTGAGAGAATGAAACGCTCAGCCATTGCTTCTGGAGACTTGTCAAGGCGATGATTAATTGGAGCTTCTGGGTCAGCTTCATCGTGTCCCATACTTGAGAAAGTGGAACACCATTAATTTTATCCATGATGATAAATTCTGCCCCCACAGGGTGTGATTCGCCTTTTGAATTCCAGGAGTAGACATGAGGCACTGGCGTGTCCAGAACTTCTCTGGCCTTGTGCACAATTGTGTTAGTAATACTCGGCGTTCAAGGGTTGAGACTGAACTTACAAAGTTCATCGTGGCAACCTCACTGGCCGTAGTAAAGTGAGGAATACCGGCATTTGGATTAGGCACCTTGGCCACGACTTCTCGGCCATTCTCCATAGACATGAGGTATGCCTTGCTAAACATACCGTCGGGGTACTTCGTGATCGAAATGCATTCAGTGGCGCCGACCGAGGCTGCCGCAACATCTGCAAGCTTGTTGAGGTCGAATCTGATCTCTCGCTTTCGAACATTCTCTGTCTCATCGACAATAAATCGACCACGTGTGAATTTAAAGAATTCATCGTTGGAGTTCCAGTCTGAAAGGGATGAGTGATATAAATTGCGCTCGGATAGGCAGGCTTACTGGTCTGACGAGAGCCCATGTTGTCGTGACAGTGATCGTGTGATAGCGTATGAACCTTCGAAAGTGAGCGACAGTAGTGCTTCGGGCCTGGCTCTACACTTTGAATGTAGCAGCGAAATCGCATGGATGGGAGTCGACACATGATTTATGAAACGTAGATCATTTCAGCGATGCGTAGGCCTCTATTACGCGAACATCTTGACGATTCAAATGTGCAACAACTAAAATGTGGATCGGAAAGGCCACTTCGTCGAGGGAGATGAACGCGAGAAGAGATTGGCTGAAGACTGAAATATTAGTCAGCTAGCTGGTTAAGTGTCAGCAATCCTTGGCCCGCACGGTCTGTGATGGGTGCCTGACTGCAGGCGCGCGGCTTCTGCAACTTGAGATCAAGTCTCAGCAGTCCATATGATAGGCTTAGATAGCAGCTAACCCATCTGCGCCTGGGCAAGCGATACGCCTACTTTGTTGTCAAATTGATTGGCGATTTGGAGCTGCATGTGATGACTTGTCTGCGGGATGAGATCGTATCTCTGTTGCCTAATGGCTTCCGTATCTCTTTTGCTGAATCTATAAAGAATGCGACAATCCGAGAAATGACAAGACAGAACTCATTCCACAACGATCCCTCGGCTCCAAGTGAGTCCTATTCCTATTCTCATTCGTATCAATAGCTTACCCGAGCAGCATCTACATCTTGCACATACCCAACACAAATCCTCATCGTGATATCATGCCATCCAAAATCAAAAAGTCGCTTGAAGCCCTGATGGCACATATCAAGCAGTCGAAAAGTCGTCGCACCACTATTTTGCAGGCCCGAGGCGAACCTGGTCACCGAGCCGCCCCTGCCCGTGGGTCAAATCATGATGCGAAGATCGGTAGCCGCATCGATGTTGGAGAAATTGTCAGGAAAGACGAGAAGGAATTTCGACGGTACAAATTTCAGCTCAACTCGAACGCGCAAGATTCCACCCTCAAGAAAAAAGCTGCCCAGGACTCACACAAGGTTTATTCGACTGCAGATGTGGAGATTAAAGCGAGTAGGACCGAGGAAGAAGAGGAGCAGGCGATGCAGGATTTTGAGGAGCAAATGTCTAGAAACTTGAGAGAATAGTTTCGGCCATGTGCATGTTATGTGTTCATAGATGGTCAAATCAACGCAGTTTCTGAGTTTCTGTTCGCTGACTGAACGTGGTCATCTACGTAATGTAAATATACTTTTCCGTGCGATAATCACTCTTTCTGGTCGACTCTCATGCCGTCCATGGCAAGGGTTGCAAAAGTATGCTGCTTATAGCCACACTGTATATTTATGGGAATAAGACCTGCGTGACCCGTTGCGTGGCGATGGTATTGGCCTGATCCTGCCGAAAGAAAACTAAATCAAATCTTGGGTATTGTGCGATAGCATTTTGAGTGTTACAATCGTGCTATTTGCGAAAAATATCAGTTTCACTTAAACGCTGGCTCCTTATGGTGAAGGATGTGCAAACCTATTTAGCACAGTCTACGGCAGATCCAGAGCATCCGACGAGATTCGGGTGGTACGGGAGTGGGCAAGAACTGGAAGTATGAACTATGCGTGCAGCATGAGCGGACCGATTTGGGCTTAGCAGTCCCTGGTAGGATGCACACTGGCGTAGTCGTCATGGTGGAGGCTGGTGGTGGGTAGTAGCGATCATGTGCAGTGCACGGAGGCGAGCTGCTCTCAGCAGGCACGTTGTTCCTTTCGTCCACATTATCCAACCATCATCCACCTGCTTTTTGGAGGGTTGTCACGTTGTCACCCTGTCACCGTCTTCCGGGAGGGCGCAGACTAGGAGACGCCAGGATGACAGTGCGACATGACCGCTGCAGAAGATGCTGCACGTCTGCCTCGAAACGGATCGGCCCTCCAGGCCGCATCGCGTCTACGACCGCCTCAACACAGCTCGTCGCCGCCTGCCTCGATTGTGAGGTCTGACTTGGAGCGCTGCTACGTCACCATCGTGGTCGGTCTCGTCCCGACTTCGAATATCGGCACGCCGCCCCACCCGCCGTCTGCCCCTCCATTGTCCTCCCAGGACCCACGTCATTCCTCCCACAACACCCACGACCCTACAACGCAACATGGGAAAGCCACCGAATCTATATGCCTTCCAGGGCACCAACGAGCTTGCGCAGAGCTTGCGCGCCTACATCCTCGAATGCCAGAACACAGCGCTGGAGCGTCATCAGGTCTTTCGTGTCGCGGTCTCGGGTGGCTCGCTGCCCAAGACGCTGGGACAAGCGCTCCTGAAAGAGAGCAACGGCGACGGCAAGGTGCAGTTCGATAAGTGGGAGATATTCTATGCCGACGAGCGCGCCGTGCCCCTCGACCACGAGGACAGCAACCACCGGCTGGTGCAGGAAGAACTTCTGAACAAGATACCGACTGAGCTCGGGAACCCCAAGGTCTATCCTATTGATGTCAACTATCTCGACGACGTTCAGGAGCTAGCCGACCAGTATGAGAAAACGTTGGTCAGCGTCTTTGCGGCCCGGGACAGCGTCAAATTGCCCCTTTTCGACCTGCTTCTCCTAGGCTGCGGACCAGATGGCCACACTTGCAGTTTATTCCCTGGATCCGACTTGCTTCGCGAATCAGAAGCATGGGTTCTCTCCATCTCCGACTCGCCAAAGCCTCCACCAAAGCGTATTACCATTTCTTTGCCCGTCGCACAACACGGGCTCAAGATCGCCTTCGTCGCCACAGGTGGCGGAAAGAAGGATATCATGAGACACATATTTGACACCGATGAAGGCCAGCAACTGCCCTGTGGATTGGTGAATCTGAAGGGCGGCGACCGTGTGAGTTGGTTTGTCGATTATGCCGCAATCGAGGGTGTATCTTTTCCGGCACGACGTGGTAGTCTCTAAGGTGCTGCAGGGAGCCTCTATACACGAATAAATGTTAGAATCCACAGTGAAGACGCAGTGCTGCTCCATGCAAATCAGTGCATCGTATTCTGTCCTGTGAATTCGCGATAGATCCGTCATGGAGGTCGAGGCCATGAGATTCCGTGGTAAGAATTGCGACCAGCCACGTCCGAGTTTGATCTGAAGAGAGCATCTATACTTGTGGCCTTTGAAGCAACATGCACGGCCCGGTATAAATCTGCTTGTAGTCCATGGTGATGCTTTGTATTCAGGCCGGCAAGAAATGCAAGCCCTACGGTCCTTATCGGGTGCGATCGCCAGCTGCTGACCTGACTAATCGGCAAGGGTCCCTGCGTTCAGTCGGACACCATGTTTGTTTTCTCAACATCTCTCCATTTACTTCTGCTTCGGTCGCTTCGTGTACAAACGAGAAAAAACAACCCATAAACCTGCTCTCATTGCATCATAGAACCAAAATTCCACACGCGGTGCATGAAATAACCCCTGTATATATAGGCAGTGCACTTTGGCACCGGTCTTTGAGACGTCAACATGAGCAGTAATGAGGATGCTCGCTCTGTTGCACGGCCCTCGCTAGCCCGTCCGATATCATACCAAAACACTGTGGAGGGGTCGAAATCACGACTGGTTCAGCCCCGATATAGCACGCGATCAAGCATGCACGTTAGTACCAATATCCAAGCCATCGAGACGGACCAGCCTCGTTCACCAACCAAAGAGCCCCAAAGGAGCTCGGAAACCACGAAGCCAGTAACAGGAATCAACACAGACGGTACAGTAGTGCCGACCCGGCTCCGTCCGCGATCCATGTACCAGGCAGGGAGCGCTGCTTCACAGCGAGCTGAACAAAGCGCGAAGAGCATTCAACAATCAATGAGACCACCAGCACCAGTGAGCAAGCTCCCTGAACCACAAACGAACCGCCTGGTTCGAACACAGTCTCTACGGAATCCTGGTGTTACCTCACAGTCTACGCGGCAAGCGGGGACCACCTCACACTCTCGAATACAGTCTGTGAACGCCGCAACCACTCGCAGAGACGCCGCGAAGTCGGGAGTTACTCTGGAACGGTCAAGATCCCTCGTAGGAGCGTCAAATGGCAACTTCAGGACCAGTGGGCCATCGGCGGACACTGTGCCTGTCGACGTACCAAGCCGTCTTGCGGGACATCGCCGTTCAGCGAGTACAAAGACGAGATCGGAACCATCAGCCAGTGCTCTGGAGACAAAATCACTATCACGGCCAGAGGAGCCTCTTGTGACTCACTCAGCGCGTCGAGACGGTGTGCCTGAAGGAACTAAGAAAACCACCCGGCCGGCCTTTACCACTTTGCAGCAACACTTCACACCACGCAAGACGGGAAAAGCAGCCACGGCTACATTTCTGCATCCAGCTCCTGTCACGGGGCCTCAGGGTCTACCTCCAGAGGTCATGAATCTTCAGACAGAGTTGCTGCAACTCCATCTTCTCCATCAATCAAGCGCCGAAGTGTGTAGACAGTGGGAGCAAAGTGCGAAGCGCAATCTACGCGCTAAATTTGAGGAAGTTGCAAGTCTCCATCAGACCCTGTTGGAGCATGAACGCGCAAGCCAGGAACAAAAGAACTTGCAATCGCTGCTGGAATGGAGTGCCGGTAAATCATCGGCAGGGCTTGTCGAGCACATACAGATACTCTCCGAACCATTACACGAGCTACCGTCCCTTGTCGAACCCGGGGGTCGTCTTCAGCGATGTATAGGCGAATTCGAGCACTGGGTATCGTGGGTGCAGCAGGTACGATCTGCACGGCAGAGCAGCACTGCTGATGCGGCTGGTTCACATACTATCGAAGGCCTTGGAGACTCGTGGAGGGCTGAAGTCGCGGCCTTGGTCCGCAAGTTGACCGCATTTACGCGTGCCCTGGACAGCTTGGCCGACCCATCGCCCGGCTCAAGTCTCTTGTGCATCGTTGATGCATGCAAATCGCTTCTGGGGGGCCTGTTGGAGGAGCTGCAGATTATGCAGATGATCGAGGCCGAGATGGTTGCGAAGGAAAAGTCCTGGGTCGAGGATCAGCTCAAGTCGATCGCGAAAGCTATTGGGACTGGTTCCGTAGGTGGCGGTGGAGATATCGCTGCCTGGCGTAGTTGAGCGGGGGTCCGGTTGGGAGGGGAGTGCAAGGATCTGAGGCTCTCTCGCCCTCGATCCCGAAGATCTTCATGCCAATTCCACGCAGTGCGAGAGCATTGTCGGGCATGATCTAGGGCGTGAGTGAGGAGTAGCGCATGATGGCATCGTATGAACCTAGTTTGGCAAACTTGTCTTGTGCAAAGTGTGAAGGGAGGTTATCTTGTACTGTACATTTTTCCATGACACACTGGAATTCGTCCCAGTGTTCTTCTAGGGGTGAAGAGGCTAAGAGACGAACATACTATTACATCTTTCAATTTCCATGTGCCCACATCTTACGACCCAGATCGGTAAAGCCTTCTTGGAGGACTTTACGTCCAGCGACTTCGTTTGCAAACTCGAGTTTTCGCGGCAACGTCCAGTCTGCATGGTTGTTGGTAGCAAAGAGCATACCTGCGATGAATGTATCTATGTACTGTGGTTAGTTGAGCCCTTGAAGACCATTCTGGGGTCGCTGAGTTATGGCATACCCCCAGCACCAATGGTATCCACAACCTGGCGTCGGTCACCCTCGTGCGGTTTCCATGCATCAACAGCCGCCCATTGGTTTTCTCCCACCATGTTTTTCTGCACAGCCGTAGCACCTCCAGCACCCCAAGTACAGCACAGTATCGCCTCCTCGCGTGTGTCCCCCAGTTGCGCCTCCAGGAACGTCCTTGCCTCACCGAAGCCATGTGTCTCCACCCACAGCTTGGAGTAGAAGACGGCGTTTGCAAATGTAGCAACTTCAATCATACCACTTCGCTCCGGCTTCTCGCACTCCACGCTGATCTTGTGCTCAGGATGTTCATGGCGCAGGAAACGGACGCATTCCAGCGTGATGTCTGGCACACGGCCTTCAAAGTGTATCCAAAACTGGGGTATACCTTTGTCAGAAGACCGATGGGAAAGTGTATTGATACGGATTTTGAACTCGTCCAACGTCATCTCAGGAAGTTCATTGACGCTGACAATCGTCCTGGAGAGCGTCTCTTGGCTCTGAATGATATAGCTCGCGGCAGCATCCTCATGCTCGTGGCGAAATATGCTTGACTCGCCAAGATCAACATGGGGTAGTGAATCCATGATGAAACAACATGCTGGTGAGGCATGATGTGGTAGTACGGATATAAGGTGGAGCCATGTTCCTGGGTCCTCCACACCCTGTGGCGGTTGCAACAGAGGTGCGGGGTCGTTTTCGAGCAGCTGAGTGAGGACTTCGAGTGTGTTGGCTGTGTTACCTCCTCTACGACGCATGAGCTTCTTTGCACGGAGTTTGGTGTCTTCTTGTGGAAAGTGTGGGACAGTGAGGACAGTGTCGATGTAGACAGCACCAACACAAATGATGTGCTTACTCGGAAGATGGTGAGACATGTCTGGTAAGCTTCCATCGAGTGAAGCGTCTCAAAGTGGATGTCGCATGCTGGTGGCCACGCCCACGTTTGGGGGTAGTCAAACGCACTTGCCCTAATGTGGGGCAGGCTGAAATCACAGCCAAGTATGCAGTTCTAGGCGTCGAAGCGTATGAGCATTAGATTTCCTACGTAGTCTGAAGCCTCCGGTCTTTCATAATCCCATCCACCATAACGAGGGAAAGACGCTGGTATCATCGAAAAGTACACGCTCGAACGCCCGGAAACCCCTAGGTAATAACAAGGGTGTTCCACCACGCTATTCATGATTGATTAGCTTTCCCCTTCTCTGGAGCAGTCGTGTTCTCGGCTTGCTCGGTGGCCGGATTGATGGGCTGCACCGTTGCACCCCCTTGCCCAGCATACCACTGATTTGACGAGCCTTTGGGCACACTGCTGTCGTGGTAGCCTCCATGACCCGCCTCTTCTCCGCCCAAATTGCTGAAAGCTTGCGTGCGCGGGGTCATGGGGCTCTTTATGCCACCTGTTGTTCCTGGTGCTCGAGGTAGCTGTTGGAGCTCCCACATGTGTTGCCATTGTTCCTCGGCAGTCATATCGTTCTCATCCGGGTAAGAAGCCCACTTCTCCTTCTCGGCTTTCTTCTCGGCTCGCTTGGCTTTGTGGGCCAGTCTCTGAGCCGTAGTGGGGACCAAGGAGTACGCGGACAGAAGGATGAAGAGTACATATATGATTCTGGGTAAAGGTCAATGTCTTGCGCATACGGTAGGAGAGAAGAGGGAACGTACAGCATCATGATACTGACAGCAAAGGCGCTCTTCGCTTGCATGCAGTAGCTTTTAACGTATTTGTCTTCCACAATATTGCAGCTCTTGGTGATGTACCACGGTGCGCCTCGGTTGATGCGGTTGGGGTCGATGGTGTCGGGCGCAGTTTGTACGTGAATGCCGTATGCCCAAATCGTCATGAGCCCAATATGTAGTAGTAGCGAGATGATGGGGAAGAAGACACCGAGCAGCCACAGTGTCGCCTTGACGAGATAGATGAACAGACACACAACGCCAATGACGAGGTGGTATCGCGTGTTACTGGTATACAGTTAGCTTCTGCTCTGCCACTGGGCTGGCCTTGGATGACGTTTGTACTTACAACGAACTCCATACCAATGGAGTGGCGACGGGTCGATAATTCGCAAACGAATACAGGACGGTGCTTGGATCGGAGTTGAATCCCCGTGCGCCTCCCTCTCTCCATAGAATGGTGCGATAGGAGTTTGGGGATGCGATGCCAAAGAGCACAAGATTGGCGACGGTGAAGGGTAGCTCAAAGACCATGAGAAACCAAACGAGACGGGCTAGTCGCCATGTTCTTGGTATGAACAAGCGACCCATGATGGACAGACAGCCCGTCACGAGGTAGTTTGTCGCGGGGCGAGATCAAGGTGGCGATCGCAAGCCTGCCGGCAAAATTGCAGTCCGTAAGCCGGTGGTCGCTGTTCGTAGAGACGCGGCCTCAGCGCAGCGGGGGCCATGATTGCTTCTTAACAGCCCGTCAGCCCATGCCGGCAGCGAGCGACGGAGGGGGTGACAGAGCAGTTGCTGCCGCTGAGTGGCACACGCATGCTGCGCCATCCCACAGGCCGTAGAGTGTGACAACGAATCAGGCGTGCAGGATGGGGCAGCAGGCGGGAGCTAGGCGGCCTGTCCCTTGACGCCACCCTGGCCGGCCGTACTGGAGAATGTACAGTAATATTTCCGAATCGGGCCATGCACCGGGACGTCGCGAGGGCAGTGGGCGGGCTCGATGAGGGTGCATGAGGGTGCATGGGGTGCGGTGGTGCGGTGGTGCGGTGGTGCGGTGGGACGGGGCCGGGCGGGCAAGGGCGGTCAGACAGCTTATCCCGACTCCGGCACATGATCGCTGGGGCGCTGGGGGGTCGTCGGCTGTGCCGCCCGGCGTGTAGGTAATAGTACATACTAGGTATAGAGTAGTAGTCGATTTGCGGCCTTTGTGGGCGCGTAAATGTGCATTAAGGCCATGGACACAACAGAGCACTTGCATGGGCAACGGCGGTGCTTCGGTTGCATCGACTACCACCACCTCTCGCACAATACCCGCTCAGGAACAACGTCCTGTTGCTCTTTGAGCCATTCGACCACAGCATCCGTCATGTCCGGCGGCCCGCACACATAAAAGAGGGACGACTGTGCCTCCTCCTGGTTGCCCACAGCGCTTGACAAGGCAATAGCATCGATTCGATGTGTCCACGCCGTCACGGGCACCTCTGTGTCCGCGTCTATCTTGGGCAAGGTCAATGCCAGCAACGGATAAATACGGTCATCGTCGGCTGTGCCCATCCCCGACCCGTCGCAACAGCCTGTGAAGAATAATTCGAGTCGATTCCGTGTTGTTTCGGAGCGCGGAATGCGGAACAGATGCAGCATCTCCGGCAGGAATAATATTTCGCTGGGATGCGTGGTTCGCGACGGCACTTTCGTCGAATAGAGCAGACGGACCTCCAGGCCCAGATCGGTTTGATGTAGATGGGACAACATCGACATAAAGGGACTTTGCGGGGTCGGGTCAGCCCATGCCTTGCTCCCTCATCCTGGTCCTCCAAACCTACTTGATGCCGACCCCACCGGCAATGAACACAACACGCCTTATCTTTTGCACATCAATGCGCGGCGGTGGCCAGACAAAGCGACCTCCCACGCGCACCTTCACCTGCGCCCCGAGTATATCCTCCTCTGGCTGCCAGAGCCATGCTGCTGGGGGGTTCTCTGGACTTTGTTGGACGGCAAGCTCAACGTAGGGCGCATGCGCTGCATCTGATTGGGCCAATGCCTCGCGCGGCACCGACGTTATCGTAAAGCCTCCGGCTTTCTCGACATTGGGCACGAATACGTCGAGCCATTGGCCTGGGAGGAACTTGGCTCATCCATCAGCGCGGGTTGCTAGCGGGGATGGAGGAATGCCCGCCTACGTTGAAGCCGTTCTTGTCGTTGATGTCGAACCTGAACGTCTTGATTCGATCGTTGACGGTCGTGACCTTGGACACGGTGGCGGCATGGATTTCCTTATCCCGAGGCTCAGTCGAGGTCCGTTGCCAGTGGCTCACATTGGATTTGGTGGAGCGCGTCTGGGACATGCTACGTAGTGATGCACTCTGCGGACGCGGGGTGAGGAAGGACCGAGCAGGAGTGCGGCCAGCGAATACGCGCATGAGTGACATAGGGAAGACGGCTTTGTCCCCTAGCGACAAGGGCGATCAATGCAAGCGGGGTGCCATGCTCATGTGGGTTGGATCATCCTTCATCGCCCTGGGAGACGATCAACTCTCGAGGCTGATGGCCAGGCTAGCACGCATTCGGTGCACCGCGGCTCTACCGGTACTAAGCCCATCCGCCGCCGCACGTGCATCTGCTGTAGGTAGGAAGACTGCTGGATTCCTCCCCTCTACATATTCTTCTTACAATATCCCGTCATCGTCACCATGGTGCCCCAAGAAGGCTGGCATGTGCTGCCCGACGGCAAGAAGCTGTACACGCAGACTTTCAAGGTTCGTATCCACGCCCTTCTGGCGGGCTGCACTCACCAGACGAGCAGACGG
>Ga0182215_1000118_pt1 | contig 13732 bp, 14 predicted proteins | sample G5R1MG_24_FD_128404 | JGI IMG/M metagenome (GOLD analysis project Ga0182215, IMG submission 128404) | Switchgrass phyllosphere microbial communities from Michigan, USA - G5R2_NF_03OCT2016_LD1 MG | ecosystem: Host-associated > Plants > Phyllosphere > Phylloplane/Leaf | place: USA: Michigan... | reverse complement strand
GAATTTCACCTGCCGCCACCCCGTACCGCGTCTTCTACAGCAGGAAGAACTTTCTCTACCCCGATCAGCAGCGTGGACCCCACCGCAGTTGGCGTGACGAAGTCAAATATCTAGACCAACGCTTTCAGGGAGGCAGTGCCTATATGATTGGTAAGATGAATGGCGAGCACTGGTACCTGTACATTACAGGCCCTGACATGCGCCTCACTCCACCTGCCAGCCCTGCAGAGGAGATTCCTCAAACAGAGACCAAATTTGTGAGCCACCCGCAGCGCTTGCTCCCGGAGCGTGTAACAGATGAAGAGGAGGACGAGACGCTCGAGGTGCTCATGACCGACCTCGAGGAGACCAACGCCCGCCAGTTCTACCTTGAGGACGCAAGTGCGGTTGCGGAAGGTCGCTACCTTCAGAGAGCTCGTGATGCTCGCAAAAACGCTATCCAGTCTCTCGGCGCCATCCCTGAGGAGAAGGCGGAGAGTCTTGGCGGCTCCACCATCCTCAACTCAACGGCCAACACCCATACCCCCTCTGATGGCAGCTTCGATGTATTCGAGCAGACTTCTTCCGATCACTCCGATTTCAACTCCGACGGCGAGCTTACATTTCCTGAGGAGCTGACGACTGAAGGCCACACGCTTGGAAGTGTCGTCTCAGAGGCATGTGGCCTAGCCGACGTCTACCCTACTTCCAAGTACCCTGACGCTCGCATCGACGCCTATCTCTTTACACCCTGTGGTTTCTCTGCCAACGGTGTCGTTCCTGCCCCCGGCGGTGCACCCAATGGCTCTAAGAAGGGTTCAGATGCCACTCACTACTTCACCGTCCACGTCACTCCTGAGCCCCAGTGCTCTTACGCATCCTTTGAGACCAATGTACCCGCGCGCCAGACTGGTCGCGAGACGGCCGACGTGGTCGAACATGTCGTCGGCATCTTCAAGCCCGGTCGCTTCAGCGTGACGCTGTTTGAGGCGAAGCCGAAAACTGACGAGCGCCTAGGAAAGGGTGTGGAGAAGGCCACGCGCATGGAATCGATCAAGGGTTACAAGCGCGTTGATCGTATTGTGCATGACTTGGACGGATATGATCTCGTATTCAGGTACTACGAGAGAGATGACTGGAAAGGGGGTAAGCCGAGGCTGGGAGAAGTTTTCTGAAGCAAGAGGCATCACAGAAAGGTCAGCGTAAATTAGTGAGGTGTCTCTATCTGCAATCCTGTCTTTCTTATGGAGGAACCATGTTGGTATCGTTGCTCCACGGTTCGAATTGATATGTGATAGTTGCTTGATTGGTTACTTTCTCGTTATTATCCTTGTTTTCTGACACCCCATCTTCCCTCCTTTACATTAACTACTACTCAAGATCGTACTCGCTACATTGCGCCAGCCATTTGCTTCCTTGCAATTAACTGCCTTAACAAATAGGTTCTGTCGCTGTTCTAACCAGGGTGAGTAGGATGAGCAGCGTTGTACGGTGCACACAGCATGAGAAGACGCAGTAACAAAGAAAATGGGGTGAGAGGGCCCGTATAAAGGATCTCAAGATTGCTATGGCTTTATACACGCAATACTTGTGTGCAATGCATAGTGCTTCTATAAATCCCTCTTATCCTATACATGACTATTTATATATAGTTAACCTTTCCAGCAACATACCTGATATCTTTCCCGGTTATTATACCTAGCTGGCCTATAGGTAATAAATATAGTAGCCTGTACATAATATTATAATGCGACATTAGCTCCTTAGTAAGAGAGAGTAAGGTAGAGATTAGAATTATAGAAAAGGTAAGAGATTAGTAATTAACTAGGTGTTTATAGTTAAGTATAGTAGTTAGGTAAAAGAGTGTAGGTATAGTAAAAGTTATCTATCTTGTTCGGGGATATGTTTTTCTGGATAGTTCCTTTCTATACACTATCATCCTACTTACTGGTTACTAGAAGTCTTTTGCTTACGAAGACTAAACTATGCCTACAACCGAACAAAATGCGGCAGATCAAGCTCTCAGGCGAAGCGCTAGGTCACACAAAACACGAAGTGTGATCGATTGGGAGCTAGAGAATATATACATTGGCGAAAACGATGATACCTTGTATGTGGTTCCGCGATCAAGGACACGACGAACTGAGCCAGAGGTACTTATTTGCAAAGGCGGCGATTGTGCTTCTGGATCAACAACTGACTGGATCTTTAACAGTTAACCGGGACGAGTGCAGCCAGCAACGTCGCTGACAGCAAAAATGAGTCTGTCCCGAAGGTTAACTTACCACCGCTGCTAGAACGAATGCATCGTTACAAAACGCTCGGTGTAAGGACTTGGATCTAGGAAGAACAAGTACAGTACAATAAGCTAATTCCAAGACAGATTGAAGCCAACGCATTCCCCCATATTGAGAAGAACGTAGAGAAAATCCTCTTCGTTGCATCAGCGCACCAAATATCACAGGTTCAGAAGATCATACCCAAGGGGACCTTGTCTGAATACTATCGCTTATTCACAAACTTCGCCGTCACAGAGTACAAGACAAGAGTCAGCAACTGGCAGAATGACTTTGAGAAATATATTGCCCAGTCAGGAGTGGAGAATCAGTCCGTATGTTCCTTCCACCACCCTTTCGCGCCATGATTCGTATTATCTCAATATTTGCTAACCATCTCTCTAGAGTCACGACTTGACAAACACTGTATAGGCTCGAGAAAACCGCCTTCTAACTATACCCTGGACAGAAAAAGGATAACCCCTTCCATCTTACATCTTTCTACTATCTTACATTTACCTTTAGTACGACTTTTTTTACTTCCTCTTTATAAGAGGACTATGCATCCGTAGAAAATCATACACAGTCACAGATGTTCCCACCCTTTTATCCTGCGTAATGCTGTCTAGTGCCTAGACAAAAATAGTGCATATTTCAAGGACAACCGATGGACAACTTACCATGCACATATACGGGGCTGCACAATTCATACCTGCCTGGACAACAACTCATAAGCATTTCCACAGGCTCTCTATACAGGCTATAAAAAGATGAATTTTTTGGGGTGAAGAGCACTGCGCTGACTTGCGAGACCGTCTGGAAAACCCGTTTGTCCTGCCTCTGGCCAGCGAGCAAATGTAATACACTATATCGGACTCTTGGTACCCCGCTTGTTCCGAGAATGAAGACAGGCACAGGCTACGGGTTGAACGGCAACAAGGCGTGGAATCCAGTCATTCGAGGCCTAGTATTCTCTGGATGGTGTGCGGGCGAGAATAGGAGTTTGGTAGATTTGCATGATACTTTTTGGAACTACGCTGGTTAGGTATTAAGCGATTCTCTTGCATGATCCAATGCATTAACCATAGTGACGATACCTGCTGTATCAATTGCGTTAGACACATTCTCTCACCCTAGGTACTACATCATCATCCCTAGCGCATCTCTGTAGCCAGAATCTGACAAACTCGAGATACTAGATACCAACCAATGTCGAGACATGGTCCTACATCCACACGCCTATCGACTGTGTTACTAGTACTCCCAACGCCACTAATGCATGTTCTTTCCGTTAATAGGAACACTAAACACGAAATCTCGCTACGAAAACGTGCTATCGCTCCCCGCTCCATCGCCATTATGATCCATCTTGACATCCTCGCCACCAGCCAGCACTTTTGTCTGCGGCGCGTTCTCCCCCGTCGGCCCAACTCCCGGTGTACACGCAGAGACATTTCCTTGCTCATCGACGAACTCGAAGTTGTATCGCGAGAGGAGGTGTGGGATAGCGGAGAGCTGGGGTCCGTAGCGTGCCGTGTTATCGTACAACTCGAAGAGCGGGACAGCGAGGAGTTTCATATTTTTCGGGACGCTGAGCACTTCTACAGACTTGTCAGCAAACACACCACTAATACCAGTCGTACCCCAGAGAGACCGAGAATGAATAATACAAAAAAGGGGAGTAACATACTGCTACGCGGAAGCTGGATAAAGTACAACTTCTTACACTCCTTTGGCCTTGTAACATGCGCAGGGATGAACGGATACATGAAGGTTTCGAAGTTTGGGCGCCACCATTGCGCAAGAGTGTCACCGACCTGCCACTCGTCGTTTACGCCTTGGCCTGTGAACTGTGTGCCGACGGGTGCAAGGCGCTCGTTCAGCCTAGCCTTAAAGCCTTCGACCTCGTCGTCCTCGGCGCGCAGATAATCACCAGGCCTGACAAAAGTTAGTCTAGCCTAGGACTTGTGACCACGAGAGAGCGTACAGCTTGAAGAAGGCGTTGGCAATCTGCAGCATGAGGATGTGCGGGTGATTATGCTCGTGGCATACCAAGATGCCCTCGCATGTCCGGCGCATGCCATGCTCGGTATAGTGTTCTTCCAGTCTCTTCAAGCGCGCCAAAACAGACGGGTCCTCCTCTGGCTGGCCATCTTTGGTGCCAAAGGTGTAGTTGCTGAGTGGGTACAGGCGGATGGTCTTGGGTTGGTTGGCGTTGAAGTCCTTGGGAAGGACGGGCCTGTTGGTCGATTGAGTGTTGGTCGGAAATATGAGGCCAATGGTACTTACTGGTATGAGCTTTGCGACGCCTGCTGTGTTATAGTAGACATTGTGGTCCGGGAGTGCGACGGCGGATGCGCGTGTGCTGGCCAAGCTTCGGGTTTGGGCGCGACGAAGTGGTCGCGGCAATGGGACAGGGATCTGGCATCTCGCATTCACGTGGGGGCGCACGGATCCTTGCATTCACATTAATCGCGCTGCGACGCCCGCTGGCACGCCACAAATTCAACGTCAGACAATACCTAGACCAAATGTCGCAGACAGTTCTGGTCACTGGAGGTAATGTGATCTCGACTACCTCGAAAAGACCGCTAGCTGACTTTTTGGAAAGCCAGCGGTCTCCTTGGCCGCCAGGTCCAGCGACAATTTCTCTTGGACGGCTGGAACGCCGTTGGCACTGGCCTGAATCGCATCAGTCCGCCTGAAGTGATCAAGCTCGACATACTAGACCACTCAGAAATCGAGAGGGTGCTCGAGGTAGTCAAGCCAAAAGTAGTAGTCCATTGTGCCGCAAACCGCTTTCCAGACTCATGTACTGCCAACCCCGAAGCAGCGCAGAAGATGAATGTAGATTCGAGCCGCTGTCTCTCACAAGCCACAGCAGCACGCGGTATATTTCTCATCTATATATCAACAGACTACGTCTTCTCAGGAATTCCCGGAGAAGCACCCTACACGGTAACCTCTGCTCCAAGCCCCCCAAACACATATGGCCAGACTAAACTCGATGGCGAATACGCCGTCCTTGAAGTCGCGCGAAAGGCCAATGTCAGTAACAAAGTCGTCGTGCTACGTGTTCCCGTCCTGTATGGCCCCTGCGACGAACCCAAAGACAGCGCTGTAAATGTCCTCATGTCGCAGCTCTGGTCTGCGCAAAGCCTCGGGCCGGGACAGGCCAAGGTCCGTATTGACGATTATGCGCTGCGGTATCCGACCAACACGAAGGATGTGGGCCGGGTTTGTCGAGATATCGCAAAGTTGTATTGCGACCCTGCGAATGCGTATGTTGCTATTCCAATGTACAGCCTACGCTGTAGGTATTCCAGGAGCTGATGGGGAAGTATAGCGACCGTAAACTACCACAGATTCTGCAATTCAGTGCAGAAGAATGTATGACCAAGTGGGGGATAGTGCAGACGTTTGCGGAGATTATGGGCCTACCAGTCGATAATCTGGAGCCCTACAAGCCCGATGAGAAGACGATCGATGGCACGGTGAGGCCATATGATTGCCATCTTGACACCAGCGTTTTAAGAGAATTGGGTGTTGATATTGGCACAGTGGACTTCAAAACCTGGTGGTAAGTTAATCATTTGAATTCTTGGTGTCGCATGGCTAAGTTGGGATTATATAGGAGGCGAGAAGTTGGCGCGTTTCGATGAGAAGACGGAGCGCCTGACAGGGGAAAAAAGAGGAGTTCACACGGATAGTCTGGAGGATGTAGGCCTATCTTCTCCCAATCTTTTGGTTCTACGATCTCGTCTTATGTTGCAGCCTCTGCGAAGATACATGTCATCATTGTATTTGAAGAGCAACAGTCTAGAACACAGTACCATCGCTCTCAATTATAATGGGACTTGACTTGGACTCTGGCCTCTTCTTGGCCGCCATCTCTCTCCCGCTCTTCCACGTCCCTGCTTCAAGTAGCTGCGCCATGCTCAGATGCACACCGTCCATCCTCTCCAAGACCATGCCATACAGCTTGTCGACTAACACTAGTGTCATGGCCCTCCACTCCACGACAACATCATCCCCAGCCTTGAAGATGGGCAGCGGCCCACCAGAGGCTTGGAGACCTCGATCAAGCGCCTCTTTCTTCAGCGTTAACACCCCAAGGTCGACAAAAAGACCACCGTTTCGGTACTCGGGCAATGCAGTCAGAGCGTCAGTGTTGGTCCACTCGAGATGGAGAATACGTTGGAATGGTACCATGAGAGAGTAGGCTAGCCATTGAGTGAGTTTGTGGAATGGTTGAATATAGTTGGTCACGTCGGTATTTGAGAATGGTGAATGAGCCTTCAGAGTGCTCAAGGGCCAGGCATCTCCAAGTGGTCTGCCGTTTATGGATGTCCGATCCTTGGGCCAGCATGGGATGAGCAGTGCTTGGAGAATGTCCCAGAAGACCAGGATATCGAGTTTCGAGGAGTCTTTCGCAGTCTTTGTCATGTAATCTTCCATTCCTGTTAGGATCTTTCATTTGTATCAGTGAGGTGTAAGTACCCACCTACGACATTTCCAGGACGACCTTCTGGTCCAAAGATCTCGGGCTGAGCAAGCAACGAGTTTCCTAAACTTCTTAACAGATTTGTACGCGATTCAAGGCCCAATATCGGATTGCCTTTGGAAATCTGAAAGCCGTCGGCCAGTGCCTGAGTCGTGAGAGTTGCCAGTCCATTTCCTGTGAAGGGTCCATCAGCCGAAAGTTAAGGAGTATGAGACGTGCACTTACCATCAACAACAGGCGCCTTTTCGTGCTTGCTCGTAGCAAATGAAAGACCTCTGAACATGTAGAAGCTAGCAACAGCAATGCCCTCGCTTCGTTCGTAGGTTCGATTGGTGCCAGGCTCAGTATATCGCCAATGATCACCTGCACCAGCGTCCAGGAGTACCGATACGAAGAAAAGATCAATCAGACGACGAGTCAGTTCTAGGTCATCGCAGCCATCTCCCCTCCATGTTACACACTCGTTTCCAATGCGGGATATGTTGCCCACTTCGAAGTGCTGCCAGCGGCCATGTGGTGGGATGGTGTGAAACGAGCCAGGACCAAAATCGCGCTAGTGGTATCATGGTTAGATTCTTGCTGGCTTCAATGATGTCGTCGGAAATGTGTTGGAACGGACCTTGATCACAGATGTCACAAGATCTGCTGCATCGCTCAGTCGGTCCGCGTGGACATCAAAGTGGCTGAGCTTCCCGGCTTGGGCCGCCTCTCCCACCAGCTTGGCTCTATCGCGAACGGCGCCGAGGGAGAGAAGGTAGGTAATTTTGGGGTCCATAACGATCTTCTCTACGCCCCAGAACGTATACCGAAGTGATGTCGTAGGTGGAAGATGAAGTAGTGGCGTTGTTCTGCGGGGTGGTAGCACCTAGGCACCGATAGGTAGCCCAAATGCAGTTACAGTTACAACTATCTGTTAACTACTTCGTCGTCGCACTAGGCTGCTTTCATTTTCCTACCCCTCAGCCTCGCAGAACCCCACGAGATACATACTTTTACACTCGTCAGGCAAACTTGCATAGATCGCTCACGTTGGTGCTCAAAATATACCCCAGCATCGGTGACAGTGATTGGTTTTATGCGAAGGCGAAGGCTGAGCAATATGGGACCTTCCCGGTGTTGCAGCTCGTCGCTAATTGAATGGTCAACAGTGGTTCCCGATCCATGCATGCTGCACACTTGTCTGGCGCTTAACCACACCAGCGGTCACCGTGCGCCTCATACAATATGCTGTTAGTAAAGAGCTTGAAGTACTAGGGTACTTGTGCTTACAGCTACCTCGTTGTGTTATCCAAATACTTGGCAGACCGCAATTCGATTTGTTAATTAGTTGTTACATACATGCTCAACCGCTCCTTCATCAGTCATGAGCTTGGTTCCAATGTTGTCACGCTTTCGGTTATTTGGCGCTCATGGTAGTTGGTCTAGGAAAAAAGTCCTGGGTAAGTGTATTGGGATTATACTTCTCTCTGCAGTCAAGGCAAATACGATGACAGAGGCTAACGGTTATCAGGCACAGGCCAAACTTCATGGATACCAAGTGCTCTCCGGCCGATCACTCTGATCATTTCCATCATGATTTCTTGGGCGTTGATCGCGATATTAAAGATCCTCCTCGTACGGAGTCAGACGGAGGGCGGTGTAATAATTGCATATACAATGGACGATTTCACATTGGCACAGCTATTCTCTATCGTTATCTGCCCACTATCGTCGCGCTTGTTCTCAGCCTATTTTGGAATTAGATCGATCTTCAGATCAAGAGGGTTGAACCTTACTACCAGCTCAGCAGACCAGAGGGGGCCTGGGGGAAGGACAGCCTGCTCGTCAGCTACCCGTTTGAATTTATACCATTTTTTCCTATGAGTTCCCTCAAGAGCAGGTAGGTTTACATATTCCGATCATGATTCAAGCTCCGGAAATCATGTATGCTGATGCATTCAGGCATTGGGCAGTATCCTGGGGTAGTTTATGTACGGTCTTCGTCACATGGGGCCTGGTTCCTCTCCAAGTAGGTTTATTCACCACTGAAAGCATCACGCGAACATCACCGACGATCTTTGCAAATTCCGTCGGCTTCATTCCGGCAAGCAAGCAGCCAAAATCCATAGCCGGCCGTTACATTCATTCAGCGCATGGCATCATATGGTTAAATGAAACACTTCCACCATTTATGACACGAGACTATGTTCTAGCGCCTTTCAAACCATAGGACCCTGGAAACCACCAGACGATTCCCAGCATCATGGCGTTGGTGTCCGACAATCCAACGCTATTGGAAGAGTTTTCCAAGCTTGACCGTGCTAGTATGGACCATTTTGAGCAGAGCTTGGGATACAAGAAATACCAACTCGTGTATAATTAAAGGGGAAACATGTGGGTACAGCATGGAGTGTGGGCAACACATTGGCTAATAAGTAGCAGCATCAAGGAATCCGAAAGTTTCGATCGTTTGTATCACAACGCTCATAGTGCCGATATTGAGTGTTCACAAACTGCAAAACCTCTTCGGCCGCGGGAGTTCAGGTTTCTCATGGCCGTGCCATTTGTGAGTTTTTTGGTTGCACTCGCAATTACTCTTGGTGTGATTTGGACCAAAGCTCGACCTCATGGTAAGATGAGTGAAAACCACTGGAAATTGATTGACTAATAAAACATCAGGTATCGCACGCCCATCCGATAATACAATCGTCTGACAAACATTCGAGAATTATATACCAACTGCACTTGCAACGTTTATTGAGCCTGCGTGGGTACTGATAAACTGCCTCTTATGCATGCTGCAACCACTTGAAGTGCTGCATGGAGGAAGAGCAACAGCCCGCAAGTCAATAGATGTTAACTATAGTTCCTTGCCACCGCAACTCGTCGTTTTCAAAGCATTACGTTCGTCCCACTTCAAGCTTGCTGCTGCTTGTACGATGGCGATTCTGTCAAACCTGCTCGCAGTTGCTTTTTCAGGAATGTTCAATGAGGCCCCCGCCACAATCACGCTTAAATGGAGACTGCAGCCACCATACCAATCTAAATTTGTCACAATCAATGGTACGGTCGGACAAAATATGCCTTACATGGAGCGGTTTCACGTGAATCCATCGGGTGCTTTCACCGGAGGCCAGGGGTTCAATCAATTTCTTGTTGCCGAATCGAACTACACTGCAGGTACAGCAATTCCGGCTTGGACAGATGCCCGATTTCTTTATGTACCATTTGCAAACAATACGGCACTAGGTACTAAGAACATCAAAGGAATCAATGCTCGCCCAACAGCTGTTGTGTCACAACTCGAGTGCAGTAGTATTGATGCCCGCCAGTGGACGGCCCGCTGGTTCAACGACTGGAGTTACCGTCCACACTCAAATTTTACAGTCACCCTCAGCGGTGTGCATTGCGAAGCTATAGGTTTTGAAACCTTAGTGGGACCATCCGAATCAGAGACATTCCGCTCAAAGTGCGATACTGGAAAAGTTGCGATGGAGTATGTGCTTTGCCTCAATGCTCGCGTGAATGTTTCTTTGGCGGATCGAGATCACTGCGCTCAATCTATCGTTTTCGGCTATATAGGTACGAGATAAGGACATCTGCTCGCGCAACATTACAACGATTTTCAACAAGAACAACGCGGTTTTTTGGGGGCTTCAATCTAGCCTCGTAGTCGGCGAGGCAAATGTGCTCGTCGATCAAATAGGGCAGGTCCAGAATGTGACAGACATGGACGTCTCTTCAAAACCCTCTGCTAGATTCCTGGATGGGCACTTCAGCAATGACGCGAGAAATCTCCTACAGCAAGGCAACGGCTATATTTTACAAAAATCGCAGGGAGAAAACTGGCAAAACTAATCTTTCGCCACCGAATTCATGAATTATTTCATGAGCAAGCAAAGCAACAGCAGTCGACTGTTGGATCCAAATCTGCCTATTCCACGTACGATGAAATAACCCAATCACTGTATCCAGTGTATTCTAAACTGTTCGCCATATGGCTAGTTATCAACAAGGACAAGCTTCTCCTGCGACGGGACGAGAGCTCCACATATAGTAGTATCGATGGACAAGCGCATCAGCGACAGATTCGCATCCTCGTCTCTTCATCACTGTTTATCATTGCCCAAATTATACTGGGCATCTATACAAGTGTAGCAATATGTATCTATCTCCGACGACCTGGCCGCTTCCTTTTGCGCATACCAACTTCCATTGGCGCCATTGTAGCTTTATTTGCTGCTAGTGAGGCTGTGTGCGACATGCATGGAACAAGCTTGTTCACGAAAAGAGAGAGGAGGAAACACTTGGGAAGCTTGGGGAAAACTTATGGCCATGGTACGTTTGTAGGTACGGACGGGCGATCGCACGAGGGCATCGTATAAGAGCCGCTTGTCGATGTGATTCCATTGCCAGGCACAATCAGACAGCTGAATAGAGGCTTCTACGAAAAGATCCTTGTATTTAATCGTGGCCGTACCCAGAGTCAATCGGGTTCGGGACAGTAGGCAATAGCGCCAGAACTCGTAAAATCTACTTTATCCAACACCCTCATAGAATTGCTGCGGTGTGCCATAACCTCTAACCCCGACTCTTTGTTTTTAAAAGTCTGGAAGTGCGGTTCCCAATAACTATCGAACAACTATTCGCTACATACCTCGGGAGCCCCCCTGGCGTGGTATGGTGACAACCTGCTCAAGGGGAAAGGGTCCCGGAGACAGCATGGTAAAATGACCGCCGTGCTCCATTTTGCACAACTAAGAGAGTACATCAGTTTAGAGTTGGGTGAATGGGAAGACCGCTAATTGCCGAGCAAATGTTCTTACCTTTACCCCCGAACCTTTAGGGCACTTGTACGAAGGAGCAATATTCCAAGCAACTTTCTCTTGGCCAGCCTCCCGATCCAGGAATTTGACATGTAGGAGCTTTTGAGTACCGAAATCCTGAACAAAGACCGTAAAGTCCTTATTATGGCAATCAACTTCTCGTGAATGAAAATTGGTCTTGGGCCCGGGAAGATCGTTACACTGCACCATGACGCTGCCTACTTGCAGCTGGAATTTGAAGTCATGAGCATCGCCGATTCCTGTATCGGTTGATTGGAATGTCAGTTTTGAGATGCGAAGTTGGTCCCTAGGCGGAGTGTTCGGGCGAGCTGCGGCAGCTGGGGCAGCTAGGACAGCGCTCAAGAGGGCCGAAACGATAGTGATGAAGAGCATATCGATACTGATTCGTGGTACGAATATGAGTCGTAGAATGTATCGACGTGTTGAGGATGAAATGCAAGTATGATAGGACGGAGGGCATTTAATACTTCTAGTCCTTGCAGAAGAATCAAGTATTCCTGCGCCATGTTGCTAAAATTGTATTTCCTAGGTGTTCGCAGTTTCCTGGAATGAATTCAGAGACTTTGCAAGTTTTTCGAAGGAATGACAAGGGCCGAGTGGGTAAATGCATATGTACATAGATGCTTATTCTTTACGAAGCAAACACGTTCCCCTCACCGAACTCGAATTGGTAGCTTATTTGTAGTATATACTGCATACTAGATACCAGCACTAGTAAGCCGTAGAGGCACGGAAATTTGTAGGTGACACACGCAATCGATATACTAGTAGTATAGAAAACACTGGATTTCGCTTTCTACGTCTTCTACCCAGAGAACAATGCTATACAATGCACTCGCCTATGTGCGTTTCGCTTAACGTAAAAGGCGGTGCTTTTACGTTGAGAGGGATATGCAGGCAGTATGCAGGCATTCGGGCTGATTTTTCGTGACATACTCACACATAGTATGTACGCACCTACTATGTACTATGTACATATGCAAGTACTGTGTACTATGGTAGATACTAGAGAGCACTGAAGTACGCAGGTCCGATAATTGCCTCAGTATAATATTTGTGCAAGCAGAGTCGATTGACTGAGGAATCTACGCCTGCACTATGCATACGGATGTTTGGGTGTCGTTTCTACGTGGTGCGCAGACTGCGTGAATTACGTGCTCTCAAATACGCCCGACAACTCCGAGGACAGCTCTGTAGAATCGGCCCGCGAGCGTATCGTTGAAGGGCCAGAGATGGATGGTGGTTTCGGACTGTGGAGAAGATGAGACTTGGGAAGATATGTACCTACCTATGTACATAGTACATAGATAGCCACGTGCCGAAAAAAAAGAAGAAACTCAAAAAGACGCTAGTGTTTCATGAGGCCCCACACGGTGCGGAAGCTGCGAACTGGAAGCGGCAGGTACGAAACTACCAGCTCCCATTGTGAGGACCCGCACAAACAATCCAGGAACAAGATGCTTCACAGAATCCCTATCCATTCCAGACCGCCCACGTTGCGGCGCAGCAGACCCGACGGTGATGCCCTCTCTGCACGGCATCAACCTTGTTCAAAAGCGCTGATTTATCATTGCAATGCTTAGCAGACGATCGACGGCAGCTACCCACATAATCGGTAGTACTCAGGCACTCCGTAGCACCTGTGTGAAGCGTCGTCTCCACGTAGCTACAAGGAAGGATTCCCATGCCGTGCGCATGAAATTGAAACAGTGACCAGCCGGCCGGCCGCGGTCCATTCGACTGACCACGACTCAAGTCTCAAAGCGTCTTCAGTCCTTTCAACATACGAGAGCGCTGGGCCTACTGCCGTGTCACAGACACAGGCGGCAATGGGACTCTGCGTAACCTGCACGAAGCCTCAGACAGACTTTACTGACTAGTTACATACTAGGAAGCGTGCACGAAGCCGTTGTGCGTTGTGCACTGAGACGCGCGCCACAGCAGATCGCACTCGGCATAGCCACTCTGCGAACCCGCTGTTTCAGCTTTGAACCAGGAGATCGCCATTCACTCGGCCTCACCAGTACTACTATAGTCTATGCTTGAAGTAATGTCCCTAGTCACTCGGAAATTACCGCCCCGCAATCCGTGCAACCAAGAATAATATACCTTCTACCACAACTTATAAAAAAGCAGTCTTTAAAATT
>Ga0182215_1000117_pt1 | contig 13803 bp, 12 predicted proteins | sample G5R1MG_24_FD_128404 | JGI IMG/M metagenome (GOLD analysis project Ga0182215, IMG submission 128404) | Switchgrass phyllosphere microbial communities from Michigan, USA - G5R2_NF_03OCT2016_LD1 MG | ecosystem: Host-associated > Plants > Phyllosphere > Phylloplane/Leaf | place: USA: Michigan... | reverse complement strand
GTACTTGACGGCGTCGAAGGCGCGCGCCCAGTCAATGTAGAAGTACTCGCGGCTGGTCTGCTTGGTCGCGCCTTCGCGCAAGACTTGCTGAGAGTACGACGAGCAGAGACCGGCCTCCTTGAGTTTGCCGACGACCTTTCCCACGTGCTTGGAGTTCTTGCCGGCGTCAAGGATGAGCACGAGGTCGGCCATGGGCAGGGCGACGTGGTAGCAGAGGGCGTCGAGCACGACCACGTGATCCGTCTCGTAGAACATGCGCACCACCATGCGCACGAGCTGCTTGGCCGCGTCGACGGGATCCATGCCCATGGCGGGCGAGCGGGGGTAAGAGATTACTAGGTACTACAAATACCAGTAGACAGTTTGTTATGGGGCGAGGGAAGCGCGGCGGGCGGGCGGTGGTGGCGCAGGCGAGTGCCTCGAGCGGTGGCGCGGGCGGTGAGGAGAAAATCGGCAGCCCCACAAAGAAGTATCTACCAAGTACTCGATGCCTCTCACCCTCACGCTCGCCACCACCGCCGCCTCCTCAGCCTCCTCCGCCTTAGCGTCCCCCCCGCCCCCCTTCCTATGCTCCCGTGTCCCCGCCTCCTGCCACCTCTTGCGCGTCGCCCATGGCTGACCACGCGCCCCACCGCGGTAGCAAGCGCAAATGGGCCGACGGCGGCAGCCGGCTGCAGCACGGCCGCCGTGCGGACAAGAAGAGAAATCTGGGACGCAAAGAGCGTGGGTACGTCGGCGCCCCGCCGCGGTCACGCCCGTCGCTAACCAAGCAAGCGCCGCCCTCCTAGACCGCCGCGGCCGCAACGAGCTCGCGCAACCCGCCCTGCCCACCGCCTTCCCCGCCGACGAGGTCGCGGCCGAAGAGCGGCGGCCGAAGCGCAAGGTCGCCGTCCTGATCGGCTATGCAGGCACTGGCTACAAGGGCATGCAGATCGACTACAAGCAAAAGACCATCGAGGGTGATCTCTTCAGCGCCTTCGTCGCCGCCGGCGCCATCTCCAAAGCCAATGCGTCCGACCACAAAAAGTCGTCGCTCGTCCGCTGCGCACGCACCGACAAGGGCGTCCACGCCGCCGGAAACATCGTCTCGCTCAAGCTGATCATCGAAGATGCCGACATTGTCCCTAAGATCAACGCCCACTTGCCCACCCAGATCCGTGTGTGGGGCATCCAGCGCACCACCGGCTCCTTCAGCTGCTATCAAGCCTGCGACTCGCGCTGGTACGAGTACCTGATTCCCACCCATGCCTTCCTCCCGCCCCATCCATCTAGCTTTCTCGGCAAGAAGCTAGACGAGTATGCCGTCAAAGAAAACGACGTCGAGGGGTATCGCAAGCGCCAGGCCGAGGTAGCAAGTTTCTGGTCTGACGTTGAGGAGAAACACATTAAGCCCATTTTGGATGCCTTGGACGACGCAGTACGCCCGCTCGTGCAGGAGGCTCTCTACACTGTTGAAGCCGTCGACGCCAAGCCTGGAGTTGACCCCATCATCGATGCCTCCATCGACACCATGGAATCCGAGAAACCTAAGGAACCAGCATGTGCCATGGACGGGGCCGAAACATCCGTGCCCGTCAACCATGTCCGTGAAGCAATCGAACCCCTCCAACAAAGCCAACCCTACATGACCCTTGACGGATCCACGGACGACTCCAAACCTCCTCCTGACGGTGTTCGCGAATCACCGCTCGAGGAAGCTATCAAGGCCTTGAAAAAAGCGTACATCGACGTTAAAAAGGCTTATCGTATCTCGCCCGTCCGCCAGGAGCGTATTCAAGCTGCGCTCAATAAGTATCTTGGCACTCACAATTACCACAACTACACTGTACACAAAAAGTTCAACGACAAGTCTGCCCAGCGATACATAAAGTCGTTCAAAGTCGCTCCAAGGCCCATCATAATCAACGACACCGAGTGGCTTAGCTTGAAGGTGCACGGTCAGAGCTTCATGATGCATCAGATTCGGAAAATGGTGGGTATGGCTGCGCTGACGGTACGATGCGGAACAGACCCGAAGGTAATGGAGGAGAGCTTTGGAAACGCCGTGGTGAGGATCCCCAAGGTGCCAGGCCTGGGGCTGCTCCTGGAGCGACCCGTATTCGACTCGTACAACGAGAAGCAAGCCAAAGTACATGGGAGAGAGAGCATTGACTTCACAAAGTTTGACAAGGAGATTGATGAGTTCAAGGAACGTGAGATTTATCAACGCATCTTCCGCGAGGAGTTGCAGGGCAACCAGTAAGTCCCCTATTCTTTAATATGCAAACAGAATGTAAAGAGACATGACTAACCCCGAGTTAGGTTCCACGCATTTTTTACCCATCTGGACAACTACAAAGACCCACAGTTCTTGTATCTTACCTCTGGTGGTATCGAGGCAACCAAGGCTCGGCTCAATAGCAAGGCTATGCAAGAAAAGTTTGACGAGGATTCTGAGGATGAGAATGCTAGTGGTGGCGAGGGCTGAGAGAAGTTTTGGGCGCAGGAAGGCGGCGTGACGCTGATAATGTGACTAGTGATACCCCCAGATGGAACTTGACAGCCATTTACAATTGAACATAATGGTCACGTACAAGATCAAAGCGAACCACAGCGTGCGCCGCATATAAGAGCTAATTACTGCTACCGATACACACCCGCCGACACTCCCCGTGCCTTGTCATCAACAGGGACAGCCAACCTAGGCCGTCCTAGCTACAGGCTTTTTTGGCTTTCCCATATCCTGCTCGTTGAAGTAAAAGTTTTCCTCGGGAATGCGTCCACGGGTGAACTCTGGCTCAGAGCCCTTGACGTAAATGTCCTCGTACAGGACCTTGGGCGTCGCGTCGGGTGCCGTCATCTTCTCAGCAATTGCCACCTCGGCATCCACCTCGGAGCGGGCCTTCTTGTCAATTGCCTTAAGCTCTTCCTCACTCGTCACGCCCCAGTCAAGGAGCTTTTGCTTGAGGCCGGCAATGGGGTCCTGAGTGCTGCGCATCCGCTGGATCTCCTCACGTGTCTGTAGTCTGTTAGCATTTGTGCCTTCATATATAGACTACTATCACGAACTCGGTATGTGGTTCCAGGGTCGGACATGGAGTGTCCTCCGTAACGGTAGGTGACGTATTCGTAGACCAGAGGGCCTTTTCCCGCAGCCGTGTACTCTTTGCCGTACTGGACGGCAGCCTTAACTGCCAAGACATCCATGCCGTTGATCTTCAGACCAGGAATATACTGGCCCCGCTTGTAGTAATCAGTGATGGCAGAAGAGCGGTTGGCGGCGGTGCCCATGCCGTACTTGTTGTCTAGACCAGGTCAGCGACGCTTCTGGGTGAGCCGGACGGTGGATACGCACTTTCGCAGCCGAAGATGATGGGCAAGTTCCACAGCTTCGCCATATTGTATGCCTCAAATACCTGGCCCTGGTTGGACGCACCGTCGCCGTAGAGCGCCAACGTCACGTTCTTCTTGTTCTCGTACTGACACGCAAATGCGATACCGGCGCCGACCGGCACCTGGGCACCGACGATTCCGTTGCCTCCGTAGAATCCCGGGGCGAACATATGCATCGAGCCGCCCTTGCCGTAGGCGATGCCCTCCCGCCGCCCGAGCAGCTCACCGATGATAGACTTGACGGACGCGCCGCGCATCATGGCGAAGCCGTGACAGCGGTAGGCTGTGATGACGTGGTCCGACCGCTCAATCGCATGCTCAATGCCGACCGATACGGCCTCCTGGCCAGTCGACAGATGACAGAAGCCACGAATCTTCTTCTCCTTGTACAGTCGGTCGGCAGCCATCTCCATGCGTCTGCGGTGCCCTCGTTAGCTGATGCCCGCACGGACGAGCGGTGCAGTTTGTGCGTACCGCATGGCGACCATATCGTAGTATATCTTTTTCAGCTCCTTCTTGGTCGTGTTGAGCGTGTACGCCGGCGGGTCGAGCTCGTACGTCTCAAACGACTCGTCCGACAGACGCACCTCGAATGGCTTGTCGTCCGCCTACACGCCGTCAGTCAACCGCTGCACACACGCAGCCAGCCCTGGGCACCGCACATGGCCCGCTTACCTCGGGCACCTTTTCTGGGTCTGTGTGCGACGAAGCGGCGTCCGTCGTCACGAGCCGAAAGGTTGGGCGCGCGGCCGGCGCAGCGACATGGCGCTGGAAGGGCGGCGCAATGCTCCGCCTGAAAGTCCGGGAAAGCATGGTAGTTCCGATGGGCGGGACGAGGCAGTAGCGCGTGTGGGCGATGGTGACAACCGCATCTCTCTCAAAAAAGTGGTTGAGCTTAGCCAGCGCGGAGATCCGCTTTTTGCCAAGACCTCCCTTCGTTATGATACGGTAAACTAACGATGACTACTTGGGTACTGCCACCACCCTGTCGCTACTATCATCACCGTCTTCCCCGGTTGCATGAGTAGTGAAATATAGCTTGTGCTGCGGTTAGTCATACTCGCAGGCGGTGCGTAGTGTTACGTATCCAGCATACATACCCCCCTGGTTGCTGGCCTGGGCTGTCCAGCCATGAGCACAGCCGTACCCCCTCCAGTGCTTACGGGTTGGCGCTCTGAGAATTTTCATGGGGCTGTATCCTGGACTTATACGATGCAGGATTTGGCACGACACGGTAGATGCAGAGTACACATGTCTCTCGTACAATTGGGGGTCTGAAGATGACGAGCAACTTGTGTTGATGAATGGGCATGGCTTGGGTGTGCGGAGAAGTTTCTGGGACTTCATGGCAACAACCCGGAAAAAGCATGCCAAACGACCTTGTGCCTTTTGGATTGATGCCCTCTCAATCCACCAGAATTCTACCGACGAACGCAGCCACCAAGTAGCGTGGATGAGTCAAGTGTACTCTAACGCAGTCGAGGTCCTCTCTTAGCTTGGAGCCGATGAGTGCAGTCGCCGTGCTGTTGCTTCTATGCTGCCTTCCCCGTTCCCTGCAAAAATCGCGATTAAGGCGATGAAAACGAGGAATCGATTAAATCTATGTTCCAATGGGCAGCTGAAGCGCTATTGGCTCGTGTCAGGTAATGCGCCGACATGTGGCCTGAGGGCCTTGAGGGGCATATGATGCTATTCAATCCAGAATCTTCTAACAAGTTAGAAAATTGCTGACCTTTTGGTCTTGCGAGCGCAGTAGAGATTGACACTACGTCTAACAGCTAGCAGTTGTCAAAAATGATTATTGGAGGCAAGCTTGGATAACGCAAGTAGGTTTTGCTTGCACGTAAGCTCATGATATCTGCCGGGAAACTTTAGATAGAATCGACGGACTTCTCGAAGATCTTCCACTTAGTTGGGAATATGAACGATCGCGAGGAAGACGCATAGTTACATTTCATGGACTGGAGTAATGACACAAAGGTGTTCCAAACTTGTATGGATGCTTTCCACGAACGACCGTCATTGAGGACGCTTGTCAGTCTCTTCTACCAATTTCCAGGAAGATTGTGTCAGCACCCATGGGACCGAGTCCTCTCACTGCTTTCTATTGCTTCCGACGCAGCTGCAATCTTGGTCGACTACAGCAGCCCTGCCTGCCACATTCTTTTGCAGCTCGTACGCATTTATCCGGCTTCAATGTGTGTATGATTTTGGTTCCACGTAGTCAACATGCTGAAAATTCGTCTTGGCCCATGGGACGGCTTCCCACAGGGGACGCCCTTATTCAAAATACACATGAAAGCAACCTTTTCCGAATTCATTAGGGGCCCAGATCCGGCATTCTGACATTACTGCTGTTCATCTTGCCAGAGACGCGACCTAGATGACTACCTGGATGATCCTTCGGAGCAAATATTGCTCTGTGTGAAAGAACTGTGTACATACACCTAAGTATGAAACTGAATCTGGCGACAAATATATCATTTCAACAAAGCCCGGGATGTCTGATTGTAACGTAATTTACGTCGGGATTGCGGAAAATGGTCAAAAACGTGATTGGCGCAGAGTTTTGACTACGCTTAATGTCTACCTCACGATCGGTGTGCTGGTGGACGTATTCCGCTACGATGATAGCCGGCAGCTCACATCTGATATGCCTTTCCCACTTTGCTACAATGCGCGGAAAGGTCACGCACCATTGGTTTTCCTCGAAACTTCTGGTGAGCCCGAATACCATTGGCGAAATAGATGCTGCTAGACCGGTCATCTTCTGGGACGATGATGGCTTTCAAGAAGGTATACAATCAAAGCCGTTTCCCCCTTCACCCTGTATTATCGTCATTCAAGTCGTTACCAGCTCGTCGAACGTATCCTTAGCTTCATTTCTATCCCCCATTGTTCCAATGGTCAGCAACCGCCTTAGCTGCAAATGTTTTTATATGGAAAAAAACACGTTAAGCCAACGTTTCTCACGTTATTGATGATTTGAAACTTCACCTAGACTATTTATCGAATCGAATCCTTAGCATATTTGGGCGTATGACACCTAACGCTATTAATACAGAGATAGGCTACAAATTTTAAACTTTCACGCCTCATTCCATATCTTCTATAATCTGCTTTTGGCCGGCGAAAAATTCCTTCTGCGCTGCGCACCGCTCACTAGTGCACTTCGGACACCTAAGAATCATTTGCGGACTGCATGCTTTGCCGCTTTGCAGATGCGACTTGGCCAGATCAGCGAGAGCGTTAATGAAGACTGGGCTGTCATTTAAACTGTCCGCACGCTTTACGCCCTCATGACCTTGGGCGTCCTCGCCGATGACCTCCTTATCCAGCTCGTATAGTGTTTCAATGTGATCGCTGGTGAATGCGATGGGTACGAGAAGCATGTCAGTTTGACCCTTCTTCATGTACTCCTTAACGGTGTCGGAGGTTTGCGCTCCTAGCCATGGCTGGGGTCCGACTTGCGATTGCCACACAAGACGATACTTGTACTTCATGCCTAGGCGCTGCATGACAGCATAGACTGTGGCGGCGACTTCGGAAGGATATGGATCGCCACGATTGACAACAGTCATGGGCAAACTGTGTGCAGAGAAGAGAATCACAACATTATCCCTTCGCTCTTCTGGGTATTCAGCAAGTTTCTTCTCAATGTTCTGTGCGAAGGCCTCAACAAGGCCGGGATGCGCTGGCCATCGATCGATGACGCTCCATTTTATTGCACCCTCTGGCTCGGCATCTCCATTGACTCTTTTGCCCTCCAACCTTGTCCGCCACTTCCACAGCTCATTCAATGAGGATCCTGTAGTGGAGCACGAGTACTGGGGGTACTGCGTAAACGCCACCGCTCTTCCCCCCTTACCACCCCCAAACCCATCTGCCAGCATCTTCTTGTATGTGTCCTCCGTAAGCGGGTTGGCATAACGGAAGGCAACGTAGGGCATGTGCGGTGCAGTCTCGGGCGATGTCTTGTCAAGAATTTTGCACATCTCAGCAGCTTGATATTCGGACCATTTCCGGATGGGCGAACCGCCACCAATCTCTGCATACTGCTTCTGGATCTTGGGTGTTCGTCTGCGTGCGATGTAGGGCCCGATGTAATTTTGGAAAGGGCCGAGGGGAATGAGGTCTTTGTCAGCCTGCGAAGGTGAGTTTGTGCGTTACAACAGAGACGTAGACGACGCATACAAACAGCATGCTCAGAAAGCCGTGGACCTCATCCGTGGTCGCAGGACCGCCCATGTTCATAAACACCATGGCGGTAGGGCCTTTGGAGCCGGGCGTCACTTGCTGTGAGGCAATGGATGCATTGCCTCTTCTCCATTGCGAGCAGTATGGCGAGAGCAGCGATGCGGAGGGCCAAATTGCGGTTGCACGCGTCGCAGCGCGCGAAAACGGTACACGCAGCGCCATGGTGTGGGTAGGTCAAGCTATTTCGGAGACGATGCGCATTGCGAACTGGGCCTAGAGTACTATTTAGTGTGAGCGCGGTCCCCGGCTCTGACCAATGGCAGGCTATCAGATGGCTTTGATGACGCCAAGACAATCAAGCACGTAAATAACGGGGCACACGTGCGCACGCGTCGGAGCTAGACACGTCTCATCGCGTTGCGGTCTGATCAGGTACTGTTGTTGCCTTGAGGCCTTCTTGATGAACAGCACGCGCATGGCCATTTTCCGACGTACCCATCATCTCTCAGTGTATCAACCATCCGTATTCACTGTGAAGAGTTGCCATCAGTTCATTCAGCGGTATGATGGAGTCCCTAGACGATCGACCTGGCGAAGAGCAGGACGAGGAAGAGGAGATTGACGCTTCTGTATGCCTCCGACTTGTGCCAGTTCTATGCATCCCACTGAAATTTTTTAGAGTTACAAAACCATCAAGGATGCAGTGCTTTTCGCCATCGATGTCAGTCCCAGCATGCTTGAACAACCCCCAAAGTCAGAAGACAAGAAGGCAGATCGCCACTCGCCAACATCTGCTGCGCTGAAATGCGCCTACCAATTGATGCAGCAACGCATCATCTCCAATCCCAATGATATGATGGGAATTCTGTTATTTGGCACTGAGAAGACATACTTGAAGGATGGCGATAGCACATTTCAGCACTGCTATCTACTAGCAGACCTTGATGTTCCATCAGCGCAGGACGTCAGAAGACTACGGGATTTAGTCGAGGATGATAAAGAGGCGGCCATGATACTCAAGCCTGCCATTGACGGAGCAAGCATAGCCAGCTTGCTCTTCTGCGCAAATCAGATTTTTACGACTAAAGCGCCCAATTTTTCATCAAGACGACTGTTCTTAGTCACAGACAATGATAATCCCGTCAAGCTCAAAGCAGATAAAGACACGGCGGTCACTCGGGCACGCGATTTGTATGATCTGGGGTGTACAATCGATTTATTTCCAATATCTCAGCCAAGCCACAACTTCGACCGATCTCGTTTCTACGATGATCTGATCTATCTCAATTCACCTTCAGATCCTGATGCACCGATTACTATACCATTAGCAACTAAGATCTCCAAGAGTGGCGAAGGCATGTCACTTCTTAAGCAACTCATCTCTTCAATCAACTCAAAGGCCACACCTCGTCGTGCGCTGTTCACCCTCCCTCTAGAACTGGGGCCTGAATTTTGTATAGGCGTCAAAGGTTACGTGCTGATTAAGCGTCAGGAACATGTCAAGTCCTGTTATGTTTGGGTCGGCGGTGAGAAGCCGCAGATCGTCAATTCATCCACATCGCACCTGTCTGATGACTCGGCTCGTACCGTGGAGAAAACTGAATTGCGAAAAGCTTACAAATTTGGTGGCGAAGCGATTACCTTCACACCCCAGGAGATTACGCAAATTCGACAATGTTTCGGTGACCCCGTCATCAGGATTATCGGCTTCAAGCCCATCTCCAGCCTGCCTCTCTGGGCGAACATTCATAAGGCAACCTTCATTTATCCCTCAGAAGCCGACGTTATAGGCTCCACGCGCGTCTTCTCTGCTCTGCAGCAAAAACTGCTGCAGTCCCAGAAAATGGGTCTTGTGTGGTTCATTGCGCGCCGCAACGCCTCCCCTACACTCTGCGCACTTATTCCATCTAACGAGAAACTAAATGAAGACGGAGATCAGTCAACACCGCCAGGTCTATGGCTCATCCCTCTCCCATTCGCGGATGATGTCCGCCAATTCCCCGAGTCAAGTGATACTCTGAAAACGACCGATGCACTAACCGACAAAATGAGGTCTATTGTCGAGCAGCTGCAATTACCCAAGGGCGTATATGATCCATCAAAGTATCCGAATCCAGATCTCCAGTGGTTCTATCGTGTGCTGCAGGCTCTAGCACTTGAAGAAGAAGTGCCAGAGAAGCCGGACGACAAGACGATACCGCGATTTAAGCAGATTGACAAGCGCTGTGGCGAATACATTGAAGATTACGGAAAGGAATTCCAAGTTGCATTTGATTCACGGCAAAGGACTTCACTAGCGGATCGCACTGCGAAGAAGCGCACAGGTGCCACGGAGGAGAGGCCAGCTAAGCGCACCAAGAAGGAGACTAGTATCAAGGAAGAGAACAGTGATTATACTGTAATGTGTCTGAAAGATCAGCAGATGGCTGAACTAAACAACAAGGGTCAAGTCAACAAGCAGACTGTGCCTGTGTTGAAGGAATGGCTTAGTCAGAGAGGGCAAAGCACGGGCGGAAAGAAAGCAGATTTGCTGGAGAGGGTACAGGTGTATCTTGAGGGAAAGGGGCTCTAACTAACTCGCGTGCTCATGTGCATGCTCTCGTCCATGTTTGCGGGATATATTTTAACAGCCGAGAGATTTGGCCTGAACCTTTTGTCACGAGCATGGGATAAGGAGCCAAGGAGACCTAGAGCATGCTTCTACTTAATTCTCAAATTATGCGGCTGTTATCTAAGATCAGGTTCTAGATTGTTTCTATACTGAGACAGAAGTGTCGTCAATATGTGCCCTTGTGGTTGCTTACTCAATCACGCTATCAACTAAAGCTTCATCGTGATGTGGTGGCTCATAGAAACAATTTTAATCATCCGGGAATCAGATAAACACCATCTTGTGATGGTCGAAGTCGGACTTGTACGCGCCTGTGCGACATCCAGACAGGGCGATATGATACCGCACAAAACCTTCGGTAAGCCATATAGAATACAATAAAATAATGAAATTTCAAAAGGCTCGCAATCTTCCACCGAGATGGTAAAATGCAGGACTGAATAGTATCTATACCCCTCTGAGGCCTATTCTGGGCGATGTCGGCGCGTTGTCTGACAAAAGTGATTGCAAGTATTTTGAGTGGTACATGTTATTTTTTACGCTGTCCTCGCCTACCATAGTCTTCTGGATAGGTCATGTCACAGTCAAAACAATCAGACAAAGAAATCCGTAAGGTATCTATGTGTTCATCTTCTCTTTCCCTGGTCACAGTTAGTTTCTCCCGACGTGCCTCGATGAGACTAAAGGGCTACATTATCGTAGCCATGGTTTAAATCAACTCCCTTCGAAGAACTATCGTCGGCACAAAACTCAGGAAGTGAAGAGCAACATTTCACTCTCAGTAGTGAAAACACAAGGGCGAACAGAGCATAAAACAGAGTGAACACAGTAACGCGGGGCTTGTAGAGAATCCAGTAGTAAATACATGATGATAATTGAGTTTCAAGGGGTGACTAAAAACGTATGCGTATCTGCCTCGAATGCAATCCACTGATTGTACTATGGACATGTTAGAGTGTCATAGGAACTTGGGGCAGTGGACTTACCTTTGCAAGCTGGAAGCCAAGCCTCAAAATCCGTTCAATGCGGTTTCTTACTGTGCTTGCCAATTCCAGGTATCTCTCCTCCTCATCATGCTCTCTTTCAAACCACTTCACCGGGAAGTAGTTGTGTGACCATATCAGCCCTCGCACAAGGTAATCCTCAGGTAGTGGCAATTCGTCCTTTCTCTCACCCATACCAGGAAAAACGTCTGCGGAAAGCAACGCGTTGATATCTTGAATTTGCCTCTGGTTCTGAGTTGGCAATAGATTTTCTGTTCTGATCAACGTATTGAGAAATAAAACTAATTCAGTCCAAGGAATATCGGCCAGGAAATAGGAAACGTGCTCATTAGAAGCTAAAGTGGTTAGATATGAGAGCATTACATGGACGTGAGGAAGCACGTTCTTATCACCGATACGGCGCAAAACCAGAGCGAATGTTTTGTTCATAATGGACTTCGCATTTGTGAAAGCGGCACCTTGGGCCAATTCTTCAAGCTTTTGTGGTAACTCGTACTCTGGAATTGATGGTGGCGACGGCTGTTGTTGATCAGCTGGAGATGCTGTGCGCAATGTCTCCTCCACAACAGGCGGTGAAGTTTTTGCCATTTTATGGATTTCGGTCAGGAAGACTTGAAAGAGCGTATTCCCTTCCTTTCCATACTCGAACATACCGGCAATATTCGAGACAGCTATATAAATGCCTTGTTCCTTCCATTTGGAAGTGACACGACCAATATGGCTATCCAAATTAGTGATGAACTGATGTTCCGCACTTAAGAACTCTTCTGCAGATAGTTCTTCAAATAGAAGTGCATGGACTTTGATAAAACTAGTATCAATGGGCAGAGCATGTGCGTATGCTACACTGGTCCGGCCAAGAATTGGATCAAATAATATGAGGATGGAGCTCCGCGCGCTTGAAAATGGCTTGACACAGGTTAAGGATCTTGCGTAGTAGTATAGTTGATGGAGAGCATTAGGCCTGGCGAGGATGGCCAGATGATGATAGAGCCTGCCAATGGTGGGGTTCTTGTCCGCTGCTTTGGTATACCAGGAACGCGCAACTCCAGCCCAGGTCTCGCGGTCGCGGATATCTTCATCCTCAATGGCCATACGATAACGGCCTAAGTCTCCCAGACACTCTATCCAGGTGTCCTCAAACGCTGGGACGGTCTCATAAAGCAATGCCATCATCTGGTACGCGAGGCAAATGAAGGCCAGCATATAGTCAATACTGTCTGGAAGATGGTGGCGAAGCAGTTCCAGAAATGAATGAATGCCATGTTTCCACATTCGTGCGGGCATTGAATACTTAGCTGCTAGGCGCCGTAGTGCCGGGGACGCAGACGGATGTTGTGAAGCTAGAAAGACTGTAGATGGTGCATGGCCATTAGTGCCCGTGCTGAAGAGAAATTATTTTGGGTATGGTACTCACAATCATGATGTTCATGGAGTAAGGTTCTGTGCAATGCTATGAGTACTTGCCAATGGTCAGAAGCCACTTTAGTTTCAGAATCGTCTTGTGCAGCTTCAGTTTGAGCGCGGTCGACATGAATGCATTTTGTCTCTACCATTGTCAGTCCAGCATATATAGACTTCACTTCCGATGCAAGTTGCTCCTGGGATATTGGACGACTATCAGGTTGCAAGAGTAGGCCAGGATACCGAGGATCATATCTCTGAAGTTCAAGCAGGCCGGGCTGCCGCTGAGGATGTTGCTGTCTTAGTGCTAAACGACGAGCTGATGGGCGGGCGGGCGACTGAGATGCATTTTCGGTATCAGCCAACCATTCACCATCTGATGTCCCAACTCTTTTTTGATGTGGTGAAAGGATGGTCTTGATCTCATATTTAGGTTTGAAGCGGCGAGTCTCCTGTGAATTCGGCCTGGTGCGATCGGATGGAATCGTATATGGCATCTTCCTTGAGAATTCGTCGTCCATTTGAAGTTCAGAATCTGCAGGGCGCTTGTTTCTGGCAGGGGGCGATGGCCGGCATTCATTGGTACTCTCAATTGTGAGACCAGCTATATCGGGTGACGATCTATCTCCCGCGCTAGCTCCGGAAGTCTGTTCAGATCTTGTTTAAGCGTCAGAAAATGGTCAATTAGCCAGAAGAACAATTTATCACCTTAGCTTCAAGGCTGCTGCTTTCAACCGAGAGCGTGCAATACGCGGCTCCACGCCCTCAATCTCCGAGCCATGCTCTGCTTTTACATGGTCGAATAACTGATAAATATTTTGAAAAATACGCCCTTGGTGGTCTAGAAACGGACAAGGCAACGTACGGGCGTGTGGATTTGCCTTGCTTTGCGTGCGTAATGCGGTAACATAGCGAGACCCAACATCTCCAGAATCCATTTTCGAGCGACAAATTCAAGTGTAGCTCTCTCCTCCCGAGTCTGCGATAGTATTCTGTGGATTTGGAGTAAAACAGAGTCAATGGATGTGATTGACTGATATGCCCACATCCCCAGACGTGCTCGGAACAGCCTGCAACGTACGCGGTCAACTAAACAGCGCAGACTGTCCACCCGATTCTCGGATTATTGCGTGTAGTCGTAGCGCTGTTCAGATGTGTCCGTATCCCAGTCTGTGGATATGGGGGCTGAAAAAGCGCAGTGTCACGGCCACGATT
>Ga0182215_1000116_pt1 | contig 13819 bp, 16 predicted proteins | sample G5R1MG_24_FD_128404 | JGI IMG/M metagenome (GOLD analysis project Ga0182215, IMG submission 128404) | Switchgrass phyllosphere microbial communities from Michigan, USA - G5R2_NF_03OCT2016_LD1 MG | ecosystem: Host-associated > Plants > Phyllosphere > Phylloplane/Leaf | place: USA: Michigan... | reverse complement strand
GCCCGGAAACCGGTCGCGGTGCGGACGAACACGACCGGTTTGCCCTCGACCGTCTGGATCGCGGTGGTCGGCACGAGGATCGCCGTGTTGGCGCCGCCGCCGGTGCTGCTCAGCTGCACCGAGGCCGTGACCGGCTCGCCGACGCGCCACTGCCCGCCGCCATTGGCGAGCGTGGCAATGACCGGAACCTGCCGCGTCTGCGGGTCGAGCGCGGGCGACACGAAGCTGATCCGCGCGCTGGCCTCGCGTCCCGGCGCCCTCACCATTACGGTGTTGCCGGGCTTCACCCGGCCCGCGTCCTCGGGCTTGAGGTTGAGGGCCAGCGACACGCGTCCGAGGTTCGCGATACGATAGAGTTCGGCATCGGCTGCAACCGTCTGCCCCAGTACGACAGGGCGGGCGATGATCTGGCCGCCGATCGGCGCGACGATGCCGAGCCGGTTGAGCCCGCCGCCGCCGCCACCCGCAGCCGATACCTCGCTTTGGGCTTGTCGGTAGGCGATGCCCGCTTCGATCGATGCGGTGCGCGCAGCGATCAGATCCTGCTCCGGCGACACGCGCTGGGCAAACAGCCGCTGCTCGCGCGCGAGATTGGAGTTGGCGAGCGCAAGCCGGGCGCGTGACGCCTCGACTTCACCCTTGAGCTGGGCTGCCTCGCGGCTTTCGATCACGGCAACGGTCTGCCCGCGCCCGACCGATTGGCCCAGATTGCGGGTCAGCGACACAACACGGCCGCCGATCGCCGCCGAGACGACCTGCGTTCCTTGCGGATCGCCCTCGATCGTCGCGGGCAGTTCGATCGTGCCCGACCCACCAAGCGTCGGGCGGCCGAGCTGGATACCCGCCGTCGCGATCTGGTCCGCGCTGAGCGTGACGTTGCCTTCATCGGCATGTCCCGCCACGCCACCTTTTTCGCTGGCCTTGGCCGGCGCGGCCTTGGTTGCGGTCGTGTCAGCGGGCTCGCCCGATCCGCCGCACGCAGCGAGGGCGAGGGCAAGCGCCAGAGGAGCCACGGTACGCGGCATGAATGTCGACATGGATCAATTTCCCTGTTGGTTGGGCGCCGGAGCGGTCAGCCGCTCGAGACGGGCGCGGGCATTTTGATAGTTAGCGAGCGCGTCAATCGCCGCGACGCGCGTTTCGGCCAGGGTGCGTTCGGCATCGAGGAGATCGAGCTGGCCGAACTTCCCCTCGCGATAGCCGATCCGCGCGATGCGAGCCGCCTCCTGCGCCGCCGCGAGGGCCGGACCGGCAGCGGCGCGGGCCGACGTCGCCGCGTTGGCCGCTTCGGCTTCTGCGTCGGTGATCGCCTGCTCGACGTCGAGCGCGGTTACCCGCCGCACCGCCTCGGCCCGCGTGCGTTCGGCAGTCGCCTGCGCGATGGCCGCGCGGCCGTTGTTGAACACCGGGATCGGGATCGAGAGCGCGAACACCGCGGCGGTGTCGTTGGTCGCTTCCAATCGACGCAGGGCTGGTCCGACGTTGATGTCGGGAACCCGGTTTGCCCGCGCAAGCCGGATGCCGGCGTCGGCGATGGCGAGATCGGCATCCGCCGCCGCCAGCGCGAGCGTGCCTTCGGCTCTTTGCAGCGCAACCGGCTCGAACGTCGATGCCGGGACCCGGTCGAGCAAGCCTGCATCCAGCGGGCCATCGATCGGGTGGTCAATCCGGCGCGCGAGGTTGGTGCGTGCCGCCTCCGCAAGCCGCGTCAGCCGCTCGACGTTGGCTTCCGCGTTGATACGCGACACGTTCGCGCGCTGCTGTTCGAGCGGCGATGCCCGACCCGCCTGGACTCGCACCCCGGCGCCGCGCAGCACTTCCGCCGCGATCCGCGCTTGATCACGGGCCGTCGTCAACCGGCGTTCGGCCGCGACCGCCTCGACATAGAGCTGCGTCACCTGCACGCGGATATCGGCCATGGCGATCGCGGACTGGAGTTGCGCCCGTGAGACCTGCGCGGTGGCGACTGCGACCCGGGCACTGCGCTTGCCGCCCAGCTCGATCGGAACTGCGACCCCGATGGTGGTCTCCGCGCTTCGCAACCCACGATAGGGACCTGACCCGACGACATTCTCGACCTGGCCCTGGAAGGTCGGATTGGGCTGGAGGCCCGCGACGGAGCGTCCAGCCTGTGCGGCCTCGATGCCCGCTGCAGCCGCCGCATTCGACGGCGCGGCGCCGCCTGCCGCCGACACCGCCTCGTCCAGCGTGAAAGCCGGAAGGGACCGTGCCGTGGTCGGCCTATCCGCTGATGGCGTCACCGACGCCTCTTGCGCCTGCGCGATCGATGCGCAGGACGCCGCGGCCAGCACGGCCGCGATCAACTTTTTCATTTCCTGATGATCCTGACAAATTGCGTCGGGCCGGCAAAAACGCCGACCGGCGGAACATGTCAGGCGGTGGGAGGCCTCAGGCCGGGATCGACAACCCGGGATGCGATCGCCGCTTCGGATCCGGGGAACGGACGCGTACCATCGGCACGCACCATCGCCGCCAGATCATCGATAGTGGGAACGTTCAGCGACGGGCCATGACATGTGCCGTGGTGATGCGGGACGGCCTTGTCGGAATCGCCCTGCGATTGATCGGCGTCACCTTCGCTATGCACAGCGCCGTTGCACTCGATCATGGCAGAGCTCGGTCTCTCCTGCGCGTGCACGGTCCCCGTCACCACGAGGGATGACGCGACCATGACGAACAAAAGGGACCACAACTTACGCAGCATCCAGCTTTGTTTAGGTGACATAGCGCGCAAAGTCATTGTAGATCTTCAGGTGGCACATGACGCGCCTCGCTCCATGCCGGGATCGCCTCCGCCAGCACCCGCCATGCCGAACGTAGGAAGATGATTGCGATGATCCCGCCCACCGCGATGTCGGGCCAGGGTGAGCCTGTCGCCGCGACCAGTCCGGCCGCAATCAGCACGCCGATGTTCGATGCCACATCGTTGCGTGAACATTCGAACGTGCTCGACATGTTCACGTTCTCCGACCGGAACCGTCACAGCATCGCAAGACAGGTTAGGTTGGCGAACAGCGCGGCGCTGCCGAACGCCAGCATCAGCGTCGACGAGGGCGGCACGCCGTTGACGATCTTGTCGACGATCTCGACCGCCATCGCGATGCCGAAGACGAGGATGATGCCGCCCTTGGCGAGCGCCGCCCCCGCTTCCCACCGGGGACCGCGGCTCAGCGCATAGAGGCTGAGTGCATAGACCACCGCATCGCCGAGCATGTCGACCGAATCCGCCATCAGCGCCGAAGAGCGCGCCAGCACACCACCGCCGAACTCGGCGACGAACATAAAGAGATTGATGACTATGACGAGGATCAGCACGCAGCGCTGCTCGGCCTCGCGGCCGAGCGCGGCAATCGTGTTGCCCTTCTTGGAACAGCAGTCGTCTGCCATGATGCTCTCGATACGTGTGTCGGACACCCTATATGAACCCTCATCCTACTAGAGGGTCAAGGGCATTCCATGAAGATCGGCGACATTGCGAAGCGTACCGGGCTCAAGATCGAAACCGTCCGCTTCTACGAGAGCGAGGGCTTAATCGACCCGCCTTTGCGGAGCGGCGGCAATTACCGGCTCTATGACCAGTCGCATTTGAACAGGCTGTCGTTCGTCAAACGCTCCCGCGACCTTGGGTTTACGCTCGATCAGGTCCGCGAACTTTTACGCTTGGCCGACAATCCGCGCGGATCATGCGCCGAGGTTGATGCCATGGCCGTGCAGCAGATTGCAGCAATCGATCGCAAGCTCGCCGATCTCCAGACGCTACGCGAGGAAGTCGCCAGATGGGGCCATCGCGACGCCACGACGATTGCGGATTGCCGGCTGATCGACGCTTTGTCGTCAGGCTCTTTGGCCCCTGACGAATGCAATTAGGTCCAAGCGGAGATCGTGCGGGAGTTTCGACATAGGCGAGCATCGCACAATAGGCGTGAGCCAAAGCATTGGCTTAAAAACCGGAGAATCGAAGAAACACCGGTAAGGCGCATTGATGAAAATTTAGGTGGATGTTCGGTTCTGACGAGAGCCGCCGTTCGGCATGTCGGGTACGAACGGCGGCAAAGTCCCAAGGGCCGTGAGGTTGCCTCCTCGCCGGAGCGAGGAGCCCGCAGGTTCAAATCTCGGTGTTCTCGGCGAGGGCAAGTGCGTCTTCCACATCGATCCCGAGATAGCGGACCGTGTTCTCGATCTTGCTATGGCCAAGCAGGATCTGGACGGCACGAAGGTTGCCGGTTGCCCTGTAGATGATCGATGCCTTCGTTCGGCGAAGGGAGTGTGTGCCATACTCACTTCGCATCAGACCGACCCCCGTCACCCATTCATCGACGAGCCGCGCATACTGGCGGGTGCTGAGATGCCCACTGTGATCGACCCTGCTGGGAAAAACGTAGTCGTCAACCGTGCCGCCCCGCCGATCAAGCCAAGCCAGCAGGCTCGCTCGAGCGTCTGGGAGCAGTTCGAACTGAACAGGGCGCCCTGTTTTCTGCTGCATGACGATTGCCCGCGTTCGGATCTGACCGCCGCTCACAAGGTCGCCAATCTTCATCTGCACCAAATCACAGCCCCGCAGCTTGCTGTCGATCGCCAGGTCGAACAGTGCTCGATCTCGCAAACGACGCCGCTGATTAAGGTAGAAGCGGATCTCCCAGATTTGCTTCGGCTTGAGCGCGCGCTTCGCACCGACCGTCCGCCCAGCGTTCCAGACTTGACGCTTGGTGGTAGTGGGTTTTGTTTCAGGCATCTCCATGATCGTTCTCCAACGGCCAGATTGGCCATCTGAAGAACGTTTCAGAGGCGGATGAGCCTGGACGCCTCGAGGCACCTGCCGACCACTTCCGGCCGTTCACCGACCTGCCTCGGAACGACGGGTGCGCACATAAGCTGCCGTTCGCCCTGCCAAGTTCGCTTTTTCTGGTTCCCCTTGAGTTGCAATGCCCGTCGCGTCACATATCGAGCTCGCCGGCGCGCATCAGCAGGTGGACGGCTTGTGCCGTACTGGCCGCGCCTAGCCGGTTGCGGATGCGACGCAGGTGGTTCTCAACTGTGCGCTCGGACAAGCCGAGCAGCAGCCCAACATCGGCCTGCCGGCGCCCTGACGCGATCCAGCGTATGACCTCGTGTTCCCGCTTCGAGAGTCGCGGCTCGTCTGCGACACCGACCGGGCCGGCCAGCCGTTCGGCCGCGAGGAACGCCGCGGCACCTACCAGCGTCAGCGCCAGTCGCACGTCGACCGAGCTATCGATGGAACGGCCGCCGAAGCTCACGGCGCCGACCAGCCCGGTGCGACCGAACACTGGCACTTGCAGGCCGTGCAAGCCGGTGCCGTGCGGATGTGCTACGACCCGGTAGGTCTCATGATCCGCCCCGCCGCTCTTTGTCCAAAAGAATGGTTGATCGGTCTCCAGCACATGCCGGTTCACAGGGCAGCGGGCCAAGTAGGTCGCGGGGCTTACCTCTTGGCCGCTGCCAAACCAGTCACCCTCGACCCATAGGACGCGATCGACCGCCCCGTCGCCAAGCGGCGGGGCGGTGTAGATGACGAACCGGTCGTAGCCAAGCGGGGCGGCGAAGGCACGCACCATGTCGTGCAACTCGCCGTCGTCCGCACATTGCTCGATTGCGGTGACGGTCGCCGCCACCCCCGTCAGCGTCGCCCCGTCCATCGTCAGACGGCCGCCACCTCGGCCAGCAGCATCTCGGCGGCTAGCTTGCCGAGGTTGTTCGCGGCGAAAGGGCTGGAGCCCGTCAGCAGCTTGCGATCCTGGTGGGTGGACTTGTCCACCTCGGTGTTAAGAATGGTGACGCCGAGTGCCTTCAGCTTCTCGCCAAAATGCCAAGTGAGCTGTCCGGGCATGTACCCCACTTCGGGGGTCTGACGATCAGCCGAGTCTGGAAAAGCGGTGATGCTATAGCCGGCAAGTGGGAACGGCTGGCCATCAACCTTGGGCGTGCAGGCGAGGAAGGCGGCTGGGCCGTGGCAGATGGAAATAATGTGTCGGTCGCTCTCCAGCGCCCAGCGGATGACCGCACCAACCTCGTCGCTGAACGGCAAGCCAGCGAGCGGCCCATGCCCGCCTGGGATGAACACTGCGGCATAGTCGCTGTCCGGGCCCAGCCCGGCTACCACGTCGGCGAGCTTCAGCGGCTTCTGGAATGCCTCCAGATAGGCTTCGTGCAGGCCGGTGATCGCATCGTCCTCCTTGGGCATCGCCCAGAACTCGAACTTGACCGGGTTGCCCGATACGGTGGCGATGTCGAACTCGAAACCAGCCTTGTGCAGGTGATACATCGGCACCAGCGTCTCGACCGGGTGGTTCCCGGTCGAGAACAGCGTTCCGTTCTCCAGCTTCAGGTAACGCTCGTCTGTGCCGATCAGCAGAATACGCCGCGTGCCCGTGTAAGGCTGCGGATAGTTGGCACCTTCAAGATCGCTCTTCGCGCTGGTGAACTGGCTCAGCGAGAACTTGGATGGGAAGAAGGCGTTAAACTCCGCCTCGTCAGGTTGCGGGTCTTTGCTCAGCGGCAGGATGCTCATCGTCAATTCTCCTCTGGCACCTGAACGTAGCCGATCTCCCACATTAAGGAATGCGGGATTTCCCTCAATCTGCCCTTCGTCGATGTTTTGGCTGCTCGCGGGGGCTAGGGGTTGAGAAATCTCCACCTAAAATATCGTCCTCTTCGGGACGGCAGCTATCGGTTCCAAGCGCCATTCACAGCTCAGGGCTCGAAAGACCGAATTGTCCCAGACCACGTCATTGCGACCCGTCAGCCTTGAAATGAACAAATGGTCGGTTTCGACGAACTCTACGGGCTTGAGAACGTCGGCTATGTCGGGGATCCGGCCTTGGGGCGGGTCAAGCGGCTGTCACGATCGGATTTTCAAGTCGCACATGGTCGAGCATTCGCTCAATCGCTTCGAGCTGAGCTTGGGTGCCGCTTGATACGAGATCCCAATTGCAATGAGCATGCGTGTCCGTGTCTCGCACAATCACCTTGCCGAGTGCTCGCTGCCAAGTTTGCGAAGTGCCGCCTCTCTCACGTACAAGGCGGGCGACAAGTAGCTCTTCGAGGTCGGAGGTAGTCATGATTCGCGCTTAGTCGCAGTTATTGGCCAAGCAAGTAGACGCTCATGCGCTATGATGAAGCATGAATAGCGGGTTCCGACTATCGGCTGTGGGGGGAAGCGATGTCGTTCAGCTAACCTGCCACAGCCTCGGGAAACGGTAAGATGGTAGCTCCGTTCCGCAAGGTGTCGAGCAGATCCGACCACCATTGCGCCATCGCGACCCGCTCCTTCCAATGGGCGCCACGATGGTAAGCCGCTCGCACCTTGTCACCGTCGCCATGGGCTAGTGCGCGCTCAATCGCGTCGGAAGACCATTTACCCGACTCATTTAGCAGAGTACTCGCCGTTGCTCTGAAACCATGCGCCGTCATTTCATTGCTCGCATAACCCAGCCGGCGCAGCGCCGCATTGAGAGTGTTTTCCGACATCGGGCGCGTTCGTGAGCGCATCGACGGGAAAACGAAACCCGTTGATCCGATGATTGAGCGGATCTCCTCTAGTATCGCGATCGACTGGCGCGAGAGCGGCACTTGATGTGGCTTACGCATCTTCATCTTCTCGGCTGGAATGGTCCAGAGCGCGGCTTCGAGGTCGATCTCGTCCCACCGTGCGTGACGAAGTTCGCCGGGACGGACAAAAACGTGCGGCGCCAGTTGCAACGCCCATTTCGTCATTCCCTGACCTTCGTAGCCGTCGATGGCCCTGAGCAGGTCTCCCACCTCGCTCGCGTCGGTGACCGCGCCGTAGTGGGTTACCGTTGGGTTAGTCAGCGCACCGCGCAGGTCCCTGGTCGGGTCTGACCGCAAGCGGGCCGTCGCCACAGCATAGCGGAACACGGCGCTGGCCAGTTGCAATGTGCGTCGTGCACTTTCGAGTTTGCCACGCTTTTCGATTTTTCGGACTGCGGCGAGTGCATCGATTGGTTCGATCTCATGGATCGGCATCTTGCCGATCGAGTTGTCCAGCAGGCTGAGCAGATATTCGCAGCGCGTGGCCGTGGCCGGTGCCCAGGCCTTGTCACCATCGCGGCGTCGCTTCCGGCAATACTCGCTGGCGATACTGGTGAAGGTATTTTCTGCAAGCGCGCCTGCCCTGAGCTTCTCGCGCTGCTTCTCAAGCGCCGGGTCCTTGCCCTCCGCAATTAGGTCTCGTGCCTCGTCGCGCTTCTTACGCGCGTCACGCAGACCAACTTGAGGGTAGGTGCCGATGCCCAGCTTCTTTTCAACACCTGCGTGGCGATACTTCATCCGCCACAGCTTGCCTCCCGATGGCTGCACTAGGACGAACAGCCCCAGCATATCGTACAGCTTGTAGGCCTTCTGACGGGGCTTGGCGTTCCGAATTGCTATATCTGTCAGAGGCATAAGCTGGGCCTTTCCATGATGTGGCCCCCACGTTGGAGGCCACAAGCATTCTAGGGCTCGCTATTCTCGCAAAGTGGCCCCCATCTACGAGAGCTGCCTTGGAATTCGATGGGAGCTAACGAGCCGGACAAGGCGAAAATTACCGCAGAATTCTGCGGTTTGTAAAGCAATCGGGGATGTCCTGAGATCGAGAGTTGGAGCGGGTGAAGGGAATCGAACCCTCGTATTCAGCTTGGGAAGCTGCTGCTCTACCATTGAGCTACACCCGCGTTCGGCCGCCTAGTGCCACGTGGTGCGGGGGTTCGTCAACGCGTGTGTCAGCGCGCGAGCGTGGTCAATCGCGGACTTTGCCTCGGCCCGCCTTGACCGCCGAGCGACGGGCCTTGCCTTCGACGCGGCGGATCTGGCTGGCCTTGGTCGGCTTGGTCTTGCGACGGGCCTTGGGGACAATCGTCGCCTCACGGATCATCTCGAACAGGCGCTCGCGCACTTCCTGGCGGTTGAGCAGCTGCGACCGCGAGCCTTCGCTGCGCAGCACCAGCACGCCCTCGCGAGTCATGCGCGAGCCGGCGAGGGCGGCGAGACGGCGCTTTACCGCATCGGGCAGGCCGGGCGAATTGGCGATGTCGAAGCGGAGCATCACGGCGCTGTCGGTGGTGTTGACGTGCTGCCCGCCCGGTCCGCCGGAGCGCACGAAGGACTCGACCAGTTCGTCGCTGTCGATCGACAGGTATGAGGTGACCGGGATCGCGACCATGACGGCGATCTTACCGCAGACGCGCTGAAAATCCAGCGGCGAGCCTCAGGTTCAACGGTGCGAGCCCAGCAGGTTGGCGTGGGTGATCGCGACCGCCAGAGCATCGGCGGCGTCGGCGCCCGCCAGCTTCACGCCGGGCAGCAGGATCTTGAGCATCGCCTGGATCTGCGCCTTTTCCGCGCGACCGGTGCCGACGATCGCCTTCTTGACCAGGCTGGTGGAATACTCGCTCACCGGCAGGCCTGGGCGAGCAATGGCGAGCAGGCAGACGCCACGCGCCTGGCCCAGCTTCAGCGTCGATTGCGCGTTGGTGTTGACGAACACCTCCTCCACCGCGCCGGTGTCCGGCCGGTGCGCCAGGATCACGTCGGTCAATTCGCGGTCGAGCGTCACCAGCCGCTCGGCCAGCGAGGCGCTCGCATCGGTGCGCACTTGCCCGTTGGCGACGTGGCTGAGGCGACTGCCGGACTTGGCGACGATACCCCAGCCGGTGCACGCCAGGCCTGGGTCGAGGCCGATGATCAGCACTAGAGGCGCAAGCCCAGGCGCGTGCCGAGGGCGGTCATCAGCAGGTAGAGCGCGACCGTCAGCAGGCATCCGGCGGCGAGCGCGAGCCAGAACGACACGCCGTGCCGCAGCAGCACCGGCATCAGGAGAAACATCGGGAGGGACGGCAGCACGTACCAGAACGTCGCCTGCGTATGCACCGCCATGTTCTCGGCGTCGGGGCGCGCCTGCCACAGCAGGATCATGCCCAGCACCGAGACCAGCGGCAGCGACGCGACCAGCGCCGCTACGGCGGGCAGGCGCTTGCCGACCTCGGCGATGGCGACGATCATCGTGCCCGACACCAGGGCCTTGGCGATCAGGCCGAGCATCAGCGTCCCCGGACCGCCGGAAGCAGGCTCAGCCCAGCTTCTCCATGACGTCTTCGGACACTTCGTAGTTGCCCCAGACGGTCTGGACGTCGTCGTCGTCGTCGAGCGTATCGATCAGCTTGAACAGCGTCGCGGCGCTGTCCTCGCCCACGTCGACCTTGAGGTTGGGCTTCCAGGCGAGCTTGACGCCCTCGGCCTCGCCCAGCGTCTTTTCCAGTTCGCGGGCGACTTCGTGCAGGCTCTCGACGCTGGTCCAGACCGAGTGGCTCTCGCCATCGCTCTCCACGTCATCGGCGCCCGCTTCAATCGCGGCTTCGAGAACCTTGTCCTCGTCACCCACGCTGCCAGGATACTCGATGAGGCCCAGGCGGTCGAAGCCGTGGCTGACCGCGCCGGTCGCGCCGAGGTTGCCGCCGTTCTTGGCGAACGCGGTGCGCACGTTGGTGGCGGTGCGGTTGCGGTTGTCGGTCAGCGCCTCGACGATGATGGCGACGCCGCTGGGACCATAGCCCTCGTAGCGCACTTCCTCGTAGTTTTCCGCGTCGCCCTTGCTGGCCTTGTCGATGGCGCGCTGGATGTTGTCCTTGGGCATCGACTGCGCCTTGGCGGCGTTGACCGCGGCGCGCAGGCGCGGGTTCATGTCCGGGTCGGGCATGCCCATCTTCGCCGCCACGGTGATTTCGCGGGACAGCTTGGAGAACTGCGCCGAGCGCTTCTTATCCTGCGCGCCCTTGCGATGCATGATGTTCTTGAATTTGGAATGGCCTGCCATGGTCTCGCCCGTCGCTTGTGCGGTTCTGAAAAAGGATGCGCGCCCTTACAACAGGGGCAGGGTGCGGGGCAACCATGGGTGCTTACGTCAAACCAGCCACATGGAAGCTAGCCGGCCTCGTCGACCCGGGTCGACGTTGGCCGGATCGACCTGGACTTAGCCTGCCTCCATAAGGTCCTCGTCACCCGAGGCCGAGCGCCGCCTTGTAGGTGTCGAGCAGCATGTCCATTTCCTTGCGGTCGTCCGGCTTCATCTTACGCAGGCGCACGATCTGGCGCATGATCTTGACGTCGTAACCGACCGCCTTGGCTTCGGCATAGACGTCGCGGATGTCATCCGAGATGCCCTTCTTCTCTTCTTCCAGGCGCTCGACGCGCTCGATCAGGAGGCGAAGGCGGTCGTCGGTGTTTTCGGCCATGGTGTGTTCCGTCGTGTCTGGTGAATCGGTTGGCGGCGGCTCATAGCGATACCGGCTCGCGGGAGCAAAAAGGCAGTCTGTGGAAATCGCCTGGCCAGGCGGCAACGGAACGAAAGAATTTTCCTACAAGCTGGCGGGGCGTTATAACCGGGTCAGCTCTTTCTTATCGTCAACAGCCATCATCGCCGGCTTAGGCGCCGGCGTTGCGCTTCATGCTCTCTTCCATGAGGGCGAGTTGCTCGGGCGTGGCCTCGCTCTGGGTCTTCTTCCACTCCGATGCCGGCATGCCGTGGATCAGCTCGCGCGCGGCGGCCTTGTCGCCGGGATAGCCGGCCTCGCGGATCCAGTCCGCCAGGCAATTACGGCAAAACCCGGATAGCCCCATCAGGTCGATGTTCTGCGCGTCGTGACGGTGGCGCAAGTGGCGTACCAGCCGGCGAAAGGCCGCTGCGGCCTGAGCGTCGTCCAGGGAATCCAGTGGGTCGTCGTTCATCATGTCTCAATCCTGTGCAGGCCAGATCGTGCGTGAATGGCCCGATCGTCCTTGGTTTGTAAGGCACCCTTTGCCATATGGGCCTGCGATCGCAACGCACACCATAAACCTTGGGCAGACAGCAATTGGCACGAACCGACATCATCAAGGGCACCCGCCGCACCCGCAAGGTGAAGATCCTGGCGACACTCGGCCCCGCGAGCGCGACCAAGGAGACCATCGCCGCGCTGCTGCGCGCCGGCGCCGATGCGTTTCGCGTCAACATGAGCCATGGCGAGCATGAGATCCACTCGCAGACGATCGCCTTGATCCGCGAGGCGGAGAAGGAATTCGGCCGGCCTATCGCGATCCTGTGCGACCTGCAGGGCCCCAAGCTGCGTGTCGGCAAGTTCCGCGACGGCTCGGCCTTCATCCGCCACGGCGCGCACTTCACGCTCGACCGTGATCCGGAGCCCGGCGACGACACTCGCGTCCAGCTGCCACATCCCGAACTGTTTGGCATCCTGCAGAAGGGCCAGCGCCTTCTGATCGACGACGGCAAGCTGAAGCTCAAGGTGATCCGCGCCGAGCCCGATGCGCTGCTCTGCTCGGCCGAAGTCGGCGGGCCGATCTCGGACCGCAAGGGCGTCAACGTGCCGGATACGCTGGTGCCGGTCCCCGCGCTGACCGAGAAGGACCGTCGCGATCTCGCCTTTGCGTTGAAGGAGGAGGCGGACTGGATCGGCCTGTCCTTCGTGCAGCGGCCTGAAGATGTCGCCGAGGCGCGTCGCCTGATCGGCGGCAAGTGCGCGCTGATGGCCAAGATCGAGAAGCCCAGCGCGATCGACACGCTGGACGAGATCATCGATCTGTCCGACGGCATCATGGTCGCGCGCGGTGATCTGGGCGTCGAGCTCAATCCGGAAGACGTGCCGCCGCTGCAGAAGCGGATCATCGAGAAGGTCCGCCTGGCCGGCAAGCCCGTGGTCGTCGCGACGCAGATGCTGGAATCGATGATCGAGCGCCCGACGCCGACTCGCGCGGAAGTGTCCGACGTCGCCAACGCGGTCTACGACGGCGCCGATGCGGTGATGCTCTCGGCCGAGACCGCCGCCGGACAATGGCCGATCGAGGCGGTGACGATCATGGACCGCATCGCCACGTCCGTCGAAGCCGATTCGACCTATCGCGAGCGCATCCACATCACCGAGACGCCGCCCGACGCGACGATGGCGGACGCCTTGGCCGAATCGTGTGCCAGCATCGCCAACGCGCTGCCGATCGAGGCGATCATCTGCTTCACCGGCTCGGGCATTTCAGCCCGCCGTGTCGCGCGTGAGCGGCCTTCGGTGCCGGTGCTGGTGCTGACGCCCAGCCTCAAGACGGCGCGGCGCGTGGCCCTGCTGTGGGGCTCGCACGCGATCTCCACCAAGGACATCGGCAGCTTCGAGGAGATGATCGCCAAGGGCAAGCGCATGGCCCTGCGCCACGGTTTCGGCACCGCCGGCTCGCGGCTGGTGACGCTGGCGGGCGTTCCGTTCGGGGTTCCGGGGTCGACCAACCTGCTGCACGTGGTGACGCTGTCGGGCACGGAGCTGGACAAGCACGAGAAGGGGTGAGGGGTAACGGCTGGAGCCGGCGTCGCAGGCCCCCTCCACCAAACTCAATCCCTCGCCCCGAACAGCGCCGACCCCACCCGCACGTGCGTCGCGCCCAGCATCACCGCCGTCTCGAAATCGCCGCTCATGCCCATCGACAGTTGCGTGAGCCCGTGATCCGCCGCGATCTTGGCCAGCAGCGCGAAGTAGGGCGCCGCTTCGACGTCGGCGGGCGGCACGCACATCAGCCCCACCACCGGCACGTGCGCCTCGCGCGCCTGCGCCAGTAAGGCCGGCACTTCGGCAATCGCGCAGCCGCCCTTCTGCTCTTCCGCACCGATGTTGACCTGCACGAAGCACGGCACTTGCCGCCCGGCCTTGTCCATGGCCTTGCCCAGCGCGCTCACCAGCGAGGCGCGGTCGAGCGAGTGGATGCAATCGAAGAGCGCCACCGCTTCGGCCGCCTTGTTCGATTGCAGCTG
>Ga0182215_1000115_pt1 | contig 13834 bp, 10 predicted proteins | sample G5R1MG_24_FD_128404 | JGI IMG/M metagenome (GOLD analysis project Ga0182215, IMG submission 128404) | Switchgrass phyllosphere microbial communities from Michigan, USA - G5R2_NF_03OCT2016_LD1 MG | ecosystem: Host-associated > Plants > Phyllosphere > Phylloplane/Leaf | place: USA: Michigan... | reverse complement strand
CTCTCCCCTGTCGGCTCTCCATCATGCCAAGCTCCTACGCCGGATAGCCGTCTGCGCATGGGGAACCTGCTTGCGTCCCGAATCCAAACTTATTTACCTGCCTACTAGTCCTCTTCGCTCACGCGCCCTACGTCTACTATGTAGGTGCCGTTGCCGCTCCTTCTCTCCCTTCGCCCTTCCCTTTTCCTTGGAAGTGCGCAAACATTCATCTGTATGCGTATAGCATCGATAGCAAAGGCTCCATTCCATCTGGCGCGCGCCGCCCTCGCTAGCATTTCGTCGTCGTCAGACGCGGGAGGAGCCAGCACAGGCAGGATGGCGAGCAACAACCGCCAAAATGTTACCTGGGTAGAAGTACGTGTCTGCTGTACCCATCACGCCAACCCTGCCTAACCCACCATGTACAGGGCCTGCGAGGAGTAGCATCCTTCTGGGTTGTCGTCACCCATCTCTGTCGTAGCTGGGATTACAGCCTCTGGTCACCTTGCGATGCCGAAAACGCGACCCCTCAACTCTTGCAACTACCCTTCTTGCGGCTGCCATGGCAAGGCCGAATCGGAGTCACCATGTTCGCCTTCCTTACCGGTTATGTTTGCGCCATCAAGCCTCTTCGTCAGGCCAAGTCGGGGCACGTCCCAGCAGCGCTGGAGACGCTCGGGAAATCAGCCTTTCGACGGCCACCGCGGCTGATTCTTCCCGCGACAATTGCCTTGCTCATTGCCTGGTTCTTTGCTCAGCTGGGAGCTTTTGAAGTCGCCCACCGAAGCGACTCCGACTACTTCCGCCACTCTACCCCGAAGAACATTGGCAGTCTCAACCAGGAAATTCCCCGCTTGATCCGAAATTTCCAGACCTCCTGGTCTGGCGCCAACAACGAATACGACGATCACCAGTGGGCCCTTCTTCCCTTGTTGCAAGGCGCTTTTCTCATCTACGTGCTTTTGTTTGCCACCATCTTCATGAAATTTCGCATGCGCCTGTTCACTTGCGTTGTGCTGTACATCTGGTATTGGTTGAGGACAAGTCCTGAGAAGGGTAGGAGAAGCCGGTTTTGTCATCACGCCTGCACCCGCTAACCTTCCTCCCAGAGACCTTCGAATGCCAATTTCTTTATGGTATCATCCTCTGTGACATCGGATCGGAGAAGACGTTCCGAGAGTTCATGAATGCCCGGCCCAAGGCCCGACGCGTAGCCACCGCTTTTCTCATCCTTCTCGGCTGGTACGTAGCATGCTTCCCCGGGGAGCACTGGGAGTGGGCAGCCTGGTCCGTTCAGTTGAAGCAGATTGGGGATTACATTATTCCACATGACGCGGCGAACCTCCCCAAACGTTTCACCGCCATTGGATGGGATCTCATGGTGACCGGCATCTGGCTCTCGCCTACGTTGCAGAATATCTTCTCGAACAAGCTATTCATGTGGCTCGGCCGCAACAGTTTCGCCGTCTACCTTACCCACGGAACCGTCCTGAAAGTTGGACTGGCGCGGTTAATCTACGGGTGGAGCACCGCATCGTACTCGATTGAATATCCCCAGGGGCAAAAAAAGCCAATCGAGCACTTTATCCCACGATCAACAAATTGGCTCGTCTGGGCCATCGCCATTCCCACATTTTTAGTCGTCGAATACACAATCGCGCATCTCTGGACCACATACGTCGATTCGCAGTGCGCCAAAGCCACCAAGTGGCTCGAAGATGCAATGTTTGAGAAGAACGAGGACGAAAAGCATGGTGTCGCAGCCATGGCATGAGTGCTGGCCCAACATGACAGCACAAGAGAAAGAAAAACTGAAGCAAATAGTAATGAGTACATTCAGAGGCGTACTGCGGAAGTACAGATTTTTTTTTTACCACTTCTAGACGTGTAGCATTCGTATCTTGCCTCGTCTGCGTCTTCACCGTTTCCTTTGTCACGGCTACGGGGGTTGCGGATACCAATTATCGTCTGGCATACATGGGCGTTTTTTGTAGGGGTACCAAGCCATATGCGCAGCATTTTAGCATTTAGGCCGGCAAGAGGAGTAGTGTTCATTCAGGGCGTTTGCGAGCTCCTGTCGTGTCATCGTGGGTGGGTGGGCGCTGCCGTGGCAGATATATAGATTCGTCCTACATAGGAAGATATATTCAACAACATAAGCGAAAAGAGTCTGGATGATACGACGTGTTTCAGCATAATTCTCACTTTGGGTATCAGTAAACCCTTGCCTTCTGGACTTTGAATTAGGTTACCTAATGCCTTTTACGTTCCACGGTACATACCTAGTACATACCTACCTACTATGTAGTATACATACCTAGTAGACATATACATAGTACATAAATAGATATAACGCGTGGTACATATCGTGTTCGCTTACTTGTCCCTGCACGAGGGACGCTGGTCCTCTATGGCCCACCGCCCCCGCCCCCTGCTTACTGTCAATCCTCGCCTCCGCCCCCACTTTCCGGCCTTGCCAAGGGTGCCGCTCAACTGCCAAGTCAGGATCCATCACAGGTCTATCGTCGTAAGCTGCTTCACGACTGATTTATAGTATATACTATTTACGTAGTACATGGGTAGTCATTATTGTTGTAATGTGCACTGTAAAGGACAGAACTCGAAGCCGAGTACGGGGTGGCGTATGCAGGTATCTGATACACCACCCGTGCTGTTGGTGGATCGGTTTAGTCCAACGGTATCTGGGTACTGCCGTGTTTCGTTGAATTTCCGTGGGCCGGAAAAATAAGGGCTTACCTACGTACCTGCCTGCGGGTGTCCTAAAAGATTTTGAGCGGAAAAAAATCTTTTCATAGCTTGGAAAAAAAAAACTTGAACAACCGACTGACTGTGCGCTGTACTATATTTAAGTACAAACTAAGCCATGATCGTGAATGCCTTTTTTTGATACAACAAGATCTAGAAGCATTACCAGTGCTACTCACTCTACTTCCAAGCAACTATTAGGCCTCAGGAAGCCGCGTACATGGTATTCCAAAAGCAGGCTAATATTCAGAGGCAAGTAAGGATTTTTTAGCGAGCGGATGTGTAACGGCTATAAAAGCATCGGAGGCTCTCTCTTCCTAATACTCACCAAGTTCTGTCCGCAAACTTCCACAGTATTGCCTTAACTGTAGGGCCGTTAAAATGCGATTTATTGCTGTTATTTCCGCACTCTTTGCTGCCACCCTGGCAGCCCCAAGTCGCGATGCAATCCCCGGTTTCGCCCGTGATATTGCACAGCGGCATTCAGTATCCACGCTTAACCAGCCACGCGCTCTCTGGCCTTCTCGCCATCGCGCAAATCCAAACGCTCCGGCAACTTCCCCCCCTGGAAGAGTGCACATCACTGAGCTCGAATTTGTTATCTGGCCAGGTGGCAGTTTGAGAGATAGTATCAAAGTTCATCTCGAGGCGGCCTCTTTCTCCACATGGTGCGCCGTTGAAAGTATGAACAGACGATCCTCCGACGGGTCGATGAATATCCCCTGCAACAACAACAGCACAAGAGCTTCTTTTACCGTCGTTTTCAGCGATTACAATACAGGTAGTCGAAGCTACGAGACCATGTCCATTACATTCGAAGACCTGGCGGGCGGCAAGAGATATGCAGGACTTACACCAGCTCCCAAAACTAAATGTGTTGTGCCTAAAAACTATAACTATCCATTCAGACCGCCGCCCTCTAATTTCAAGTTCTGCAGGCAGAAAAAGCCTAAATCTGTCGACCTTGAACCTGTTGAGTCTGGTCCGCCGCCTCCTTACCAATCGCCGCCTCCTTCCCAATCGCCGCCCCCTTACCAGCCAAGCGTCGCGCGGGATTACCAGGGCGTCTAGGGAATTCGAACTGGGGTTCCTTACCGGAGTCTTAGCAGACAGTATGATTTCATAACTTCTTCTTTCTACTACTTTTACATACGTGTTCTATCTTGTACTATCTGCTAGCCCTCTCAAATCCCTAGTAGACTCGCGGCTAGTTTTTCCAATCAATACGGCAATCTGCTATATACTATGTATACACACATCCATGAGTACTATGGTATATGCCAGGCTATACTGAAGAAAATTGTATGTAAGAAGGATCTGAAACATGAATAGAAATATTACACGCAGTTCTTAGGTCTTTTATCCAATCACCTGTAAGAGCAGCCTTTGAGGCAATTATTCGGCCCACCGACGATAATAAGATGTACATAGGGACTAGACTTTTTTTCCCTCATATCTATTTTCACCCTTTAGATGTTTCGAAACATAGACTTGGTGTAACGGCAATGGCGTTCTGTCTATCGAGGGATTGTTATATATAACCGTAATACATCCTTGGCTTCTCCCCTCGTTGATTTCTCTCTACAATCTCCCTTAGTATCACTCTCACCGGTGGGCTAGATAAAATGTATATTATTCTTATCATTTATGCACTCTTCAGTGCCGCCCTAGCTGCTCCAGGACACCTTGACCCTGCGCCAAATCACGATGCTTTGCCCGAATCCGCCAATGATATTACACAACTGCATTCAATATCCACACCTATCCAGCGACGCAGATTGCGGTCACTTCCAATTGCTAGGATGAATACTCGGATAAATGAAGCTACTATAAAAGTTAAGATCCATGATCTAAACATGACCTATTGGCCAAATAACAGAGAGCGATTTCAACTTCGATTGACAAGCCGCTATTTCTCAACACGGTGCTTATGGGATAAAAGAAACAGAAGGGAGCCGTGGACCGTGGACCATCCAGTGCCCTGCGAGAACCCTAACGTTAAAGTCTTGTTCCATCATAGACCAAGTGAGCCCGGGCATATAGAGGTTCCTTACAATTCCCTAGAAATCAATTTCCGGGGCTCGGAGCGCGGTGTTTCATACACAAATAGTGGGGGTATATATTCTCTTCTTGACTGCGAAAAGAGAGACGACATATCTGTAGGGATGCCTACCTTTTGTCTCTTTTAAATGGATCTAACATATTGATTTAGCACTGCTGGCAGATACAGCCTGGACATCTCGACCTTCAACCTCGCATGCGATAACACCATTCCAATGCGCGGCCATCCTCTCATCGGCCACTCCACGGCCCGCCACCCCCTTGCCGGCCAGCTTCACCGGCTCCCCCTTACCAGCGAAACCCATAAATAAGAACGCCGCTGAAGTTCGGGTCTCGAACCGGAGATTCTGAAATCTCTTAAAGACCCAGAGCAACTTGAAATCAAATTACAGTCGGGGTGCAAGCAGGCTTAGCAATACGCTTCAGAGTAGATTTCGTCAAGCTTAGTTTTAGATAGTATTCCAAAGGCGTCTAGTAGCAGATAGAAAGTAGTGGATAGAAATTCAGGTGTTACAAGCTGTGTCTTCGCAGACAGTGTTACTTTATAACTACCTATCCCCATTACTTTAATATGTATAACTATCTTGAATTACTTACTAATACAGTTTGAGCGCCACAGCGGCGTTGGGAAACACGCACCGTACACATATCAACAGCATAGTATGTATGTATATAGTTGGGGACGCCATAGTAATAAGCTGGAAAGCTTTCTATGGCCAATAGGCTCAAAGACGTAGAAAGACGGGTGTGGTCACCGGATGAGTGTAGCGAGGAATTAAGGATCCTCAGAGGGTCTCCGTCAGTGAACTATTAACCGCAAAGCAGAGCAGAGGTCCTAGGCATAAACACGTACTTGGCAGGCTCCATCGGCGAATGATGCAGGAGCGACATAGCATTGTTGGATTTCCATCTATCGGCCGGAAAGATAAGAGCTTACCTACCTAACTGACCTGTAAGACTTTTTTCTCTTTCTTCTCTCTTCTCTAACTAACCGCAAGCTTGAAACACTATATTCCGCCAGCTTGGTCAGTCAGTGAATTGTTTTGTTTAACCGGCGTAAAGAGTAGGGGTAGGGGGAGGATTTTTCCCCTTGAAATCCTTGTCACTCTACTTTATATATAGAGCTCATATTGTCTACTTACCCAAGGAAACACTTCCTATCAATGGACCTATAACCCGGCTATTCAACAGGTAACCGACATACAAGCGTGAATTGACATTCGAATGAAATGAGCCAAAACGCTGAAACTGCAGTCTATTACTACATATCTTGTGATGCACGGGCTGCAGGAACGGTTCTCCTACATGCTGACTTTGGGGGAATTCTCTTTAAGCGCATTAGGATCGGCTTCTTATCTGGATGCCATGTGGAAAACGTCGATTTAAGCCTAGAGATGGTCCCTAGATGGGGCTCGACAGCTTAGGTAAACCTCTAAAAGATGACGTTTCCTTGGCGCTAGTTACCTCGACTAATTCGATGAGCTCAGGTCTCGAAGAAAGACTACTGCCGTTGCCGCCGCCTCCTTTCCCGCCGACCTACCGACCTCTTCCTGCTGTCCCATTTAACTGACTTGTCTCGCAATGTTTGCCAGACAGGTTCTCCGTCCGGCCAGGACGCTGCAACAGGTATGTGTTCATCTCGCGACCATATGCGCACCATCGGCCTGTGGAACATCGCGGGAGACAGCTAACAACCCCACAGCAAGCTCGTCGGTACGCATCGGGAACACCCCAGAACAGCGGTAACAATGGTGTGCTGTACACTAGCTTTGCTGCCGCTGCTCTTGCTGGCAGCTATCTGTATTTGAGGGGAGGAGAGTTGCCCTCTGGCGAACGAGGCGGGGAGGGAAAGAAGATGCCCGCCATCAGCACGACGCCGGGAAAGCCAGCCTTCACGGGCGGCGACCAGGGCTTCATTTCGCTTCCATTGGAGAAGTCTGAGATCATCAACCACAACACCAAGAAGCTTACCTTTAAGCTGCCGGAGGAGGACATGGAGAGTGGATTGCCCGTTGCTTGTATGCGCCCGTCCACATCCTCATGCGATTGTGCTAATGCTGTGTAGCCGCCGTCATCACCAAGTACAAGGGCCCCGACATGAAGAAACCCGTCATCCGACCATACACACCCATCAGCGACGTCGATCAGAAGGGCACCGTCGACTTTATTGTTAAGAAGTACCCCGACGGTCCCATGTCCAGCCACATGCATGACATGGAGCCCGGCCAACGATTGGACATCAAGGGACCCATCCCCAAGTACCCATGGTCCGCGAACAAGTTCGAGCACATCGCCCTGATTGCGGGTGGAACGGGTATCACACCCATGTGGCAGACTGCGCGCAGCATCTTCAAAAACCCAGAGGATAAGACCAAGGTCACGCTCGTCTATGGTAATCTCACGGAGCAAGATATTCTGCTGAAGAAGGAGTGGGAAGAGCTGGAGAACACATATCCGCAGCGGTTCCGCGCCTTCTACGTCCTCGACAACCCACCCGAGGTATGGCAAGGCGGCAAGGGCCACATCACCAAGGAACTGCTCAAGACGGTTTTGCCCGAGCCCAAGCAGGGCGACAAGGTCAAGATCTTCGTCTGTGGCCCACCGGGCATGTACAAGGCCATCAGTGGAGGCAAGAAGAGCCCCCAAGACCAGGGCGAGCTGGAAGGCTATCTCAAAGAGCTTGGCTACAGCAAGGATCAAGTGTACAAGTTTTAGCATTGTGCAGTGACGAGACCTGTACGATTGTACGATAGGTTGGTTGTATGGGAATAGGTAGAAAAAAGCCCAATGAAGCACTCTTGTCTGCTTCGCTTCGTCCATGCCCCCCCCCTTTTTTTTTGCTCACTGCCATGTCATCTCCACCGCAATTGGATTGTTGTTACCCGCTTCAGCATCGTAGCAATAGCGGGCGGCTTGTGTGGTGATAGCCAAGGGCTCAAAGTGGACTGACTGGCAAGTGAAGAAGTACGATCAAAATTGTCACCCTCAACGCAATCTGGGGCCGACGACGAATCAAGACAGCTCGTGATCCAAAGTCGAGCAAGGTCAATGGCAGGACTGAATCAATTCGCAGACAACACAATCAAGACGGCAAGTACACGAAGTAGAGAGCCAACATAGTTTGCTAGGCTATCTTCTGTCTCGAGAGCACCTGAGTGTACATGATCTTGCTCCGCTGACGGTCATTGTCGCTGCGCTATTTGACATGGTTTTCTGACCTTCGAGGAGACATCTTCGTGTATCTTGTTTTGGATCGCAACCGCGTCGAAACGAGGCTGTCTCGTCCAACATGTTATTTACATCCTTCGTCGTACTGTTGCTGAGTGGTTGCGTATGCGGGCCTTTGACTGTGTGTCTGCAAGCCAGCAAGCAATGAGAGTGACCAGGATAGCTTACCAGCCAGACGTCTCAGTAGCGGAGGTGGTATCGTCTGCCCAGTGACCAGTAGGTTCGGTAGGAGCGGCGTCCCAGCCACCAACAGCACCAGCACCGGACCCACCACCATTGCCCCAATCTCCGTCAGAAGCAACAGCAGGAGGCTCGGGGCAGCGTGCAGCGCCATGACCGAAGCCGTTACAGTTTCTGCATTTGACCTTGCTCCAGTCTGTAGGAAGCCCACACTCTCGAGAAGTATGGCCTTCTTGCTCACAGTTACGGCAGCGCATAACGCGAGGCTCAGTGCACTCCGACTTCATATGACTAGGAAGATATTAGAAAGAGATCGAGGTGACTAGAGGATATGGAACTTGAAGCTTACCCAGAGCCACCACAGTTGAAGCAAGAGCGGCCTCCACCCATTGGCTTGTGCGGCTGATCACAGTCGGCCTTGCGATGTCTAACAGACAACAGTCAGTGGTTTTCAACACAGGTAGGTTTGCTCAACTCACCCTATTCCTCCACAGTTAAAACATGTCTGACCGCTGGAGCCTTGGGGACAATCTCGCTTCTGATGACCAGTCTCACCACATCCGTAGCAGGCCATGCCACCTCCAGAGCCGCCCGAGGGGCAGTCGCGCTTCTGGTGACCAGTCTGGCCACACCCATAGCATACACGACCTCCTCCGCCATTACTGAAGGCATTACTGCTGTAGTTTGACGCGGCATTAAAGCCCCCAGCACTACCCCACCCCGCATCGTTGTCTGCACCCCAGCCAACATCGTTACCTGTGCCCCAGCCATTAGTGCCAGAGGCACCTCCGTTGGTGAAGGAGTCCCCTGAGCCAAACTCGTTGGCGCCGTCGGTGCATGTAGTGGTAGAAACATCGCCACCGAAGCCGTTAATGTTGCCGTCGTGATGGCCATTGCTGCCCTGAACTTCGCCGCGCTCAACGGCTTCAGCCTGACGATGCTTTTTGGAGTTTTTGTGCGCACTCCAGTCCAGGGTGCGAATAGTTCGCTCACAGAGCTCGCAGAAGGTATTGATTGATTGCTGCTCCTTTGGACGCGGGTAGGGATTTGACGTCATGTTCGAGAGCTGGTTCATGACTGTACCGCGAGCCATGTTGGGATGTTGTTATTCTGGAGGTTGTAGTCAGCTGGATGTTATTGGGAGCGGACAGGTGAAGTGAAGTGGAAAGGGTGAGGCAAAGCTCATAGCGCCACGGCCAAGGTTCACTTCACCCACTCTAAGTGAGTGACGTGTGAAGAATACTGCTAAGCGAAGTGCGTATACTATCAACTGGGGGCTGTTCAAGGATGGAGGTCTGCAAGCGGGTGGTGCATGACAGGATGAGGAGGCACTCACTGACCTTGTAGGCCTGCGACCGAACCGCTGCCTCGTGTGCCGGCAGCTCAGTCGAGCCTTCTGTAAGCGGCCACAGCAATAATATTGACTCCAGAGGAAGGGAGCTTCTGCGAGGTTGGTGGGAGAGAAGAGAAGGAGAGAAGGAGGGAAGAAGTGAGAGATTTTGTCAGGGAGGCGCGACCTATGCGCCTTCCCGTTTCCACTGTGCGTCAGCAGCAAACGATACCCGAGCGACTGAGATTGGCAGGTTCGATGGAAAGCCACGGCAGCTTGTAGAAGAGTAACGACCCGGAATTCATCCTCCCTTTACAGAGGATATACACCATCTCACCACCGCCCCTCATGCGCCGTCCAACGCTTCTTCTCCTCGGCCTGCGTCGGCTACCTTGCTCGCCGGTGCCGTCCATCCGGTGCCTGCCTGTACGAAAGCGACGAGGAGGGAGAGCGCTGCGGCGCCGAGAAACAATGCCTTGAGTGCATCTTGATAGGCCCCGACAGCAACGCTTCTCTCCATACCATTCAATTGGTTTACCAGCGCTGGACTGCCCAACAGTCTGTGGATCAGATCATCACGATGCTCGAGACCCTCGCGCTCGAATCCATCGGCCAGCGACTTGCCCAGCACGCGCACAAAGAAGCCGCCACCAATGGCAGAGCCAAAGGAGCCCGCGAAGCCTCGGAATGTAGTCAGCAAAGATATGACAACCGGGTGGACTTCGGGAAGCGTGAGATGGAGGAGGTGCACGAGCGCATAATTGGTAGTGGCACCAGTGACGAGTCCATTGAGGAAGACAATCGTGACATACACGCTCCCGGGGGTCGAGGGTGTGGAGATGAAGGCAAGAATAGTGATGGTGAGTGGAAAGAGCGCCATGGCAATGACAGTATGCAGATAGAAGCTGCCAGTCCGCTTGATATGGAAAACGCCTGCGAGCAAGCCTCCTAGAGCAAAGCCAGCGTTGGTGGGAATCAAAATCGATCCAGCAACGGCAGGCGCCCAGCCTCGCACGGCAAGGGCGTAGACAGGCGCATAGAATAGGACCCCCCAACGCGCCATCATAAAGCCGGTTGTTGCCGCACAGGTGAGCAAGGTACCGCGAGACCGAAGAACCGAAACGGGGATGATAGGGTCGCTGGCAACGTACACCTCGTTGGCGATGAAGATCGGTAAAGCGATAGCAGACAAGAGGAGTGGTGTGCAGAGTACTTTGGGGCCGGAGAGACCAAGAAGAAAGAGTAGGATGGTGGTGGTCAAGAGGAGTGCTCCAGAATAATCGATACCAGCAAGCTTCTCCGCAAGGGTCAGGCTGTCGTAGTTTTTGTTCTTGGAAGTATGGCTCGCTGGAATGGACAGTACGAGCCCAGCCCCTGCAAACAGACTAATAGGCGCCTGGATACCAAAGAGGGGTTTCTGGACCTTGTCAGTACGCCGCGAATATCTTCATGCACTTGGGCAGCCACAACATACCCACCCAAATTCTGGCTCAAGAGCCCCTGCAATGACAGCACCGAGTGTGACACCGACCGTCATGGCGGTATTTGCGAGGCCCATGTACAATCCTCTGTTCTGCGGACTTGTCATTTGAATCGCCATGATGCTTGCAACCACGAATATGCCTCCGCCACCAGCCCCAGTGACAACACGACCAATGACAAAGTGTTCAAAGGTCATTGAGGTGGAAGTGATGGTGCAGCCAAGGCTGATAAGCATGGTTGAGCAGAACATGCAAAGACGTGGACTAAACACTTGGCATAGACGGCCCATGAGGGGACCGAGCGATGACATGGCGATGAGATAGGCACTGGTAAACCAGGTGGCCTTCTCGAAAGCATCTAAATCAGAAGCGATGGACGATTGGGTCGTGGTGAGAATGGATATGTTGGTGGCTGTCGGTCTGTCAGAAACGCCAACACTTCGGGGACAGGACGGTGGGAGCTAGGAATCCACTCCCATGGCATTGAAAGAGGTGATGGAGGGTGACTGGATTGAGCCTCTGCTTGAACAGAGTCGGTAGAGCATCCTTCGACGCCTTCCAAAAACCCCTTGTAGAAACCGAGAAGTCGCGGGTATTTCTGGCCTACCTTGCAGAAATACAAGCAGTCCCACAGACACAATGATGACAGTCCCACGCAGCACGGAGACGTTGGTCGCCACATCATTCCCATCTGGCCGCGGCAGGCTTGCCGTTGATGTGCGGCGAAGAAGAGGAGCGCGCTCTCCTGCGCCATCCATAGACGTCATTGCTGTGGAGAAAAAGGAGCTGTTTCTGGAGGACAGGTGGCCGAACCTGAATAAGACGCGTAGGTGAGCAAGAATGCATTGCGACGAGCATCGCGATGAAGCCGACGATGCCAACTAGTGCCTAGACAGATGACAAATGCGATTCTTCATCTTCGAGGAGCGAGCGCGGTCGAGACACGACAGACGACTTGATGATGGGGGGAGGGGGGGTGGGTGAATAGATATCGACAGTAGAAATCTGTAGTAGTGGGTTCAGCTATGCATCTGCACGTTATACCTGTCGTTCTGCGTAACACATGCATAGTGTAGGATTGTACCAAAGCCTGCTGGGGAAGCCGTGGATGACGTCAACGCTGATTGGCTGGTGAGCTCCCGGCGGGCGGTGCAACGATCACGATGATGAAAGCTGGCCTTTGACAACGAACCCACGCCCCCCCCGACGCCAATGGAGTAGTCGCGCCACGACCTTTTGCTCCTTGAGATGACGAGATGAATCTTTTCGCATCTGCCTTCTTGCACCTTGACACACATCCACGATGAGGCCACGACGACAGCGGCTCGTGTCGCTGGCTTTCGGTATGTGAGCGGGCATGCACACTCGAGACTTGCTGGCTGACCCGTAGACTGGCAGCCGCCCTCTCTTTTTTTCCATTGACGGCCTCGGCGCGCTTGGGGGCCGAAGGTGCGGGGCCACAGAAACCATTAGGCAAGTTCTCGGATTGGGGCGCATCGGGGCCGGATGGAGAGTCAGCTTGGAAGTCGAACTGGGGCAGCGTGGAGGGGGGGAATGGTGGGCACAAGGGCGCAAGGGCATTTGATGAGGCCATGGAGGTGCTGCATAAGATCCAACCAGCGGCGTCGCCATGGTGGGACTTCGACAAGAAATCGGGTGTGCTGGGCAGCAGCGCGTACTACGCCAAAGAGGTGTTCCATCTGCTGTTCATGAATGGGCCGCCCCAGCCAGAACTCTTCTCCACCAACTTGCAGCCTAGAAAACTCAGTCGACCGTTGTTACAAGCTGTCAAGTTGCTTGAAGAGGCAGCCGCCCAGAAGAACCCGGACGCGCTGTTCATGCTCGCCGAAATGAACTTCTACGGAAACCACACGCATCCACGAAACTATGCCGAAGCTTTTCGACGATATCACGAGCTCGCAATGCTGAACGGGAACGCCTCGGCGCAGCACATGGTCGGCTTCATGTATGCGACTGGCATTGGCGGGGCTGTGAAGCAGGACCAGGCAAGAGCAATGCTTTATTACACACTCGGTGCTGAGGCTGGTGACGTGCGATCAGAAATGGCGGTAGCATATAGGTATTCGGCAGGCATTTCCACCCCACGTAACTGTGAGGAGGCGGTTCATTTTTACAGAGAGGCAGCGCAGAAGGCCATAACATACATGCGCTCAGGTCCACCAGGCGGCCACTCGATGCCCAGGGAGTCGTTCCGGATCGCAGACGAAGAGGGTGGCGTTTACGGCGAAGGCGCCAGTGCTAGCAGCTCGGGACAGAACGCCAAAGTCGGTAGCGTAAATTCAGACGCCTTCTCTTCGTTGGACGATGTTGTTGAATACATGGATCTACAGGCAAGAAAAGGCGACGCAAGAGCCAGCTTCAACTTGGCCAAACTCAACTACGATGGCGCACGAACATCGAAAAGGGACCTCCCCGCTGCCAAGAAGCGTTTCTTAGAACTCGCTCGCATGTACTGGAACAAGGATGGAAAGATCAAAGCTAACGTCTCACCTGTCACGGAGAAGTTGGCGTCAAAGGCTGCCGGCTACCTCGGCCGCATGTTCCTTCGCGGCGAGGGTATGCCACAGAGCTTCGACATAGCGAAAACATGGTTCAGACGTGGTATTGAGCTTGGCGATGCGCTCTCGCAATACTCGATGGGTATAATGCACTTGAGAGGACTCGGTGTACCCTATGACCCTGTCAAAGCGGCAGAGCTTTTCGGTGCTGCAGCAGACCAAGACCTGGCAGTGGCTCAAGTCAGGCTTGGGGCTCTCTTTCTTGATCAAGGCGATGTCGCAATTGCTAT
>Ga0182215_1000114_pt1 | contig 13848 bp, 13 predicted proteins | sample G5R1MG_24_FD_128404 | JGI IMG/M metagenome (GOLD analysis project Ga0182215, IMG submission 128404) | Switchgrass phyllosphere microbial communities from Michigan, USA - G5R2_NF_03OCT2016_LD1 MG | ecosystem: Host-associated > Plants > Phyllosphere > Phylloplane/Leaf | place: USA: Michigan... | reverse complement strand
TTAGTGGGACTGTAGTCTGCGGACATATCGCGAGCTTGAAAGAAACCTTTGAGCGACTGTTGACCTTTCGCCACGTGAAATCCAACTACTGCATTGCCGGACTTTTTGCGTTTAACCGGTTTGCTCGGTGATGCCGAAGCCGAGGCGCGCCGTTTCCTGGGCGAATCCAGAGGGCTGGCAGAAAGTGCTTTGTCCTCTTTGCCCGTATCCGTCGCAGAAGTGGAGAGTAGATCAACCGAGGAGGCTGTCCATAAAAGCGGCGTGGGACAAATTTCGGATGTGGGTTTGGCTGGAACTGGCTTTTTGCTGAACATTTCGCGAATGCTTCTTCGTTTTGTGAATTCGGCAAGCAATCTCCCGCTCAGTAGTGGTATGTCCTTGACCGCGTCGTACTCCCTTAATCGTAATCCATTCTGAAACATCCCGATTGGATTCATAAGATCTAGCACATGTTGTTCTCCTTCCTGTCCTGCACTTTCTGCTACCGGATTGCAGTTGCTTGGCAGTTTGTCCTTTATCACAGCGTAAACGGGGCAGTGATCCGAGCCCATCAATCCCTCTTGGATGTTCGATTCCTTGAACCAATCTTTTATCGCAATGCTGCAGAGGACGAAATCGATTCGCGACCCAAAGTTGCCTGGCCGAGCGTTGATCTTCTGCTCCCAGTGAGTAAACATGCCTTGGCGGTTTGGATGAAACTCGCGACACAGATCGTATAGAACAGGCTCCTCTCGGCCTTCGTCCCGACCGCCGGGAACCTTGGCATTGAGAAGGAGTTGGTTGAAGATGCGACGGTTTGGTGTGCTGAGATACTCGTCATGCGTCATGCCTTCTGCACGCATATTGTCTTCCGCCTTTGCGGTGTCAATCAAATCTCTAGAGACATTGAGGTCCCCAGCGAGTATAATGTGCTTTCCCATGGCCGTAAGATTGCGGATACGGGCATCCAGCATCTTGAGAAATCCTAACCGGAAATCGTCTCTCAGACCGTTGCTGTTGGCGGGACAGTAGACGCCGAAAAGGAGGAAAGCAGGAAATTCCAGGACTAGACAGCGGCCTTCGGCGTCAAGGGCGGCAGGATCAACATCGCCAATGCCAGCGACTTGCGAGGGCGTAGGATAACCACCAATGGCTGCGGGCTCGGGAAGCTCGCGATAGGGAATCGATGAGTTGGGCGGGCACAAAACGCCCATGAGACCCTCTTCGGCTCGAACGGGGGCACATAAGGACTGGCGAGTATATATCCCAACGCCCGAGTATCCTAGACCCGTCAGCACGTAATCCACATGCATATGGGCTGTAGACGGCGAGGTACCCTTTTTATGCTTGGGCAGGCTGAAGTAGCAGTCGAAGCCCGGCACCAGCACCATGTCGTCGGTCAGGTCTTTGCGTTGAATCTTTAGCTCCTGCATGATGACGATGTCTGCCTGGAGGATATCGAACATGGCATTGAAAGTGCGATGGTTGCTCCACGGCTTGTAGCCGAAGGGGTTGCGGATTCCGTTGACATTCCATGTCGTGATGCGGACCATTGTGCTGTGTGGATGAGAGCGCGGCGCCGGGCGTGGCTGCAGACCATGTCAGCTCCTGTCGTGCCTCTGATGGCACTGCGCGACCGAAAGGCGCACCGCGACACGCCCAAGTCGCTGCCGTCACGACGTCACATGGGGTGGGGAGGTATTACTGTACAAACAGCGCAAACAGCCGACCATCCTCCACCGAGCCGGGAAATCCCGTGTGTGGCCCATCCGTCCGCCAAGCCCCGTTTCGTCAATTCGACCTCTCCGTCACACGCCCATCGCACCCACACCCCGCACTGCTCGACTCTCCACTCCATCCCGCTCCCGAAACAATGTTCGCCCAACGCTTCCTCACCCGCTCGACGCAGCGCATGGCCTTTGGCCGCACGCCCCCCCGCGCCGGCCGCCGCAACTACAGCTCCGAAGCCCCCCAGGAATTCGTCGGTGCCGAGAACAACGAGTTCAACCGGGAGCGTGCCCGTATCGCTGCGCACGGTGCCGAGTCTGGGGAGCTCTGGCGCAAGCTTTCCATCTAGTAAGTGGCTATGGTGCAGAATCACTCTGCCGAAGACCACATTGGCACATACGAGGGGCATGGACACATAGGTGTAACCAGATATAGAAGAGGATGGCCGAGGCAGAGGTAGGGATAAGAGCTGACTGAGAGATAGCGTCGCAATTCCCTGCATCATCGTGGCCAGTGTCAACGCCAAGGTCCGGTGGGACGCTCACTGGGAGCATGTCGCCCACGAGGAGCACGAGAACCCCCGCGCCGAGAGACCTGAATACTCCTATCAGAACATCCGCACCAAGAACTTCTTCTGGGGAGACGGTGACAAGGTATGACTGTTCCAGCCCCTCCTAGGCTCACCGAGGAAGAGCACATTAGAGTGAGAGCATGTGTTGATGTGACTGCAGACCGCGTTCTGGAACGACAAAGTCAACTACCACAAGAAGGACGAATAGATGCGGTCATGAAATCTGCGTGTTATGTATTCATCCGTGGCTATCATCGCTACAAGAAACCTGTATGATCGGCCGTGTATATAGTGCGAGCACAAGCTGAGGAAGCACGTAGACCCCACAATCGATTTCTTTTGTCTTGAGAAGCCTTTCTTTTGACTAGGCCAAGTACATGTGCACAGCTCTTCATGTGTCGCCTTCGATCCTCTGCATCCCTTCTTCCCATACACGATTGTGGTTCTGCGCCCACTCCTCTGCCAACTTCTCGTCCCCTCTCAGCTTTGCAATAATGGCTTTTTTCATTAGCTGATCGCACTCACCATCAAAGTACTCGCACTTTTTGTAATACTCGCGTGCTCGGTCAATGTATAGGTCTGTCTTGGCAATATCGGCAGCCCTCGACCATGTCGACTTGAGAGAAGAAAGACCAGTTGACGGATTCTCATGGTCTGGGCTCGCGAGACCCATGTGTGAGTCAGCCAGGTGGGAATATAGCGTGCCCACCAGTAGGTTGTCTGAACCCTCTAATGCCTGCCACAGGCCGTTAGCACGTGCTTCCAAAGCAGTCTTGAGGGGCCGGAGAAGGATATACCTGGGGCAAGATTGCCTCCACTAAGCGTCTTGCGCTATCGTACTCACCCAACGAATTTAGTATATTCCCAAGTAGACCAACACTAATCCATAGGCTTGTCATCAGACGTGCCCTGTAGCTGACACTTGCCGCACGGAGCGTAATACTAAAGCCCCGTTCCGGTTTTCCCACCTTTCTGAACAATTCTGCCTTCATGAGTAACACGGCTACCCGTTGGAGGGTATCTGCATTGTCTTCCTTGAGCGACTGTTCAAGGGTGGAAATGGCGCTGTGCGCCTGGGAATAAGAGCTACGCGAGATGAGGTACTCGATGTAGATGTCGTATTGGAGAAAAGAAAGTTCAGGGTCAAGGGGGTCAGATATAGGATCGGGAGGAGGTTGGAGGGTTTCGAGAAGGTTTGTGCATGTCGCCCAGTCAGATCTAAAGCAATAGGGAGTCAGCAGTTTCCTCGATAAGACATGGAAAGGAACGTTACCTCCGGATAGCTCTCTTCATCCTAATGAGCCCAATGCAGAAGAGCAGGTATTGATGGAACTTGAGTGACTTGCGCAGGGATGCGTCAATGGTTTTCAGGGTAGATATTGCCTCGTCGTATCGTCCACTTTGGCTAACGATGAACGCCCTTCTTCCGATCGCTCGAATACGCTCATCGATTGGGCATGTGTAATTATAGCAGTCGAGAAGAAGCCCACAGTGTACGTGGGACATGTGTGGTATTCCAAGGCGAGAGTAGAGTGTAGACGTGATCAGCAACTGGCCGCCAAAGCTGCTGACACCCTCTCTGATATTGAGATGTGAGGCTTGGTAAATATGCTCCAGTGCTCGGGAAACGGAATCGCCCTGGCCTTTCATTAGCTACCATGACGACTCCACGTGTGTTCACATACCGTGGCAAGAGCTAACTTTGCCTCGTTTAACAGGCTTGCACTGAGCAGGTTGTACATTTTGTTCTCCTTGGCTTTCGCCTTCAAGAAGGTGAGGGCGTCTCTCTCGCTCCCAAGCATACTGATGTACCCTGCACCCTTCATCTGTTTCGGGTAGGCCTTGGCCATATGGTTGAGCCAGCTCAAGCTAAAACTCAAGCAGGTCATGTCCTGATTTTCTCTCGCCGTGGAAATGGTCTCGTTGATGGCAGCGATGGCTTCACCGAAGCAGCCAAAGTCTGCTTGTAGGATAGCCATGTGAAGCAAGGCATACTGGTAGTGAATCTTCTCGCGTGTTTGCATGGCATAATCGTAGTATCTATGAAGATTTTCGAATGCCGACGTGTAGTCTCCGGCTTTCCAAGCATCGAAGAATTGGACGAGGTAGGCCTGACGATGCACAAGGCCTGGTACGCTGACCATCTTTTGAAGTTGACTCTTCATGGTTTCTGGGACACGGTCACCGAATCTTTGAAGCCGGTCAAGTTGGAAATCCAGTATCCGGTCCAGGTCATCAAGACTCGATCCCGCCTCCTTGTCCTCTTCCTCGCCATATAAGTGGCCGTATGCAACCTCATAAACGGCGTCACCGGGCTTTAAGCCCATTTCTGTTATTACCGTGTCCACGCCACTTGAAGCCAGGCCGGCAAGCCTTTTGGTCCATTGTGCTGTCGGCGCACGGTATTTGATGAAAGAAGACCACAGCCTCATCGAATCATCAAATTGCAGTCTGGTAAACTCTACATGTGCTCTGCGAACGAACGCACCAAGGGGGGATGTCTTGGAAAGGTATATACCATCTGGTGCCTCTCCATCCTGGGTGTCTGTCGGCGGAGCATCCATGAGGTCTTTGATACTGTCAAATAGGGTGTGCAGCGCATCGAAGGAATTGATCTCCCACATGTGCTTCAGAAAAAGGTCCAGTAATGTGCGACCAGGCATACTGGAGGCATGGCCTTGAAGAACATGTTCGAAACTGTCGATTGCGTCTTGCTGGACGGATGTTGAAGTTGATTGCGCCCGTGCGCTGGAAGACGCCGCAGGTATGGTACCTGCGAGAATGAAAGAGAGGACGGGTATTGTTGCAGAAGAGGGAAGGGTAGAGCTGCAGTAGAGCCGCGTCAGAACCAGAAGACTGATCTTTTGTGCTGTGAGATAGCGAGGCGTTGCCATTCTGGGGACCGCTGTTGCATCAGTCGGTTGTCATTTAGGTAGACAGTCGGTAGAGTGGAGGATCGCATTGTCCGGCAAGTGGAAGGAGAGGAGGGAAAGAGGGCAAGAATAACCGAGACGCAACGCGTGCTCACGTGCAGCGGGTCCTGGAGCCTCCGCGTGCATCGCCATGCCCAAGTTTCGCTCTTCGCATGTGTCAAAGCAAAGAAGACAGTGGGGTCGACCCATGCGACCAGGGCGGAAGTTGTAAGGCACAGCGGCTTTGGAACACACGGCATTCTTCAGTGCTGCTCTTGAGCTCTAACTAATCTTTGTCCGTTGAGATGAAGTGCCAATGCCAGAATCTTTCCTGACCACGTTCTTCATGTAGTCTCCTTGCTTGGAATGCCATCTCGGCAGACCGCTGACCACCCCAGAGATGTTTTCCAAAATATGGTCCTCCTGCCTGGCGTTCGTTGCCCAAACTTTACTAATGCTCAAATCATAGGGTCCTTGTATCCGATCAATCAGCGATACGCCCACGGTGCGCACCTTTTGCGTCAACATCTCCCTCTGCGGCTCGACCACCTGTCCGTGATTTGTGCGTACAAACTCGCTCCATTTGAGGAGAACGGTTTCCCATTGGCCAGGCGTCTGCGAGTGCAACAGGTGTTGGTGGATATCGGTGGGCACAATGGATTCTGTCTGGACGTTGACAAAGTACTTGCGCCCATCCGATTTGAACTGGATGGCGAGATAGTTGTACATGCTTACATCCCACAGCAACTTGCCAAAGAGGGAGAGGCCCCGGTCGTGTGTCCTCCATCCTGCGTATCCTGTCCTCTGAATGTGTGGCTGGTCCTTGGGCAATTGTGTGGATATGTTGCCGTGCCAGCGGAAGTGCGGGGGTTCCTTTTCGGTGGCGGGATGATAGTCGAAGTTTGTAGTGGAGAAGCCACCGATATCTTTGTCGCTCATCCGCTTGCATCGCTCCAAATCTTCCGGCTTTTCAATGCATAGCAGCGGAAAGGGTTTTCTTGGCGACGAGAGCCCTTCCAGCCTGATCGCTATCGTGGGTCAGTCCAGGCGTATCGTGGCAGCAAGACCCATGAAGAACGCACCAAAGAGCGAGAGTCGTTTGAACTCGTCCAGGCTTCGCCTAAAGAAGCCTGGCGCAAGAAATTTGGCAGTCGGTTGCATCGTGAGGGCGCAGTTATGGCAGGGCTGGCGTGGAATCGAGAGGCGCAATTGGTGTGTCGCGTCGATGGTGACGGTGACGAAACGCCACCGCGTGCCACTAGCCGCTTCGGACCGGCATTCTAAATTTTGGGAAATGCTCCCAATCCTTCCACATCCTTCCCATATTCACCAAACCCCGGATCTGCCCATGATCAACGCATAGACACCCTGTACCAGAGTCTTGGCCCGATTGCCCTACCCTCGTACAACTCACCACGCCACTCAGTCGTCGCCACGCGCCTTTCGCGCCCCGATGACTTACGAGCACACTGATCCTCGAAGCACTCGAGCGCATGCCGCCCAGTTCCTCACAGCTTTGCCTTCCTCTCGGGAGTCTGGTCATGCACTGCCGCCGGCACAGCCAGACAGCGCACCCGTAGCTGCAAGCGAACCCAAACTCAGCAGATCATGGGCGCACTTTGTCGCGGGAGGGTGAGAGCACCAGCAGCGTAGGTGGCCATGGACAGGAAGACTAATACTGCGCAGCCTCGGCGGCATGGCCTCGGCAACGCTCACTGCTCCCCTTGATGTGCTCAAGACCCGGCTTCAATCGACGTACTACCAACAACATCTTGCCATGATGCGCACCGCCCGCGGGCTCCCAGCTATAGAGACCATGACGTTTGCGCGCAGCTCGCTACTACACATCCGAGAGACAGGGGAGATCTTGTGGCAGGTACCCAAGGTCGAGGGCTGGCGGGCGTTGTTCAAGGGACTGGGCCCCAACTTGATTGGAGTGGTGCCTGCACGCGCCATCAACTTCTTTGCGTACGGCAATGGCAAGCGCCTTATCAGCAATAACTTCAACAACGGACAAGAGGCGGCCTGGGTCCACCTGTGCGCAGCCGCATGCGCTGGAGTCGTCACAGGCACCGCCACCAATCCTATCTGGCTAGTCAAGACACGGCTTCAGCTCGACAAGACCACTCACGCCGACGGCCGGGGTCGTCAGTACAAAAATGCATTTGATTGTACGAGGCAGACAATACGGAAAGAAGGCATTCGAGGTCTCTACCGCGGATTGACGGCGAGCTATCTCGGCGTGGCAGAGAGCACGTTGCAGTGGATGATGTACGAGCAAATGAAGCTGGCCCTGACAAGACGTGAAGAGCGGCTCGCAGCTAGTGGGAAACCACCAACGGCATGGGACCAGACTGTAGCATGGACGGGGAAGCTCGGAGCTGCTGGAGCCGCCAAATTCGTGGCCGCCTTGATCACATATCCCCATGAGGTGGGTTACTGGTAATTCCCCAACCCAAAGCACATCGCTGACGTCTCCAGGTAATACGAACGCGGCTACGGCAGGCACCCCAGCAAGATGGGCGACAAAAGTACACCGGTCTCGCTCAATGCTTTCGCCTGATCGGGAAAGAAGAGGGCATGGCCGCACTCTATGGTGGTCTTGTTCCCCACATGTTTCGTGTGGTGCCGAGCGCTGCCATCATGTTTGGCACCTATGAAGGTGTGCTCAAGATCCTTGGAGAGCGCAGCAACATGTAAGACACGAATGACGTTGGCTGCGACGTAACTGCTTGTACAACACCTTGATTTGCATAACGCTGGCGTTCTGGGAGACCTGGCGAAGCAACAGACGACTTTCACGACTGGGAGAAGCACGGGAAAAGGAAAATCTGTGGATACGTGGGAGACTTGTGTAGGATAGGGAGATAGTAGACCAGTGGTAGAAAGCCTAGTCGGACGCAGGGGGGTCGAGCGTGGAGACGATATGTACCTGTATCAATTCTCTTCTCCGATTCTCAATTCGAGAACCAATATGTCAATAACAAACCCACACCGTTTCGCCTTCCTCCGTCATGATCTCTTACCCGCCATTATTCCATCCTCGGTCCAAAATCCGTTAAGAATCTCGGAGGTCCGATCGACTTCGCGCTAACAAATCATAGGCATGCACGAACTTGACTTTTGTCTACCCACGCACCCATCGCGAAACACGGACACGGCGCGACCTGCGCGCATCCGTCAGCATGGCGACGCAAGTACCAATTCGAAGTGTCCGGATTCCTGCGCTGCAACGACAATGCCTCTTCCTCCGCCACCAACGCCTGCATCCGCCCTTTGCAGCTGCCGCTTCTCGCACATTCTCGTCTACGCCGTTGTTGGCGCACAGGAAGGGACCCAATGCCACCATTACAAACTCGGCAATGATACGGTCTGCTATAAGTAATACGAAGGTAGGGCCTTCACCGACAGTGGGTCATGCAGCGGCGAGGAAGAAGCGGGAAGCCATGGTGGAGGACATTGGATTGCTGCAGAACACGGTCGTGAGGGCACCGCTGAAATCCTTGCCGAGGGTGATGAGCAAGGCGTTCAGGAGTTATATGTGGACGCTGCTCAAAGCGAAGGCAACGGCTATCTACTCGTAAGTGGAATCATGCCATGCGAATCGACTGCGCCAGACAGAAGGGACCGCATCGTAAGCAAATCTCTGTTGACAAGCGCTGCAGGAGAATCACCTATCAGATGTATCTTCACAACAAGAAAGGATTCGCAAGATATGTCCCTGTCGATATGTTCCAGAGCCAGCAACTCGTATCCCGTGCAAAGCACATGTACATGCACATGTACAAGAACTTCAACAAGTCCGTCCTCCCCACCTCTCCTGCAACCCAAGCAGAAGAAAAAAAAAACTAGTAAAACTAACCCTCATTGCCCCCTTACCAACAGCGGTAACACCAAGGCCCTCGAGAAACTCTGCCTCGAGCCCCTCGCCCTCAAACTCCACAATCAGATCAAAACGCGCAAAATGAACTTTACCTGGGACCTCGTGGCGTGGAAATCCGCCCGCATCGTCTCCCACCGCGTATCGTCGCTCGGCGAAGATTTTCCAGACACAGCGTGGCGACAAGTCGTCATCCGCCTCGAGTCCGACCAAGTCGTAACCGTGACGCCCGCAAAGGGCTCGAAATCGTCCACGTTGGAGAAGCCAAGGCTTTCGAAGGCAGTTCGATGGGTGCCCGAGGAGGCGAGGGGGAAGCAACAGCAACAGCAACAACCCCGGCAGACACCTAAGAACAGTACCGTCGCTACCGCCAAGGGGGAGACCGCCGCTCCGGCCCGCAACAGCCTTGCCGCGACAAGCGAAATCGAGAAGAGAAGCGGCAAGACGAAGCGGGTGGTGGAATATATCGTCTTGCAGATCCGCGTGATTCGCGGCATCGAGGACGACGAGTGGAAGATTTGGGGCTTTACGAGGCCGAGCACGCCGGCCTCGATTGCGAAGGATGAGGAGTACTTTGGTAAGCAGTTGGATTCGCAGGCGGCTGGTATTGGGATATGATTGCGATGGCTTCTTGCGGTCGCGTGCAGTGTACATGTGCGTGAAAGCGGGCGTCGTTGCGGCCATAGCTGTACATGTGTCGGTGCCATGTTCGTGAGGTGCTACGCGTCCCCATGCTGAGTATTGTGATGTTGCGGAACAGTTGAAGTATGGCTCTACAGTGTAGGCCGTGACGGAGTCACATGTGCATACCTCACGGAACAGTTGGCGGAGTACAGACGAAAGAAAGAGAGTTCATGTCATTTCGTACGCCTTGTGGAGAGGACGTCGTTCTCTGGTAGCGCACATGCGCGACACATCACCCACCCTCGCCTAGCATATCCCATACTGTGTGTAACCGTGACTCATAGCTAGAGCCATTACCCCCGTCACGCTCCTTGATGCGTTCTCGTTGCAGATGCACCAAAAGCTGGCAGCACTCGGAACGCTTGAATCGGGCGGCTAGAAACCATGGACCTGCAGTACCCAGTGAGCAAACAACGCCAACCCCAACGCCAAAACACATTCGACCCGTGAGACTGCGAGATGGAAAGGGGGCTCGGGGCGAACCATACCTTGATCGTCTTGGCATCCAGGCCCAGCCCCTCCTTCTTATCCGTCAAAAAGTCCTGGACATCCTTGCGCTGGTCGCCCTGGAGCTGGACGACCTCGCCCATTTCCAAGTCGGTGACAATGGTGCCATTGCAGGCAAACTTCTTCTTGATGACTTTGAGAATCTTCTTCTGGTCAAACTTCTTGGGCAGGCCCTGCACCGTGGTCAGGGTCTTGCGGCCATTGCGCTGCTGGATCCGAATGTGGATGTAGTCTTGCTGCGACTGCTTGACCTGGCCGGTGTCTTCATCCGCTTCCGCGAACGGGTCGAAGGACTTGAGATTCTCGATGGACATACGAGAGCTGGTGAAGGGCGCAAGAGGGTGTGTTGGAGGGGTGGGGGCAGCAGTGGGTGGAGGGGAGAGACTGGCGTGGCTGGGAGTGGTGGTGGAGTAGCGGCGTGGTGTGTTGTCTTGGGAGGGGAGGCAGAGGTGGGGAAGGGCGGAAGGCGCACAGCGCGGGACGGTAAGCGGGGGTCTGTGCGCTTAGACCCAATGCGTGCAGCGTGCGGCGTTACACCGCTATCTACTTACCCGGTACCGTAACATGTAACACGTAGGGATCAAGATCCAAACGAACATCTTACCACTAGCATCTTCTGGCGGGAGGAGCAGAGTAACCAGGAATCATTTCGGACTGTGGCCGCGACACGACCAACTATTCAAGACCAGAACTTCCCCTCCATCTCGGGTGTGATTCGGATGTCCCCAGCGAACGATGATCCAAAAGCGACATCCCTGATGAATATGGAGTGAACTGGCTTTGGTGAGACTGTCGACAGTGTGGTATCAAGGTTGGGATGGCATTTTTTTCAGATGGGTTGATACCATTGGAACCAAAGACTGTCCTGCAAGATCCGAAAGGAAGACGAAAATGACAAGGCAAAACCCACCCAAGCCCGACATATTCCAACGCCGCGGAGAAAGATGCAAGACAATGGCCAGTATGGATCCTCACTCTGAATCAATGAGCAGGGCATTCTCCGTGATGTTTGCATCGCGCGACCCAATGTGCTCTATCAACTCCCCGCATAGTGCTTCCAACTCGATGCCCTCCCAGACTTCGGCACCCGCAAGTTCTGGAGCGACTGCCATGGCCAACGCAGTAAGGCCCTGGATAATAACGTCGCAGATGAATTCATTGAACGCCGAATTGCCATGGCCGATCTCGTATGAGATTTGAATGTTCATGTGGTTGGCGTATGGACCGTTGCGGGTGTTACCCAAGATAGGATCTACATGTTACGTTAAAGATGTTCAAATGGAGACTCTGGACGGGTGAAATTACTGATATGGTCGGGCCCTGAACAAATCGTCGCCTTGTAATGGCACTGGGGGGTCAAGGGTGCACTGCAGCCAACGCAAATTGGCTCCGGGAGCGCGTATCTAGGATTCAACATCCGCTCTTCCCTCGTCATCAACGCGCGCTCTACAATTCCACGCTTTACAATACCTTTCCCGCATCCAGACGTAGTGGGGTCTTCGAAATCCTCGTATTTGACTTCTTTGCACGACTTGGAGACAGCTTGCTGCCACGATGCAACCGCCGCGGCGATCATCTGATCCCGCTCCTGCGTGCTGTCATAGTGGCTATCCTGAATGGTGAACTTGATCGTCTCTTCACCCGAATCGTGACCGACAACCGTCTTGACTTTGTCAAATTCTCCGGGCGTTTTGGAGTCGCATGTATTTGCATTATCCGGGCATAGAGCCTTGAGCTTCTTGAAGAGGTCCGACCGGAGATCGGCACCGCCATTCTTGTTATTCTCGTCGCCGATAGGTACAGAGTTGTTGGAGAGCCAGACAGTAGCGGTCGGGGCGGCCGGGGTGGTGGGGCTACATCCGTTAACTGGAGTTGTTGCGCACGTAGGCGTATCAGCGATTCCGCCGATGAGAGTGCATTTGTAACAATTGGAAGTGTAGACATCTGAATGGGTAGTGATAGGGTTGGCTACACTACTCGTTGGAATTACAGTGTATGAGCAGGACTGGGACGCAGCGGCCGCATCGGAGATTGTTAATAATGGCAGAGTTGTAGAGCCACAAACGCAACCTTGTGCATATATACCTTGATCAGGATCTTGGTTTTGCAAAGAACAAGACGGCATTGATGGAGCGAAAGTCGATGTTGGCTTCCGAGTTAGGCTAGGAGTGATATGACTAGGAGTGATACTGGATGGGCAAGCGCCGTCGCGTTTCACTTTCATGATAGGCCGAGAGGCAAAGTCCTTGTGCAGTTTCTGAATAGCCGAGTCTACGTCGCCCATGAACTTTTCGAAGCTCCCGGTCGTCAGTGGAACAAGGTCTCGGAATTCAAATAAAGGCGCTGTGCGTGCTAGGCCGAACATCTTCTCGACCTGAGTTCCAAGGCCACCAATGGATCCATCGTACTGCCTGTCGAAAGTTGTCAACAAATCTGGGCTTGGACTACCTTTGTCGATGCCCTCAATCCACTCCTTGATCGACATGGTAAGAGGAACACCCTGTTTAGGAAATTGGCCGTGATATGTGTATTGCAGATTCCCGAATTTGTCACCGGGTATAGGGTTCTCGCGCGTCCCAGTACAGTAGTCGCTGTCGATGCTGAGCGCTATTAGCTAGTTTATCAAGATTCAAAGCCACACTGCCTACGTACCTCACTACAAGGTCTTTATTCCAGGGGTCTGCATCTGAGGGGTGTCTTTCCGGTAACACTGTTTTGTAGCATGCGAGTACGTTGAAGATATCGAAGAGCTCGTCGTCAGCTGGAAAAAATGACTTGACTGCTCCGTAAATCGTAACTAATTCCGTTCGAGGCATAAACGGGATCCACGACTTGGGACTTCTCTCCTGAGTTTGTGCATCGGTAGGATCGTCCTTCTTATTTGCAGCCTTTGCGTAGGATAAGACAAGACTACAGAACCCAAGTACCGCGTCATGGATATTTTCATTATTGACTTTCAATGTGAGGCTGTGGAAATATTCTTCTGTGACTAGTTGAATATTTTGACCTCTATAAGGACCAATAAAGCCGTTAAGGATGTTCCTACTGTTTTCGACATTCTGTAAATTCTCCTTCATGAGAGAATATAGCGCTTCTAGGGGCATCGATGTCGTGACTTGAGGAGCCCAAAGGATCTTATCTTTATTCGTGTTTTCATTGAGTCGTCTAACGGTCCAAGGAGCTGAGCACTGCGGGTAGTTCTCGATGATAATCTGGTTCGCCGGATTCTCACTCCATGGCTGCCAACTCGCCTGCAAACGTCAATTGCTTTCAAGCCGGGACCATTCAGCAAAGTACTTACCAAATCGGCTTGAGCTGCTCTCCCAGCGGCTGAAGCGCTCCCATCGCCGACCTTAATGTTCCTACCATCCAATACATACTCTGCACTGACTGTCCCTGCACCTTGTTCGACAGAAGTATCTACTGAGAGCACAAAGTTCGCCCCAGAATGACCTTTAACAGTCTTGCGTTTCGCTTCGAAAGTATCTCCAAGGCTGCATCCCTGTTGTGTAAATTGGATATCTATTGTCTCAAACTCAGCTCCAATGCCTGCTTCTCCAGAGGTAGTAGGTCCATCATTAAACTCG
>Ga0182215_1000113_pt1 | contig 13968 bp, 14 predicted proteins | sample G5R1MG_24_FD_128404 | JGI IMG/M metagenome (GOLD analysis project Ga0182215, IMG submission 128404) | Switchgrass phyllosphere microbial communities from Michigan, USA - G5R2_NF_03OCT2016_LD1 MG | ecosystem: Host-associated > Plants > Phyllosphere > Phylloplane/Leaf | place: USA: Michigan... | reverse complement strand
CCTCAAGGAATACACGTCTACGACACCAGTTGTTTCAGTTCCCCATTCGAGACTTCAAGGATTGAGGGCATTCTCCGATCCTCAACCATGCTGCGCATGCGCATGTCTCATGCCGAATACACCGAACTTGAAGCAGGCTACTGCCAAGTCATCAACCCCAAGCATCGGTCTCCTTAAATCAGCCGTAGGAGTCGAGGTCGCAGATCCGCTCGAAATCCACGCCACCATGTACGCCCTCGCCGACAAATATCAGGTGAACGGTCTCGGTTCGCTAGCTCGCGCAAAATTCGAAGCATGCCTCAATCACCACGTAAACACGGAAGATTTTATCACTGCCGTACAAATCGTATACTCGACCACGCCAGAGTCGAATCGCGGTCTTCGTGACGCAGTCGTGCAAGCGTTTTTGGAACACTTCAACGTCGACCTCGCGTCCATCCCTGGAATTGAAGATAAATTGGATTGTCTCGACGATCTTTCGTTGCTACTCTTGAAGGCATGGCCATCCAAGAAAGATCCCTAAAGGTATCCTGAGACACCTGTTTTTAATAGCTTGGACATGCCGGCACTCGTCGACCCAATGGGTAGCGCCTACCAGCAAGGTGGTGCGCCGCTATCTTCGCGATTCAGTAAGAGGGGTTGGGGTATTTCCAAAATGAAGTGGACTATGCGGAGAAATGATGTGTTTGGCGATTTGGGGGTAATGAGTTTATTTGAATACAGGATGGGTCAGATCGCTGCTTCCGGTCATCTCATCGATCACCATTCGAGCAACGAAAAAGTGAGTCGCTATCAGTTTCCCCACTTTCCCAAAAACACAGATTACTATGAGAATAATCAAATATCTTTTACATCGTGCATTCGCGACATGATTCCATCGAGGCGCTCGCGCCGTAGACGTTACACAAGCACGTGCTGAACACATTCCAGACAACCCTGGCTTTGCTCTCCTGACTGCAACCGACAGGCAGTTCTTGCCTCCCGTAGATTTGCTCCACCGCAAACATCGCGACAGCCGTCTGCAGTTCATCAGTCTATGCACGTACCAACTTTCCCCATCATATACCATCATGACTGTCACCGACTCTACTCCCTACCAGTCTGACACGCACGGAAGCTCAACCTGTCGTAAAGTCACACCTTTTGGCGTACTTTTGGACCACTTCTCAATACAAGATAGTATAGCATACCCACATTTTCTTTTCTTTCCTCAACGTATTCCAGGAAGCAATAAACGTTATGGCGGACCCAGACAATAGCCAAGACAGCATTCTGCCCTATCTCTCTCTCTTTGCTGGCTTCTGCAAACCTGCAACGGACACTCGCAGACCAGATTTGATGCGCGATGGCAATTTACGAAACCCAAACCGCGACGGCAACATCAATGCAATGAGTCAAGCAGAATTCGATGCACTACCGGTATGGTCAGATAATGACAACGAACCAGAGCACGACCAGCAACGGTGTAGACGTGCTCCACCAAGATACAAAGCATGTGAGGACAGTTGTCTAACGCCTCTGCTTCCACGCAGCACTGTTGACAAAATCTACTATGACGAGGAAGATTCGCAGGGCGGATTCTGGGGCGAGAGAGTGCCGACGTACGATAGTATACTCACGTCGTTTCCGAGGTTACGCGAGAGCTATCCGGTGGAAAAACGCAAAATCAAGAAGAGAAAAAGCTTATGGGCACTGTACTCTGTTTGGTGCGCGATCACCGTGGGCATGCTGGCTGTGATTGGAGTAGCATTTGCGATGGATCTTGGCGCGAGTCGGTATGGCTATGGCACAGGGGTGGCGGCGCTCATGCTACAAAGGCTGCCAAGTATGTCTAAGAGTGGACAGCAACACAAGGCAAGTCATTCTGCCTCCACGTGTACGCCCTTTTGTCTCTTTGCGGTGTGAAGACTGACATGTGTACGGTATAGATGAGCTTCTGTCTCTCGACCCCTAACCGCTCTGCGCCCGGTTCTCAAACGTGGCACTATATCGCGCCCAATACTCCCGCTCAATGCACCACCGAGATTGTCACTCTGCTCGCGGACTCGGCGGGTCAAGGGAAACAGCATACCAATGACCGTATTCGCATTGGAGATGATAGGGGGACTCGCGACACTAAGCGAGAGGCGCAGACACAGGAGACGCAGGAGCCTGTGACGGTGGAAGAGAGGATCCGCGCGCTCGACCTGGGCGATAATATCGCGGAAGAAGGTGTGTTGAGGCAGATGGCTTGAGAGAAGTGCGAAGGTGGATGTAATTTGGCAGGCGAGAGGGTGTAGGCAGGACCGAATACCTATTCCAACAAACTGGTTCTTGCTTCTTGCTCCTCTAATCACGTGTTTCTCTATTCCTGGTCAGGGAAGGCGCCGTCACGTCGCGTGAACAGCTTGGACGCGGCACGACTTTCCGAACCTATTCCTACTATCCCCTCACCACTGCCATCGCGTTTAACCAAACGAGTCTTGTGTTTATCATTACATATTCTGGTTTGATATCATACAGCGTCATGCTTCCACTATCATGTCCTTCCTGCATTGTGCATCATCCATTCCTGTGCTGCGCTTGGTCCATCGCGAGTACCACGCTCTACGCGGGGGGAGAAGTAGGTTCCGGGACGCCAGGAGGGCAGTGCCTGTGAGGCATCAGCATGCTTTTGCCTTGCTCTTTGAGACCAAATTCGTCGGAACTTACCAGTGGTCGTTGTGAGGGGTGCAAGCCTCTTTAGCCTGAGAGGGGCTGGCGACAGGAGCAGCAGCAGAGCTAACAGCCTTCGATGTGATCGCGGCATCAGTTGCGGCAGATGAAGACGCGCTCGCCGATGGAGTGGGAACAGCCGAATAAGTGCCCGCGCAGCCAACGCCCGGGACAGCAACGTCATGAGCGTACACCTCGAGAGCAAAGTACTGTAGCGAATCACTGTTTCGTACCGCATACGTCGAGTTCTCCTTCGCTAATGCGAGAACACCGGGGTATTTTCCCTCATGCCCGTAATGCTCAACGACGCCCTCGCCGACTTTGGGAACGTGCAGCAGACGGTGCAGCAGATCGGACCCCCAGTAGGTGTTGGTGGCGCCGTTTGCGACATCGTAGCCGAACATGCAGAGACCCTCGAGGGGCTTGCGGAGTTCGTACGAGAGATCGCAAATCACGGTCTCAGAGGTTGCGTTTGAGCCGCGCCAGTGGCCAGCCCAGCCTGTGTTCGTCTAATCAGCAGTCATATCAAACTGGCTGGGCTTTGAGCCTTGCCCTTCTGTCCACAGTTGCCATCAATGTTGTCGCATCGGAATACTATATCGCTCTTGTCACCATCGACAATCTTGGTATACCAGCCCAGCGGCTCGCCAGTGGGTGCGTTGCCAAAGTATTTGCGATAGATATCTGAGGTATTCCCCCAACGCAGGATGTGGTCGCGAGCTTGGCCGCAGAGAAGAAGAGTCTCGTCGAGTCCTTTCTTGATGTAGGCGTGTTGGGTAGCGTTGCATGATGCGTGAATGGGGTATTCATGGACAGCGCCATCATCCCAAGGTTTCGGGGCTGGCGCTACAGTGGGTTCTATGGCTTTTCCTAAGCTCGGCGGAGAGGCGATGGGGCCAGCAAAGGCAGTGGAGGCACCCAAAAGGAGGATAGAGAGGTGAACAACCATTATGAGACAAAATTATGGAGACAGGATTTACTAATCAGAGAATGCCCCGAAAGTTGCGATGTACATCGAGTAGATTGTGCAGACTACTCTTTATAGTCCCAGAAGACATACCCTGCGTAACATTCAACCGTGCCTAGTTCTCTCGGTACTCTGGTGCCGGCTCATTGTCATCTTTTCACCGGCCAGTTGCAAGACTTCTACGCCTCGTCGATCCAGCGGCTTACACATTGCCCGTCCCAAGAGCCGAATACAACACCACACAGCTTCGGCAGATGACCCAAAAGCTTGGCCTGATGTAGCTTGGCCTTGGCACGCGGTTCTCTGGGGGTAAAATTTGACATAGATCCGCCTCGTCAGGCCCATCAGCCTCAAGTTGGTTGGCTGGATGTCTCCTCGAGCACCATGATGGGCCGCCAATATTGAAAAGTTCCTCACTTGTAAGAGGCGGGAGGTCGGGAGGTATACCTGCATCGGAGTAGACCGAAGAAACCATGAACGGGACGGGATGGCCGGCGGCGCAGCTTAATCAACAAGAATCGCTCCACAGTGTTGGTATACCAATTGCCGTATGATTGGCGCGGCTGAATTGAGGAATCGTCGGCGCACGTTGACGGTGTAACACAGGATCGCTTTCATCTGGTACATTGATCAACTGTACAGAGCCGAACCGCATGGCCAACTCTCCGAGCATGCATCTGTTACCAAGCACACGACAACGCTTTGGGTCGTATGGAGTATCATGGCAGCTACTTTAGGGAAATTCATCAATATAGTACCTAGAGGCGAAATCCGAGCTAGCTACCCATGTATACCTGCACAACCATGTGATTCTTTTCCACGCCAAGAGTTCCGCCACTCGAGTAGTGTACTACGCCGCTTACCTTTCGCATAGCCTCAGCAAATACGGCCCATAAAAGTAAATGTCTCGGCTCGGTGATTCGACAAGCATGTAGAATGTGGGCTTGCGCCAAGGTGAATCGTCCAGCATGGTACTCAATGCCACGGAAAGCCAAGCAAAACTATCTTGGGGGCTGAACCAAGTCAAAAAGCCTTCGTGGTAGTTGTAGCCCCATCACGGTACTTGCATACCGCTCTACCGAGGAATTGCCGTAAACTGACGGGCGATAAAACTAGAGGTTACGCTGGTGGGGTGGTTCTTCGCATTCGCACATCTGGCTCTCTCATTCTAGCGTCTCTCAAGCATGCTTTTATCCGTACGTTCAGCGGGTTCAACCGCGGTTCTGGTCTTTGCTGCATCGATTGTAGCACAGACGACTTCACCACCATCGTCAGCATCGGCTGCGGCTCCGACTATCACCTCTGTGTCGGACTGTCATGCCCACAGCACTGTCAAGTACGATTGGATGTTATCAAACTCGATAGTAGTAGCTAGTGGATGACACTAACGTACCATAGTTGGTGCATGGTTGGTACAGACGAGTATCAGATTGTTGGACCGACTGCCACAAGCCAGTTTCAGACGTCGTATAGCGATTGCCATACCCACGGAACCAAGACGTAGGTACTCATCCCATTAGGGAGGAAAGGTTGCTGACCGAAAATAGGTACTGTGTAGATGAAGCAGGCGAAGATGTGCAAGTCTTGGTCGAACCCACCGCAAGTGGGACGACTTCCACTACAGGTGAACATGCCAGTGAGAGCGCCGCAGCAGAGCCAGCAGAGCCAGCAGGAGCCGGAGAGCATTGCCACTCTCACGCAGGAGTTGAGTAAGTAACTATAGATATATTCATACAATACTCTAATACTAATATACCATAGACACTGCGTAGGGGGTCACGCATCGGAAGAAAAACCAAAATGTGACGCCCCAAATCGAGATTACAACATCCCGCTGCGTATTGGCCTCCTCTTCGTCATCCTCGCCACGAGCGGCATTGGCGTATTCACTCCCATTCTGACGACCCGATTCAACATCATTGGACACAACAATGTTGCCTTCGTCGTCCTCAAGCAATTCGGAACTGGAATCGTCATTTCCACTGCATTCATCCACCTCTTCACCCATGCAGACCTCATGTTTGGCAACAAGTGCTTGGGTGAGCTCAAGTACGAAGGTACCACCGCTGCTATTTTCATGGCCGGTCTTTCCTTGTCCTTCATCATCGACTACCTCGGGGCGCGGTTCGTGCAATGGCGTCAAAAGAAAACTGTTCGTTCCAACGCTGAAGTCGCAATTTCCGGCGCTGATACGAAGCCGGATAATGGATCTACGCCGTCTCTAATTCAAACCCATGCCCCCGATATTCATGGCCACGGACCCATGCGCGAGGCTACCCCCATGGAGGAAAAGATCAATGTGATCAACCTCGAGGCCGGCATTATCTTCCACTCGATTCGTAAGCCTCATCATAAGCCTGCTTGCCTTTTGCTCATCTAACACTACAAAACAGTGATTGGTATCACCCTTGTCGTTGCCAGTGACAGTTCCTTCATCACACTCTTCATCGTCATTCTCTTCCACCAAATGTTCGAAGGCATTGCCCTCGGCACCTGTATTGCAGGCCTCCCGAGCGTCGCAGTCTCGACGCTGCAGAAGTGCATCATGGGTGGTATTTTCATGCTCATCACCCCAATCGGCATGGCCATTGGTATCGGCGTACTTCAAGAGTTCAATGGGAATGATCCTAGTACTATCATTGCGATTGGAACGCTTGATGCGCTGTCTGCGGGTATCTTGGCGTGGGTGGGTATTGTGGAGATGTTGGCGAGGGATTGGCTGCATGGAAAACTGCTGACGGCGGGTCTGGTGCGGACCGTGCTGGCGATGTTTGCACTACTGACGGGGATGGTTCTTATGAGTGTGCTCGGGAAGTGGGCATAACGCTGGGTTGGAAGGGGGGTCTTAAGATACCGAGTGGGGGGGTATTTGGGGGTAGTCAGCACCAGCCTTGTGAAGGCCATTATTATCAGCGGCAGGTAGAGCAAAAATGTCAACGAAAGCACCCCACACTCTAGGAAATTGTTCATTCCAGAATCTTCGCCTTCATACTCTGTTTCCCAAAGTTATCCCAGATCTCCGCCTTCCAATGTCCAGATTCGTTCGCCGTATCCTTGCCATCTTCCAGTAGTAAACGATACGGCTCACCGACATACAACGGCGACATGGCCCTATACGCAATCGACTTGGGCAGCGCCTCCATGTCTCCGCCCCTCGCCGTGTCCCTCCAAAAGTCGAGCATATGGATTAAATTCAACGGGCCATGCACCACAGCGCCACGATGCCCTTCCACCTCCCTACACCACTCGGGCAGATAATGAATCTTATGTGCATTGAACGTCAACGCCGAAAACCGAAATAGCGTCGTCGCACTCTGGCAGAAATCGCGCTGATACTTTGCCTCCGGGAACGCGCGTGGCGCAGGCGTGCTCGACAGCGCGCGGAGATCAGGACCCGGGGGCGTGATTTCCGCTTGGAAGACCCAGCTGCGCTGGTCGACGAGCGCGAGTCCAGCGCCGTTGGACAAGGTCTTTTCCACGCCCACGACAAGCATTTCTCCGCCGTTTTTGAGCGTCTTGGGCTCGGCGGATCGTAGGCGCGTCGTCTCTTGGACGTGCTGCCCCACTCGCAGGAGCGACTTGGGATCCTGCGTCCAGGTGATTTCGCCGCCGGCCCACATGCGGCGCGTGAATGCATGCGACGGGTTGACGATGCGGTCCGTGCCGTCAAGACCGAGTTCGGATTCCGCGATGCTGGGAGTGAAATAGACAAGGTGGTAGCCGGGTGGGATGGGCGCGCCTTCTGGTGGCGGGTCCAGGGATGTGGGACTACGGCCCAGGGTGATGCTGAGAAGGTGCACTTGGTTTGCGTCGAGGGTTTGTTTGCGTATGGAGAGCGGTTTGGAAGGGGGAAAGCGGGTGGAGAGCTCGGCGCATGCTTGGCTTGCTGGTGTCTGGAGCCAGGGAAGCGTTGTGGAGAAGAGGCGGCGGGCTATGGGCGGCATTGCGGTGCTTTTTGGGGTGGCAGATGGCCTTAGGCAACAGTTGGAGTAATGTCATGATATTGATGTTGCTCGATTGCAAGAAATTGACAGATGTTTCGATAGCCAGGCGAAGATAGAGAGGCCGGCGCATAGCCGGACCCAAGAGCGACGTCACCCGTAATTCCGAGCGCGTCACTGGAATAGTGTGAAGAACTTCATAACCCACGATAAAATTGTCTTTGTTATGCATATCAAAAGATAGCGAAGCAAATTTCTCTCCGACTCCAGGGAACAGCTAATTGTATCAGAATAATCTTCAAGAACCAAGTTGTAGGCAGGTCGCGGGGTTTGTTTGGAGCATCTGCGGGCGTCGGGAAAATGAATCATCGAATAGGAAGCTAACGTGCCTCGCTTCCCCCCAGCACCTCGAAGCAGCGTGGGTGGCATACAGTTGTCAAGTTTCTTTGGAAGTCTGGAGTTTCCACACCAACACTGGTGTGGAGATGGTGGACGAAACAGATGGGGCTGGATGATCGAATTTCACTAGTCGCAACAGTAAATGTTTCACGTGGGTAAATGTGCTGAAATGCAATGACAATGGGTATTGGTACTATGAGCTACGAATACATGTCCTGTCCGAATATTCCAGGCCTCCCCTTAGCCAACCTTCATGAAAATTAGATACTGATAGTAAGAACTGAGGTAGATCGTGTAATTTAGATGGCGGAGAGAGCGCCGGAGTCGGCGACAGCCTTGGCAGTGGCAACGCCAACCTTGACGGCGATGGAGACAACGAAGTTGATGAAGTCGGAGACCTGCTTGGCAGTGATGGTGAAGGCGGGGGAGCCGTCAGGGCTGTCAGCGCGGGCATTGACCTTGTAGCCGGTAGTGGAGTTCTGGGAGCCACCGTTGATCTGGTTGTAAAGAGCAGATCCGGGGGCAACGCAGTTCTGGAGGCCAGTGAAGAACTGGTTGACGACACCCCAGAGCTGGGTCTGAGCCTCCTTGGAGATGTCGATGGTGAAAAGGCCGGTCAAGCCCTTTGCCAAGTAAGAGTCGACAGTGGAGAGAATGTTACCGAAGCCGAAGTAGCTGAAGAGGGTGGAAAGACCGGGGATGTCGGCAAAGGTGCGCTTGGTGAAGCTGGTGCGCTTGGTATAGCCAGAGCCGACGGTGCTGCTGGCAGCCTTGGCAACGGGGAGCTTGGAGACATCAAGAGGAATCTTGGAGGCGTCGATGGAGGCGTCTCCGGTGTATGAGCCGAGGGCGCTCTTGACTTCAGCAGGAACGTTCAATGGCTCAATGGGGACATTAAATTCGCCGAAGGCATTGATGGCGCTCTCAATGATTCCAGAAGCGTAGGAGCCAAATGGGTAGGCGCTGAAGGCGTTCTTGGCCAAGCCGGAGACGTCGACGGGCAGCTTGGCAAGGTCGCCAATGGTGGCAGAGCCTGCGTTGAGCTTGCCGTAGTTGACGTTCAACTGGTCCCAGGGGAGGTTGGGAATGCGAGAGAGAAGACCGTAGGGCACGGCGTCGAGGGAGACGGTGCGCTTGTCGAGAGCAGCGGGAGCGCTGATGGGAGTGCTGGCGGCGAGGGCAGCGAAGCCCGTGGCGAAGATGGAGAAACGCATGTTGATGAGATTAGTGGTTAAGAGTGAATGAATAAAGATCGACTTTATTGAGTAAATGAAGGAAAGACTGCGAGCAGCTGAAGGAAAGGCTGGAGTTGGAAGATGCTTTGGGTTGGATGATACTCTCAACGGCAGGCCACTGTCCTCCTTATATACGCCTGTCACTACCCCAGCCTCTTTTCCACCCGCAAGGTCTAACGGCTCCGAGAGTCAGGAGTCAACAACATGCAATCTCGTCATGTAATGTCAGGATCGTCACCTGTGATGGCTAGGATCGCGTCGGGCACCGCATGTACAATTGTGGTGTTTTGGGCGAGTCACCAGCTGGCCATATCCTGGTGGATCAATGATCAACGGCTGTCGGTCTGGCGCACGGCCGTTGTGGTGGTGATCGAGTCAGGGTTGGGACGGATAGGTCTTACTCGGCTCCAACGGCTCTCTAAGGTAATCGCTACTATTGCCGCATACGTTCTCGGATGCTCCCCATTCGATCGCCTGTACGACCACGTTCTTGCTCTTCGGTGTGCCTTTGTCCACTGTGTTAGAACATCATGGTGGTCTTTTATCGTGCCACGGTCGTTTTACTCCGACAGGTGTCATGGTACTATGAATGCCGGGGCCAGGGACCCAAAAGCTGCCCTGTTTTCACTAGTTCTTCGAGTGCTGTTGTGTGCCTGTCAGTGTCTGCTCGATCTGGGTCAGCTACCTTGCCCGATTTTTTGTCGTAGCGTGAAGGCTGCTGATGGTGATCGGCAGCAGTGGAGAAGATCCACCGTCGATCGTGGGCTGTTTCACGCTACAGACGGGTAATCTTACCGTTAGGAACACTGTCAGTTGATAGGTACCTATGTAGGGTAGGTACATACTATGTAGGTAGCTAGATCATGACCGCTTATGTCAATAGCCCCTGTACAACGAAAACGCTTGCTCTGATGCCCAGCATGAAGCACTTGGACCCTCAGGGTGCAGCATGATGGCGCTCTCTTGTCGTGGAGACAGCGTATGGAATAGACATGGCAAACGATGCCAGAGCACAGCTACCGTCCGCATACAATCAAAAGGGAGGGCTGCCTTGCTCAGTACCCGTAGCCTCTCATCTCGAGCGAAGCGACAACGGATCTAGCATCTCTGAATCGCCGTCGTCACGTCAGGTCCTTGCGGCGAGGACTTGCACCGTAACTCGTCGAGGCTCCTGGGACGTCTCGGACCTCTTGTCCGAAACCATACTAGCGTTCCCGCCGCGATTGGAGAGCTCATGTGACTTTCCCCATCCTTGCCCCGCAATCGTTCGACACTGCGGCGCTGGGCTTCTTCATCCAGTAATCCTGCACTCGGCTCCAATACTATCTGTACGTGCAGCGCGAACTTCACTGCGCGGAGATTATGCCGTCGCATTTGGACAGCCGTTGGGCCCCAGTCGACGAGGGGGAGCGCCGGCGCTGTATCACCGTGAGGCACTGGGGATGCGCCCTGAAGGTCCTCATTTAGCCTTGGCACACGCACGTGGGAATGTCACCGTCGCCAGGAGTCACGTTAGTTACTTGTCAAATGAGTCGCCTCCACGACCATGAGTCGCCCTCTCACCGCCGTACGCTCGGCTTCCCGAGCTGTGCGTGAACGGCGAGGCATGCCAACAATGACCAGCGACGCATGCCTCTTGGCCGTTGCGCGTACTAGGTAGGCACTCGTCGCTTCGAAACATGACTCCCGTGTTTCGGCCTGGTAGCCGCACGTGACGGGGGCAACGCTACCTCATGCAGGTACCCACCCACGTAGTGGTGTCGATCTCGCCCTGTTGGTGACAACAGGCACCCCCAGCCGGTGCGACCTCAACGGATCGCCCTTTCTGTCGCGCACCTTATCACGATCATCTTCGTGCGTCTAGTCGCGACGGAGCTCCCACGCCAACCTCGGCACAACCACACCTTTTTACATACATACTATTACACGTCCGTTCGTTTCTGCCATCACCTCATGCAGGAATCGGCATGGAAAGCCGGGGGGTTTTCCCTTTTCAGCCACTGTACGCACGCAACTAGTTTTTGCTGGCCAGCCAGTGCTCACGATCAAAATCATTGCATTCATCGTTTTGCCCCCTTGACAAACAATCCATGAGCTGTGCGATAGAAATTGGCATTGTGGCGTCATACTTGGCGTGGGTCTTGCGCACTCATGCACTTTGAAAATGCCGAGGAGGATAGATAGGATAGGATGGTTGGTCAAGTTGACGAGGGCGTAAAAGATTCGCAGGGTGTTGTTAGGACCCAAGTCTGTCTCAGACAAATGCACTCGAGGGCACTGCGAACAGCAACACGTAGAGGACGTTCGCGAGTTCGTCGCACACCATATCCCAACCTCGTATCCCACACAAGAATTTGGCGAGGCTTAACATCTTTGGACAGAGGGTCAGTATGATGGCTGTGATAGCTCTAACCCAAGCACGTGCTTTATCCATGTATTCTCTCTGCTCCATCTCAATCACCTACCCAAGACTAGGCAGCATATAATGCAAATCTCGGAATCGCAGATAGTCTCTAGAGGATCGTACCAGTGTCACTATTATGGGATCAATTCACAGCTCGATATCAGAATATTGAGACAAGCGTTGGAATTGTCGCCGGGAATGATCTAGACGCTTTCTAACTTTAAAGAAGAGAGAGCAAAAGGACCTCAGTCACCGTCAAATTGCTATAACCGGAAGCAGCTCCTTGCGACAGTAGCAGACTGCAAACGAAGACCTAGGTGATTGATCCTCTTTGATCGCAAGCTTTCCACGGGGACGCTCAAGCGTGCCACAATATGCCGAAGTCAGACTTGCATATGCGAATTTATCATCATCACCCACATCTCCATGTCTCCATGGACCATACTCCGACATGCTCGATAGCCTATTGACTTACATGACGCGGAGATTTTGTGGCGGCCGATTGACTCACCATAAGCTGTTCAATGAGAGAGGAGACATAGCATGACAAGATGCTTTTTATACATTCGCGGCCGCACTTTCGATGAACGTAACACCTTCCCAGCTATCACCACTGCGCTACTTTCCTCTCCTAGATCTTCCAGCATGCACGAAATTAAACCAAGTCCTAGCTACCGCCCTTGGGGCCCTTTTATTCCCGAAAACTACCAGCTTCTGCGTGTAACCCAACTTGACATTGCTCTCGCTAGCACTGCTTTTGCTCTGGCTGGTGTATTTGCAATTTCAGCTGCCTACGTCGCCATTAGACAAACGAGGCAGATTTCAAAGCCCTGGAGAAGTGTCTATCTATGGTTGGTATGGCTTGAATGGGCCGCGTCCGTGGTGATTGCCATAGAATGCTTGTTGTTCTTACTCCGAATCATTCGACCAAGCTTTTACTTCTTTATGTCAATCTGTGTGTCCAATCGTTACCGAACATCAGAGGCCAAACTGACTTGCCTTAGTACTGTGCTGGACTATCCAGATCCAACTTCTACCCCAGATTATCCTCAATCGAATCCGAATTATCCTACCCAGTAAATCATCCGGACAACGTCTTATATGGGGTACTGCATTCATCATCTCACTACTATGCATCAGTGTCTACATAATTTGGATTCCAGCACGTCTCCAGATCAGCGATGAGTATTTCTACTGCTATCTTGGTCTCGCCTGCGCTAATGTCTAGTCAGATGGATCCGCATTAACAAATACTGGGATCGAACTGAAAAGATCCTGTACCTTTTCATTGACGCCTCTCTCAATATTTATTTCATCCGCGTCGTCAAACAAAACCTTGTTCAAAACGGGATGCGAAAGTACTCAGGTCTAGTTAGATTCAATCAGCATATGATTGTAGTATCCATCTTGATGGATGTCATGATCATCGCCGCCATGGATATTCCCAATGGCTTTGTGTAGGTTGCTCAGGGTTTTGTCGGTGTTACGCAGATTCTTGAGCATACATTACCGAGACGCGAAACTGACGTTGAGATTAGTTATGCCATCTTTCATCCTCTCGCCTATCTTATCAAACTCAACATCGAGCTATCAATGGCTCGTTTAATCAAAACTATTGCCTTAGGAAACAAATCTCAGCCTCATTCCCCACGGGTTACTACTTCCATGTCCGATCGAGTGCACCCCGCCGACAGTATGGTCACCAAAAAGCCACGACCGTCGTACAGCAAGTTTCTTCGTCGTGTTCTGCGACGTTCCCAGGGTCGTCTAGAAGACCAAAATAAAGGCATTACCAAAAGGCAGGACTTTGTTACGACAGACTCAACCGTCGTCGACCCTGAACATGTGCAGATGGATATTACGCGGCACCAAGGTCCCTGTGGGAGTCCCGGATCAAGCGGCGCAACTAGTGTAGGCACTCTCAGCTACGGAGAAGCGTCAACGCCAAGTACAAACTCATTCAACGTAGAACAGCCAGAGCGTATCTGGCGCTCTGCTAATTGGTCAGATGTACAAATCACTTAATCGGGTTAGGAATACGCCTAAATAGCTGAATTTATTTCTCGTATGTTGACAACTGATGGCTTTTTCCATGAATATTTTAAACACTCTTGTTCTATGTATAATCCGACAGAGTCTGGTACAAGTGGCATACGACATACCCGGTACCGTACTACCTATCTAGGAAACATCAAAGCGAGGCTAGTAGGGGTTTGGGGGGCTAGTAAGGGGTTGAGCTAATCGCATGCTGAGAAGCGGCGTAGCCGAGACCTTGTTCTAGCCTTCATAGAAAACGGCGATTTCTCAGTGCGGTTACTCATGTGGCCT
>Ga0182215_1000111_pt1 | contig 14023 bp, 15 predicted proteins | sample G5R1MG_24_FD_128404 | JGI IMG/M metagenome (GOLD analysis project Ga0182215, IMG submission 128404) | Switchgrass phyllosphere microbial communities from Michigan, USA - G5R2_NF_03OCT2016_LD1 MG | ecosystem: Host-associated > Plants > Phyllosphere > Phylloplane/Leaf | place: USA: Michigan... | reverse complement strand
TGGCAACCGGTGGCCTCCCAGGCGAACGCAGTTGTGGCCGGGTGCACCGATCCGAACGTCGCTTCTTGATATCCATCGCCCGCCTCCGTTTTTGAAGCGTTGCGACGACCGGTTGAATCCGCCCAGTACCTGGCCATGAACTACACCCAGCGCTTGGCAGAAGCCAACCTCGTGCCCTCGGTCGGAAGCGTTGGGGACTCTTACGACAATGCCTTGGCCGAGACGATCAATGGTCTTTACAGGGCCGAAGTAATCTGGCGCCAGCGCTCCTGGCCGAGCGTATCGGCGGTGGAAATGGCGACACTGCGCTGGGTCGATTGGTTCAACAACCATCGCCTTTTCGGCCCCATCGGCTACATCCCGCCAGCCGAGGCCGAAGCGAGTTACTTTGCAGCCAACGAGACCCTCGATATGGCTGCCTGAGTCAAACTGAACAGCCTCCAGAAAACCTGGCACGCTTCAGGGAGCAGCACCTCACGACGGGTGCGCGACTAGAGCTAGTTGGTTGATGACCGCTCCGGGTCTTGATCGTAAACGCCACATCGAAATCAACATGAAGCAAAATAGCATGTCTACCGATACCACTCAGCTGAGCGCCATCGGCAAACTCGTCATCGAGAGCGAGGTTCGCCGTCTGCTTGCAGCGTATGTCCGCGACCTCGATTAAGAAAATTCTAATGCGAATGCCGAGTTGCTGGCGGCTGCCAAGTGCAACATCGTCGGTATGATCGTGGAAGGCCGCGAGAACATCGCGCAGTTCCTGCGGAACCACCTCCAGTACCATGTCAACGACACGCCCTGGACTTGACACTCGGTCTCGAACGTACCTATCGACGCCGCCTCCGCAACGGCCGCCAGTTCGATGTGCTACTTCACCGTGCACCCAGGGGGTTTCTGAGACCTGCCGCCGCAGCTGATCGTGACTGGCCGTTACGTCGACACCTTCGAGCGTCATGACGGGGAGTGGCGCTTCGCATCACGCGGAACCGAACCATGCGTGTTCGGCAATATCAGCAAGCATGCCGCCTTCCCGGCCCGAGTCGCGGCGCAGTGAGGCAGCGATGCCCAACAAGCGCGAGGCGCTGGTGACCGGCGCGAACAAGGCCTCCGATGAGCGACGCCAAGGGCCTCGCCTCGGCTTACAAACATCTCCCAGCAATGCATGCTGGTTTGCCACAAAGCTACAAGGGGTTGTGCAAGCGCCGCCAGCATCTCAGGATGAAAGAGGTCCAACTCGTACCCCACGCCTCGAATGTCAGGAACCATAGGGCCACGGCAAACTTCCTGTCTTGCCCCAACGGGCAATCAGGAGAGAACCATGAACAAGGCATCAGCAATCTTTGATACACATGCCGAAGCCGAACGAGCCGTATCGGAGCTGCGGACGCTCGGGCTCAGTGATACCGACCTTTCGGTTATTGCGCACCACGACGGGACGACGACCGCGCGATCTGGCGACGGTGAGATCACGGACGAACATCATCGTAACGTGCTCCGCGGTATTCTCGGTGGTGGTGCCCTTGGCGCTGGGCTCGGTGTCGCCGCTCTCGCGATCCCTGGTGTAGGTCCTCTAGCGGCAGCAGGTGCAATCGCAGCCTCCGCGGTACCTGAGGCTGTTGGCATTGGTGCTCTCATCGGCGCCATCGGTGGCACCTTGAACGAGACGCTGACGAAGCACGGGGTTAGCGAAGAAGATGCAACCTATTACAACGACCGTATCAAAGACGGCGGAGTCGTCGTGACCGTCGAAGATACCGGGGTCGACACCGCCGCAGTTCGAGACGTGCTTTACCGCAATGGCGGGCACAACGCGTCGCAGGCGCGAACCGGCGCCCTCTGACAATCGCCGCCGTCTGGCGATGCAATCAAGTAAGTAGCCGGCCCGATGGACCTTTGTCCCTTGGGCCGGCATTCCAACTTGGCCAATCACCTTCTTAATTGCAGCGTAGACAACGCGGGCCAGCATTCCCCGGAGATGGCAGTTTTACGCCCCCCGGTTGTTCTTGCCTGTACGGCTCGTTGTCTCTGGCAAACACATCCCGCGATCTGGATCGCACTGGTCGATTTCGGCACTGCCAAATCCTCACTATCGCAGTTGCGTGACTTCCCTGTCAGCACAGTCAAGATCGGTCGATCATTCACGAGCAAGGCGACGGATGAGCCTGAAGTCGCGGCCATCGTCTCTCCTATCCACGACCTGGCCGCAATCCTCGGCATGGAGACTGTCGCCGAAGGGATCGAAAACCCAGGCCCACACCACTCTGCTGAAACTCGCGGGACGCCGTTTCGGCCAGGTTACTTGTTCAGCCGTGCGGTACGGGGGAAGTCCCTGCCATTTTCGAGGCGGGCTACGCAGCGATCGCGAAGGACGCGAATTGCGCTCCAAGTGCGATGATACGAAAGGTATCTAGCCGGCTAGCTTCTGCGCGGCAGCCAACATGTCCAGGATGACGACGCGCGGCAGGGGTTCGTCGAACTTGACCCCGTAGCGGTTGCCGTCGCGCCAGACGATCCGCCCGCGCTGCTCGCGATTGTTCCATAGCAGCGTGAGAGCATCGCTATCTGCTGCCAGGCTGGTAGAGGCGTAGATCCGTGCGCCGCTTTCGGACACGTCGACGATGTCCACCGGCAAATCAATGCCACCGGTTCGGACCCTGGCTCTGATCAGAACGAGCGTCCGCTCGCTGCGCCGCAGCTTGCGGATGGTGTCGCGAAGCGCGGTGAGCATCGTCATGCCGAGATCCGGTCTGGGTTCGAGGTTATGGGCGCAAGGTCCGCAGCAGGGTCGCCGTGAGGCGCATGCAGCAACGGCAGCGAAAAGTAGAAGCGGGTGTCGCGAGGCTGGCTGGCAAAGCCGATTTCGCCTCCATGCCGCTCAACGATCGCGCGCGAGATGCTGAGTCCCAAGCCGCTGCCCCCGGTCTGGCGCTGATCCCCACTGGCCGCCTGCGCGAACTTGCCGAATATGCGCGAACGGAACTCCTCGGGTACGCCTTCCCCTTCGTCGCGCACGATGACCAGGGCCTTATGCGACCTGCGCTCAACGGTGATGGTGACGATGCTATCCGCCGGAGCGAACTTGGCCGCGTTGGAGATGAGGTTTGCCATGACCTGCTGCAGTCGCGCCGCATCGGCATTGACCATAACGGGATAGGCTTCGCGGCCGAGCGTCAGCGCAACGCGGCGCTGCTCGGCGTACGCACGGTTCATTTCCGCCGCTTCGAGCGCGACGAGGTTGAGGTCGGTCGGCGCGAAATCGAACTCCAGCTTGCCGGCCTCAATCTTGTCGATGTCGAGCAGGTCGTTGACCAGCGCCAGCAGGCGGCCGGCATTGCGGTCCGCCACTTCAACCAGCGACACGGCGCGGTCGGGCAGGCCTGTTCGCAAGGTACCCAACAGCAAGCCGGTCACGCCCTTGATCGAGGTCAGCGGGGTGCGTAACTCGTGGCTGACGTTGGAGATGAAGTCGTTCTTCAGCCGCTCGGCGCGGCGGCGCTCGGAGATGTCGGTGTACGTCAGCGCGTAGGTTCCTTCGGGCGCAGGCTGCCCGCGCACTTCCACGCAGCGACCGCTGAGGCCAAGCTCGCGCTCCAGGCGCAGCGCGGCCGCATTGCGCGAGGCGATCGCCTCCTCGGGATCGTCCGACCAGCCCGGCGTGTCGGCGATGGCGTCCCGGATCGGCAGACCTTCAGCCAGATCCCGCCCAAGCAGGGTGCTCATCTGTTCGTTCCAGGCGAGCAGGCGCCCATCGTCGTCGAGGAGCGCAATGCCGTGATCGACGTTCTCCAGCGTCGCGCGCAACAGGACAGTGCTTTCGCGCGCGACAGCGGCAACGCGCTTGCGCGCCTGGACATGCCAGACGAGCGCGGATCCGACCGCCAGAACAATCAGAAATCCAATACCCAAGGCCGCGAACACGGTGACGCGGCTCTGCCAGGTGCGCTCCTGCTCTGCGGCGAAGTGCGCGGCGAGATCGCTTCGCTCCGCTTCCTCGATAGCGCTCAGCTCGGTGCGGATCGCGTCCATCAGCCGCTTGCCGAGAGCGGACTTGACCATGGCCTCGGCAGGCTCTGTCCCAGTCCGCCGAGCCGCGATGGACTCGGCCGTGAAGGCAAGCTTGCGGTCAATGAGGGTCAGCAGCGGGGCGATCCGATCGCGACGTGCACGCCACTCAGGTTTGCGCAGCTCCTCCTCTGCAGCATCGATCGCCTCGCGACACCGTTGGTACGGCTCCAGGAAGGCTTCGTCGCCGGTGATGATGTAGCCGCGCTGGCCGATCTCGGCATCCTGCAGCAACGAGAGCAGTTGCTGGAGGCGCACGATACGCTCGTAGCCCGACGTGACCTGGGCCCGCGAAGCCGCTTCGGCCATCCAGGCGCTGGTAAGCGCGGAGGCGACGATATAGGCAATCGCCAACAGTACCAGCAGGCCGCCCGCGGCAAGCCCGAATACCGAAGGCACGTGCCGGTCGCGCAGCGTCATGGCTGGCTCTCCAAGGCGGCGATGCTGGCTTGAACGAGAACGGTGAAGGCGGCCTCCAGCTCATCGATGCTTCCGTGCGGCAGCAGTTGCTCGATGCGGCCGGCCGCCTCGCTCACCTGAGGCGCGCCGAACGTGCCTGCCCGCCCTGCGATCTGGTGGATCAAGGCAGCAGCCGCGTCCCGATCGCCGGCACGCAGCAGGCGCAAAGCCTTGTCCACATCATGGTCGAGCGAGGCGGCAAAGGCCTGGCGCAGCGCCTGCATCCGCTCATGGAAGGTGCTAGACATGGCAAGCCTCCCAGATCTCGCGGATCTGGTCTGGGAGCCGCTCGGGGTCGAAGGGCTTGGCCAATACGGCAGCGGCACCTTGTGCCTTAAGCGCTGCGACTTCCCCCTCCTGCATCTTGGCGGTGAAGAACAGGAAGGGGCATGGCGCGAGTTCGGGCAGCTCGCGCAGCCGGCGCACGGTTTCCGGCCCGTCCATGTCGGGCATCATCACATCCGACAGGATCAGCTGGGGCGCAAAGGCCGGCCCTTGCTCGATCGCAGTCGCGCCGTCACTGCAGGCGAGGACTTCGAAGCCGCCGACAAGTTCGAGCGAGATCTGAGTCACCATGCGGATGTCCGGATCGTCCTCCACGTAGAGGATGCGCTGCAGCGGCGGGGCACTCACGACGTCACCCCGCGGCGTTCGTTGAGCCGCGCCATGACCTTCCCGGCTTGGCTTTCCAGAAGGGCGACCTGGGACGGTCCGAACTCCCGTTCGCGCGGGTCGATGATGCACAAGGTGCCGATGGGCAGCCCCTCGGGCGAGATCAGCGGGGTACCGGCGTAGAAGCGGATTTGCGGGCCGCTCACGACCAGCGGATTGCCTGCAAAGCGCGGATCGTCGAGGGCATTAGGCACCACCATCGTGTTCGCCGCCAGGATCGCATGGCCGCAGAACGAAATGCTGCGCGGCGTGGAGGTCACATCCAGTCCGACGCAGGCGGGAAAGCACTGCTGGTCTTCGGTCACGATCGAGATCAACGCGATCTGCACGTCGAACATGGCAGCGGTCTCGCTCACGAGAGCATCGAGGCGAGCATCGGGCACGTCGCGGTCGATGTGATACGCGGCTACGACTTGCAGCCGCCGGGCTTCGTCGAGATGGCGGCCGGGAACGCTGAAGTGGCTCAGGCTCATGATGTTGCGTCCCCGCCGTTGCACGCGACTCCAGCGCCGCTGCCGGGTACCAGCGCCTGCTCTGCGCCGGACGGAAAGAGGGTTCCAACCTCACGGTAGAGCAGTGCTTCCAGCACTACCGCGTTGGTGGCCGCCGTACGGGTCCACTCGTAGCCGCCGCTTGCTTCGTACCGCCCTTCGAACCACCCCGTGCCGGCATCGCGCAGCGTCCTGACGCTTTCCATCAGTCCGCTCGCGCCGGCCGATCCCAACGCCCACATCGCAAACGCCGCCTTGGTCGAGATCAGCGCCAGGTCCGGCCGCGAGCCAGCCCCCGGCGTGAGCGTGTTCCAAGGCGTTCCCTCGGCAAGCACGCTGTCGATGACGACATAAGGCCCGCTCGTCCGGCGAAAGTCGCTGCGAGCGGTCGCGATGCCGGTGCGAGTTGATCGGTGCTGCTGCACGGTGAAAAGACGGTCAGCCTGGGCGCGCTCTTGCGCCAGGGCGCCACCTGCGGGCTTGCTCCCCCCGAATTCGATGGCCAGCAGCCCATAAGGGGCGGTGAGCAGCGGAGGCAGGGGATCAGCGTCGGTCCCGATCGCGAACTCCACGTCCTCGACCGTCAGGCTAAACTCACCGGTCGAAGGTGGCAGAGGGGATACCTGCAGCCCCCACGCGCGCAGCCCCTGCGCGCCATATACTTCGTAGCCCGAACCCAGATCGAAGCCGGTCACCATGCCGCCTTGGCCCGGCAGCGTGCGCAGCATGCGCCCGCTCGGGTCGAGCGCGATGCACAAGTCCCAACGCTCGACGATCTTGGCGACGAACGGCGCATACTGACGGAACTCGGCGCCGAGGACGCGCAGCCAGACGAGCAACCGGCCAAGGTCGACTGCGGACCAGCCGGGATCGCGTCCCTCTTCGGGCGGATCGATGAATTGCCCCGAGGACGTGTCATAGAAGCGCGCCGGCAACTCGCCATTGGAAAGCGGCATCCCTGCCAGGAACTGCAGGAGCTGGCTGACCGTCACGTCGAACTCGCGCTGGTCGATGGCACCGAGCCGATAGGCGCACACGGCGGCGGCGATCTGGTCACCGATGGTGCTGGTCATGGCGAAGCCGGCGCCGGCGATCGCTTCCACCAGGCCGGTCGCGCTGTTGCGCGCGGTCCGGAAGTACTGCCAGGCGGTCTTCGCCCACTCCAGGTCGCGCGGTCCGGGCGAGGCCATGCCGGTGAGCCCCTCGCGGATCGCCCTTGCGGCAACACCACACCCCGACAAGCCGCTCAAGGCGCCGAGCGCCAGGCCCGAGCGCAGGAACGCGCGCCGAGGCAGCGAATCGCGGGTCAAAACGTCTTGCTCCAGCTCACCAGCAGGCCGCCATCCTTGAAGCGTCCGGTCCCCGCCTTGCTCTTGCGCCAGGGGAAACGATTGCCCGAGTAGTTGCTGTACTGAAGCGAAACCCGGTTCGACCGATAGTCGAACAGGCCGAACCCATACGTGAAATCGGGATCCCAGGGCTGCTGCCCGTGATCGTAGGCAAAGGCCGTGAAGTCCAAGTAGAGGCGGCGCGTGAAGGGATAGCGACAGCCCAGCTGGGCCGAGCGCTTCCAGCGGCCCCTGCTGCCGTCGTCCCGTTCGTAGCGTGGCGAGGCGTTGAGCCCGATGCGGCAGTCGATCTGCAGCGACTGGTCTATCAGCAACGGACGGGCAAGCGCCTTGGGCATCGGCGCCTTCCATCCCAGCGCGATCGTGCCCTCGCTCAGACGGCTGACCGGCGCCCGGGGCTTCGGGTCGAAGCGGTTGTTGCTGTAGTTTGAGTACACCAGGCTGAAGGTATAGGGATGCCAGTCGTCGTACCCGAAGCTATACGTGAAATCCGGATCCCAGGGCGCGCGCCGGCTCTTGTCGAGGTAGCGGTGCAAGGTCACCCGCGCGAACCAGTGCCCCAACGGCTGGTAGGTCAGGTTCAGTCGCAAGGCGGGACTGCCCGAGGCCTGCTCGCCGATGGTGCGCCCGCCGACGGAAGCGCGGCTGAAAGGCAGATAAAGCCCCGGCGTCACGGTGAGCCCGGTGAGCAGCTCGCGCGCCTCGCTGTCGTGACGGCGCACGCTGAAGTCATCGAGCGGCAGCGCGAACGAGCTTCCGATCCCATCGACGATCTGCTCGCCAGTGCTGTCGTTCTCGGCCGAAGATCCAGATGCATCCTGCGCCCAAGCGGCCTGCTGCCATGTTCCCGCGAGCACGATGAGAGCGACAGTGGCCCGTCTTGATCCTGGAACAAAGCAACTCCCGACCGTTTTCATCTTCGCCTTGAAGCGCTAGGAGACCTACGTAATCAATGGCGCAAAACCGGAAGGGTTGCCAAGAGAAATCCATGGCCTTCTATTTCGACCGCTTCGAAGATCGAAAACCACCCGATCCTCTGCCCTATTCGATGCCGCGAGAACTCATTTGGCAGTATTTAGGAATTGTTAACCTTACCTTCGGTTCATGGTATATTTGGTGGCGCTGGACGCATTCACTTAATTTCGATGCGCTCTGGTTTGCCGTCCCGTTGGTCGTCGCGGAGACGCTGGCCTATATCGGCCTCATCCTGTTCACCGCCAATCTCTGGAAGACGGCTGATTACCCCAAGCGCCCCGCGCCCGCGACGATTGGCGAATGCACCGGGGATGAGAGCGATCGCCACCCCCTGTCGGTGGACGTGTTCATCGCCACCTACAACGAGGACGAGGAGCTCGTCCGCCTCAGCATCATCGACGCCAAGCGCCTGCGCTACCCTCACCCCATCGATATCTCCGTCCACGTCCTCGACGACGGGCGCCGCCCGACGATGCGCGCGGTGTGCGAGGAAGAAGGCGCCAACTACATCACGCGCGACAACAACATCGGCTTCAAGGCCGGCAACCTGCGCAACGCGATGGAGCAGACGTCTGGCAATTTCATCGTCATCTGCGACGCCGACACCCGCCCCTTTTCCACCATGCTCGAGCGCACGCTCGGCTACTTCCGAGATCCGGACGTCGCCTTCGTGCAGACCCCGCAATGGTTCTACGACCTGCCCGAGGGCCGCACCTTGACGCAGGTCTGGAGCCAGGAGGCGGGAGCGCCCGGCAGGCTGATGGCCGGCGCGATCGAGCGGCTATTCGGCGAGATCCATCTGGGCGAGGATCCGTTCGTCAACGATCCGAAGATCTTCTACGATGTCACGCTACGCCGGCGAAACCCGGCCAATGCCGCATTTTGTTGCGGTGCCGGCTCGATCCACCGGCGCGAGGCGGTGATGTTCGTCGCGCTGCGCGCCTATGCCGACGTGATCGGCCGCGCCTCTGCGGAAAAGCGGTCGCTGCTGGCACGCCTGCGCGGACGCAAGAGCGATCCCGAAAGTCAGGCGCTCGCCCTGTGGCAGGCCGCGCAGGCGGAGGAGCTAACGCCGTACAAATTCCACGTCTCGGAAGACATCTACACCTCGATCGTGCTGCATCGGGATCGCGAGCGGCGCTGGAAATCCGTGCTCCACCCCGAGGTGGAATCGAAGATGCTCTCGCCTCAAGACCTGCTCACCTGGACAATCCAGCGCTTCAAGTATGCGGGCGGCAGCCTGGACATCCTGTTCAACGACAATCCGGTGATCAAGCCCGGTCTCTCGCTGGCGCAGCGGGTGATGTATGCGACGACCTTCTGGTCCTATCTTGGAGCCTTGTGGAACGTCGTGTTCCTGGTCGCGCCGATCGTCTTCATGTTCACCGGCATCTCGCCGGTCGCCGCTTATACCAGCGACTTCTTCGCGCATGCCCTCCCCTTCCTGATCGCGAACGAACTTGCCTTCATGGTCGGGACTTGGGGCGTCTCGGGATACAAGGGCAAGGTCACCTACCTTGCGTCCTTCCCGCTTTCGCTGCAGGCGATCTGGGCGGTACTGCGCGGGCGGCAGATCAAGTTTCCGGTGACGCCCAAGGAGCGCCAGTCCGGCAACTTCGTCCGGCTCGTCTGGCCGCAGATCGCCATATGCGTGCTCACCGCGCTGTGCCTTGCCTACGCCGGCGTGCGCTATGCCGCAGGTGACCCGGCCTACAGCCTCGGTGGCCTGATCGCCAACGGGTTCTGGGGGCTCAACAACATCCTCGCCATGTCCATCATCATCCGCGCCGCGTTCTGGAAGCCCGACTGGGAGAGCCAATGATGTCCTTCGCCGCCAATCTCGTGCGTGCGCGCAGCCACATCGTGTTCGTGCTCGGCCTGCTCACCGCCGCGGCGCTGATCGTCACCATCGAGGAACAGGACCCAGGCCGTATCGGACGAGCAGCGGCCGAGCGGATCAGCCCGGCCGAGCGTGACGCGGCGGCCCTCGCCTGGGCGCAGCTGCCGCCAAACGCGCGCACGCCGCACTTGCGGCGCATCGCGCGCGAATTGGGCGTCGGCAACACGCGCAAACCCGAGCCCAGTGCCGCCTCCGCCACTGCGACGCTGATAGCGATCCACGCTGCGAACAGCCAATAACGAAAAGACTTGAGGGTGCCTGCCATGTCGCTTCTGCTTCGCGTCCTTCTCATCCTCTCGCTGGCGTTTGCGCCGGCAGCGCAGGCCGCTTCCACGCGCCCCAGAGTGGACGACAACCCGGTGCCCGGCGGGCCCTATGCGACCCGTCCCGCATCAACCGGCGCGCCGCACCCGGGTCGCCATGGTCCGCTCACGCCGGAAGAGCGCGAGATCGCCCGCGTGGCCTGGCGCTACTTCGAGAACAACACGCAAGCCTCGACTGGCCTTGTCAACTCGGTCGACAAGTTTCCCTCGACGACCTTGTGGGACATCGGCTCGTCGATCGCCGCGATCGTGTCCGCCCATCAGCTAGGCTTCATCCGCCCCGACGATTCGTCCGGACGGCTCGCCAGGATGCTGGACACCCTCGCTCGCATCGAGCTGTTCCGCGGGCTGTGCCCGAACAAGGCGTACAACAGCGCGACCGCGCAGCGGGTGACCTACAACGGCGAGCCCGGCGAGATTGGCTGCTCGGCGCTCGATGTCGGCAGGCTGCTGGTGTGGATGCGCATCATCGAGCAGCGCTATCCGGCCCTGCAGCCAGCCGTACGCAAGGCGGTGGCGCATTGGAACGTAAGCTCGATGGTGCGCGGCGGCGAGCTCTACGGCACGCAAGTCGGCCCGGACGGCCAAGTCGCCTATCTGCAGGAGGGACGGCTCGGCTACGAGGAGTATGGCGCCAAGGCCTTTCGCCTGTGGGGATACAACACGCGCAAGGCTGCAGCGGCCGAGCCCTTTGGCCTGGTGTCGATCTATGGCGTGCGCATCCCCTACGATGCCCGCGACCCCAAGGTCCTGGGCGCGCACAACTACGTGGTGACCGAAAGCTACGCGCTGGATGGCATCGAGTTCGGGTGGGACGAACCCGGCGACACGCGCTCCGGGCCGTTCGAGCATACGAGCGGCTGGATCGCCCGGTCCGCCGAGCGGGTCTACCTGGCGCAGCAGCGCCGCTTCGAGCGCACCGGCATCCTCACCGCGCGCACCGAGCACCAGCTCGCCGGCGCGCCTTACTTCGTCTACGACACCGTCTTCAGCGACGGCGTACCCTGGACCACGATCACCGACACCGGCGCGGCGCATCCCGAGTTCGCCTCCGTCGCGATCAAGGGCGCGTTCGGCCTCTGGGCGCTCTGGCCGACGCCGTACACCGACAAGCTGTTCGCCTATGTTCGCGGCGCCAACGATCCGCAGCGCGGGTTCTATGAGGGCCTGCTGGAGAAGGACGGCTCGCGCATCGAGGCGTTCACCGCCAACAACAACGGCATCATCCTGGAGACGCTGCTCTACAAGGTCGAGGGCAAGCTCTACCGCTCGGAAGCGTTGACTGCACCGCGGCCGACACCGCCGCTGTCATCCAGACCAAACAGGAGCCTGCCGCCTCCCCCTCCTGCCGAAGGCATGCCCCAGGTCGCGGCGCAGATGCCGCCGCAGCCTGTTCCGGCGTCGACAGAGCGCTGGCCGGCGGCGGACGCCAATCCCATCATCGCCGGCGCACTGACCGTCCCGCCCGCATTCGCCGGTGCCTCGCACCCGGGCCGCACCGGTCCGCTCACCGAGACCGAACGCGCCATGGCCGCCGCGGCATGGCGCTATTTCGTTCGCAACACGCAAAACCGCACGGGGCTGGTCGACGCCGGAGAGAACTATCCGTCATCGACGTTGTGGGACACGGCGGCCGGCTTGGCGGCCGTGGTCTCGGCTCATCAAATGGAGCTGATCGGCCGTCCCGAGGCGGAGACCCGCCTTTCGACCATGCTGACGTCGCTCGCCAAGATCCGCCGCTTTCGCAACCAGTGTCCGAACAAGGCCTTCAACACCGCGACGCTGGAGCCGACCAACTATTCCAACCAGCCCAAGGAGATCGGCTGCTCTGCACTCGACCTTGGCCGCGCGCTGATCTGGCTGCGCATCGTTCACAACCTCTACCCAGCGCTCCGCCCTGCCGCAGAGGCGCTGGTCGCCTACTGGAACATCGGCACGATCGTGCGCGAGGGCACGCTCGTCGGCACTACTCTGCAGCGCGGCGACGTGATCGCGCAGCAGGAGGGGCGGCTCGGCTATGAGGAATATGCCGCCAAGGGCTTCCAGCTCTGGGGGCAACACACCGGTGCTGCGGCCGCGCCCGAGCCTTACGCGACCACCCGGGTCGAGGGCGTCGTCATCGCCCATGACGCGCGCGACGCGCACAACCGCGGCGGGAGCAACCACGTCGTCACCGAAAGCTATGCGCTCGACGGCATCGAACTCGGATGGGACCACGCGAACGACAAGCTGAGCGGCCCCTTCACTTTCACCGATGGCTGGATCGCCGCGAATGCCTGGCACGTCTACCTGGCACAGGAGCGCCGCTCCGTACGCACGGGCATCCTGACCGCGCGCAGCGAGCACCAGCTCGCCTCCGCTCCCAACTTCGTCTACGATACCGTCTTCTCGGATGGCGTGGCCTGGGCGACGGTCGATGCCCGAGGCCGCCCGGTACCGAAAGGCGCGGCCGTTTCCGCCAAGGCCGCTCTGGGCCTGTGGGCCTTGTGGCCGAGCGCCTATACCGACCGCTTGTTCGATGCCGTCGCGAGCGCCTTCGATCCCGAGCGCGGGTTCTACGAAGGCACGTTGGAAGCCGGTGGCAAGATCGCCGCCTTTACCGCCAACAACAACGGCATCATCCTCGAAACCCTGCTCTACAAGCTCAAGGGCCCCTTGATCCGCCTCGCGTCAGAGTGAGCCGCGCTTGATCAGCAGCAGCGTGTTGTCACCATCGACGCACTGGTATTCGAGCTCATCGACACAGGCGCGGATGATCGCCATGCCGCGCCCCGCCTCGCTGTCCCAGTCGGGCATCTCCGTCTGTGCGAGCGCCTCGGGCGGGATGGCAATGCCCGCGTCCGAGAACAGCAGGCGCACGCCCGCCGGCCCCGCGGCGATCCGCGCCGTGTAGGTCTGAGCGGGATCGCCGGCGTAGCCATGCACGACGATGTTGTTCGCCGCTTCGACCGCCGCCAGTTCCAGGTTCGCACAGGCTTCGTCATCGAGCCCAGCCCCGGCGCAAGCCTCGCGCACTGCCGCGGCGACCCGGTCGGTCTCCTCGAGCCGACTGGCCAGAGTAAGGGTCACGACGCGCTCAGCGGCCAAGCGCCGCGACTGCGTCGTCGAGGGTCTCGAAAGGCCGAACGATCTGATCCAGCTTGGTGATCTTCAGCAGCTTGCGCACGCTGCCTTCCTGGCAGACAATCCCCAGCTTGCCGTTGGCGCCCATCATCTTGAGCAGTGACACGACGACGCCCAGGCCCGTGCTGTCCATGAACTTCAGGTCCTGCGCATCGACGACGATGCGTTCGGGCTTGTCCTGTACGTTTTGCATGAGCGCCGCCTTCAACGTAGGGGCACGGGCAGCGTCCAGGCGCGGCTCGGTCAGCCGCACGACCAGGATGTCACCGCTGTTGCTGAACTCGGCCAAAGGTCACGTCTCCTTCACGCGCGCTCGATGACGAGCATCGATACATCGTCCTCGAACGCCGTCGAGCCGCGGTGCGCGACCAACCTATCGCGCAGTCCGTTTACAAATGCTTCCAGATTCTCTCCGCGCAAGTCCACGGCAGCTTGGGCGAGCCGATCGTCGCCGAACTCCTCATCGCCCGGGCTGGTGCACTCGGTCACGCCGTCGGAGTAGAGCAGCAGCCGGTCCCCGGGCGCCAGCGCGATCTCGGTCACTGGGAACTCCGCGTGCGGCAGGAGCCCGACCGGAGGTCCGCCCATGTCGACGAAGCGCGGCTCACCTCTCGCCGGCAGCACCAGCGGCAGCGGATGCCCGGCTCGCACGAACTGGACGTGGCCGTT
>Ga0182215_1000108_pt1 | contig 14229 bp, 14 predicted proteins | sample G5R1MG_24_FD_128404 | JGI IMG/M metagenome (GOLD analysis project Ga0182215, IMG submission 128404) | Switchgrass phyllosphere microbial communities from Michigan, USA - G5R2_NF_03OCT2016_LD1 MG | ecosystem: Host-associated > Plants > Phyllosphere > Phylloplane/Leaf | place: USA: Michigan... | reverse complement strand
TTTGAACTTGACCACTGAGCCTGTCAAGAACTCCATGAGCGTTTGACGCAATTCTACCACGCTAGTTGTCACATTCACTGCTCCAATTCACTTACGCATTGGCCAACTCTCTCACCAAGCCCCACCCCTACGTCGTAGAAATACCCGGCCCATCTTCATTAAACCTACCCTCTATTACAACACAGATCACTTCAACAACTCAACCAAACAACATGAAGTTCTCCACCACCATCATCTCTATCGTTGGCTTTGCAGCCCTCTCACTCGCCAAGAGCTCAGGCGACAAGCAGCGCGATGCCATGTGTGGAGAATGCCTCAAATACAAGACCTCTTGTCTCAGTGTACGCAAAACTGGCCATAACACTTATGAAATAAGACTGCTTACTGATATACTCAACTTTAGACCAACATGTGCCTCTACCATTACAGCGAGACCTGCGACAACCATTGCAACATCGAGACTTGCGGTTGGAAGGGATGGTGCAAGGAGATCTGCGGCTACACAGGATGCTGAAGAGTAAGGAGAGCATTCAATCACTAGATCGCGATGGGAGACGGGTCTAAGACACCGCAATTTTGAGAGGGAGGCTGAGACTATCCACACGAACGGGCCTCGATTCGGGATAGCGTTTGTAAACTCCAGCAAGAAAGACAGCACACGACCCACTCACCGGTTTGCACTAGTAGACGAGAACAGCAAATTGAGAGTGGTTATGAATTACCAAAGTATCCATGAAAACGTTATGCTTCCTTCACTTGTCCACGCACACGGTTACACAATCCCCAAATGCCCTCAATACAAAATCCTACTATACTCCCATGAAATAACACTCCGCAGTACCAAAATTGTACCTATTTGCGCTCCTCACTCTCTCCAGGACGGAGAGATGAAGCTGGTGCAGTAAATTCGACATATTCTACGCATATGTACTGAGGTCTTGGGGATGACAATGCCACTGTGTGGAAATGACGAATGGGGCCGTCTGAGTACCCAAGGGTTAATGTTACAGTATGAATCTCCACTATATGAATTTGCAACTGCATGAAAACATCGACCTATGCGCCGAGTTATAACGTCAACCTAGAATGACTCCACCATGTTCAGTGTCGCTCAAACCTGACGGCACCTCACAATCGAAATCAAGACCTTTCTACGTAGTGGGAGAGGAGGATATGACCAAGCATATCGATAGTAGTGTTTCAACAGTAATTTGAAAATCTAAACGATATTGCCCAGCTATGTTTACAGCTTGCTGAACTTGGCCACCTTCTTCTGCATTCCACTTAACATGGCATCCTGCACGTCGCCCGTCTGCAACATGGCCATGTTCCATACCGCCGTATACCGCAAGCCTTCCTCCACCGTCTTATCTCGGGAATAGTTGATAATCTCCTTGGTGCCCAGCACCGCAACCGGGCTCTTTGACGCAATACGCGCCGCGAGTTTAACCGCCTGTGTCTTCGTTAGCGAGGCTATCCCCTCCCAAATTCTGGGCACAAGAAAAACCCAATCGGCAAGAATCAAGAACATACCTCATCCACAGCCTCGGTTTTAGCGGCATACACATTACTCACCAAGCCCACCCGCAACGCCTCCTCGGCACCGAACACCCGCGCCGACAAAGCCACCTCTTTCACCCACGACATATTCCCCACACAATGCGGTAGCCGGCTCAACGTGCCAATATCCGCCGCAATCCCAATATCCACCTCCTTGACGCTCATACGTGCATCGCGGCTCGCAATACGCACATCGCATGCGAGGCTAATGTCCATGGCGAGCCCAAAGCAGACTCCGTGCAGCACGGCGATGACGGGCTTCTCACAGGCTTCCAGCGCAGATATGCAGGCTTGGAATTCGAGGATGTGGCGGCGGAGGGCATTGGCTTTGCGGGCCGGGTCGAGTGAGGACGAGGCGGAGAAGGTGGGGCCCGCAGACGCGGCTTGGATGTCGAGGCCGGAGGTGAAGGCGCGGGGGCCGGCGCCGGTGAGTATAATGGCGCGGACGGAAGGGTCGTGCGAGAGTGACTGGAAGATGGAGCGGAGGTTGAGCCACATGCTGGGTTGGGTCAGTAGGGACTGAGGACATGTTACGACGAGATATGAAAGTTTGAATCAGACTCTTACATCTCCTTGAATGCATTCATTTTCTCTGGCCGATTTATTTCGACATGTGCGACATATTCCACCGGAAATGTGACATTAAAGAACTCCTTCTGGTACGATGGTGACGATGCGTCCACCATGATGATGTATTTTCTCTCCTACAAAGTGCTCTCTTCCGACGTTCTCAAACTATCTCTTTAAGATTGTACCGACTTCTACAAGACGGATTGCTTCTATAATAGTTGGATGGCAATGTGTCCAGCGTAATCGTCGGACGCGCTCGTGGTTGGAATGCTACCTCGGCACAAGGCTCGGGGCAGGGGGCAGGGAGGGGCAAGTGGAACCGCTGAGGAAAGTATAGCCGGGCTAATGAATTACGATTACGATACACCCAGTGCTGTAACTGTTCATACGGCTACGATCGGCTCAAGAGTTTCGCTGTGGTATGGATGGTACACTACCTGGGATCAAAGGTGGTGGAAGACGTGCTAAGGAACGTTATATACGTACTATATAGTTACATAGTTACATGTGTAAGCTGACAACATGGCACCCCGCGAAATCTTAAATGAGGCCCTCATCGGAGGCGGCAGATTACTAATCGTTGGAAGCATCACAGTAGTGCGACATAATCCTGACATCCTAATTCTTACCACTAGAGAGCTCGTCAGGATGACCGGGACAATACTGAAATGGACTTGTTTTTTTCATTGGCTTCGATGCCGGAGAAGAGTGACAATGCCCGACCCGGGCCTGTCATGAGCATCAATCATGTCTCATGGCATGCTACAGAGGATGTGGAATCATGATTTTCCGTGACGCCTGCCTACCGACTCAAATCGATTACCCTAGACAAGACACAATCTATCCCCGTGCCATGACACCCCAGCAGCGGATGCGGTTGTCCGTATATCCAGCGAACAGGGTCTGGCCGTCAGCGCTCCAGGCCAAGGAGACACACTCGGGCTCCCGGCTCTTTTTGCCAACCTCCATGTACTCGGGCTTGAGCTCATCGACCTTGCTCTTCTTCTCGAGATCGAAGATGATGATGCTCGAGGCGGTGGCGGCGCACAGCCAGTAGCGGTTGGGGGAGAAGACGAGGGCGTGGATCTCGTCACCAGCGGAGAGAGAGTAGAGGTGCTTGCTCTCGTTAAGGTCCCACAGCATGGTGGTTCCGTCTTTGCCTCCGGACGCACAGAGGGAGCCATCGGGTGAGATGGTGACCGTGTTGATGTAGCCGGTGTGGCCAATGTGGTCGGTCTGGATGCGGCACGAGGCGAGTTCCCACACCTGGATTGATCAGCGGAGGCTTTGGGAGCAGCTGGCAAAAAATAGTGTAGGGTTGTCAATCAGTACTCAAGGTGATTGTTTGTCTCATCGCCAAGGCTCTGAAGTAGCAAATACATAACAAATCATCATAAAACAGGGTGGTCGGTGCTGCGCACAGGGAGAATGGATACGCACCTTGACAAGCTTGTCCCAGCCAGCCGAGACGATGACGGGGTTCTGGGGGTTGGGGGAGAAGCGGACGCACGAGACCCACTCGGTGTGGCCCTTGTCGGTGATGGTGTACTTGCAGTCACCGAGTGTGTTCCACAGCTTAATGGTGCGGTCGCGCGAGCCCGAGACGATCTGGCGGTTGTCGGCGGAGAAAGAGACAGAGAGGACATCGTTGGTGTGGCCGACGAAGCGGCGGGTGGTAGCGCCAGTGGAGAGCTCCCACAGGCGGAGCGTCTTGTCCCAGGACGAGGAAAGGGCGTATGCGCCGTCAGAGGAGATGACCTATCAGCAATTAGACCAATTAGACCCAAAGCGCCTCGAGCGCTGTTCTCTCATTGGCGCGGTACGCCAGGTGCGCCAGTTGAAACATACACAGTCGGACACAATGTGCGAGTGGCCGTGCAGACTGCGCTTGGGGTAGCCGTACGACGTCTCATCGCGCGTCAGGTTCCAGATGATGAGGGTCTTGTCGCGCGAGCCAGAGAGAAGCATGTTGGGGCTGCGAGGAAGTCAGTAAGGCGCCTTTGGAGGTCGTCGCCACATGGCGAGCGCGTAGTGCTGTAGTGTTGGCGGTGAAGGCACGCACTTCTCAAGCGACGTGGCCAGCGAGGTGACCCAGCCGGAGTGGCCCTCGAGGGTGCCGCGGAGAACGAGTTGCTCGGCCATGATTGCGATGCGTGGCTGCAGGAGGCTCGCAGGAGGTGGATGGGCGCACGCGTGAAGGTTGGGCGGTCCGGGTGAAGTTGGTCGTCGCTTCGTCTATTTTTCGATGTTTCTTCGCTTAGCAAGTGTGATTGCCGGACTGAGGCTAGCGTCGTCGAAATGCCAAGACTATCGGCACTTCCAACCGCCGACGCGAAGTGCGATTCTTCGAAAGCTCCTCCCCCAGCCGCGAGCGAGCATACGGGACAAGGCACAGTAGAGGCATAGCGTGACGTCGTCCACCACCACTTGTTCCTCCGTTCTTCCCGCCCTCGCCACTCCCCTACCCGCCATGCCCAAATTCTTCTGCGATTACTGCGATGTTTACCTCACCCACGACTCGATGAGCGTGCGCAAGGCACATAACAATGGCCGCAACCACCTGCGCAACGTCCAGGCCTACTACGAACAAATCTCCTCGGACCAGACCCAGCAGGTCATCAACAGCATCACAGACGCCTACAACACCGAAGGCCAGGCGAATCCCCTATTCCAGCAGAATCTGACGGGCGCCTTCCCCGGCGGCCCAATGGCCATGGGCGGTCCCATGGGCATGCCTGGCCCGCCCATGGGCATGCCGCCAGCCATAGGTGGCATGCCGCCATTTTTGCCCCCGGGTACGCGATCAGAAACACAATTACCAATATGATTGCTCTTTTTAAATGGCTGACAAATATAGGAATGCCACCCATAGGAGGCCTGCCACCCCATCTCATGGGCCGCGGAGGTCGTAAGTGTCCCTAATGCACCCTTCCCTGCCACTAACTACCCGCTAACCACCACAGCCCCAAACATGCCGCCCAATATACCTTTCCCGCCAGGTGGCCCCCACAGCATGCCCCCAGGCCCTGGCGGTCTGCCTCCCAACATGCCGCCTCCCTTCCAACACATGGGCGGTGCCCCTCCAGCGGGCATGCCGCCGTTTGCGTTTCCCCCACCTGGTGGAGCCGGCTCACCCCCTGCTGGTCTTCCGTTCCCACCGCCAGCAGGCATGCCCCCGGGTATGCCACCTGGCAGATATCCCCCCGTTCCGCCTGGACGTTAGGAGCAGCCTAGTGCGGATATGAGAGGAAGCGAGGTGACATGGCTCATCGAGTCGCATGGTCGTCTAGAACAGCGGATTGGAATTTCACCTGGAAATAACGGCGTTCTAAATATGGATTTGACGGATCGGAAGAGAAGGAGGGAGCATGCATGCGATATACCCGAGATGGACATGCGTGGTGGAGGGCGGCCTGATTCTGGCACTGCAACAGGTGCCAATGCTATAGTGCCCAGGAGGATCAAGACGAAGTGACTAGCTGTGAGACGGAGGCGTCAGAGGCCATGTACGTCCGCCCACTCTTTTCAACTTGTGGGACGAGGGCTTTCGTTGGTTTTGCGCCCGTGTCACAACCAATTATAAGAACTAAGAACACATCAAGAGCTGTTAGTTCGCCCGATTTCGTGTTCCTACGCGCTATCTATCATAGCTGAGCTCTCCCAATTTCCGCCTCACTCCTCTGCAAACCATACCCGAGCAAACTCCTCCGCCCCGCACATCTCCATTCTCACTTCCCCATATAATCTCTTGAACTTCAAGCTATTCCATTCTCTGCAGTCGCAACCCTTTGGGCGTTGTCATAGTAAGGATGTCTCCTACGTCAAATACGGTCAACACATTACTTCAACCTTCAGGCACCATGTGTATTTTCAACTCAAATTTCGCTCCCCATGCAACACTTCTCGCCAGAACCGTTGGGACCGGCTTGAAATACTCCAACGTGGAGGTTGAGAAACCTGCCTGCCCCATTTAAGATGCTGACAAGCCACACGTATCTCGCAGCATCAAACGGGGCGCCTGTATCACCAACGCCACTAGAAATGACGAATCTACTGATAAGGCTATTCTCAGTTGTTTTGAGTAATGGATCGATTGCAGTTATAGTCTCCGACCAAGAAAATTAGCCCGTGGTCAAACTCCTTGATAAAGCCGGTCGCAAGCATATCTTTGCTAGCTAAGTAGTGAGAAGAATGGTTTTAATAGTTCTGGCACTAATATTAGGCCACTGAAGCGGTCTTTGATCATACAAGGCGGCGAAGAGGGCCCGTAGCGCTCAACAAGCAGACCTGGAAGCCGGTCGCCTTCAAACACGAACATCCACCTCATCAGGTCCTTCGGCGAATCGCTTTGATTGACGCCAGTTGCGAATCGCCATACTTGCTGTAACAATATAGGCGAAACTAGAATACTGAATCAATATTCCGAAGATGTCGAAGAGATTTCGTACTTACCTTGGTACCAATGCAAGAGCAGTAGCCGCTCTAAACACAGCGCAAAACGTCCCATCACATCGACCACCCACTGCGTAAGCACAATTCAGCGAGGAAGACGTCTTCAAATGCACCCAGGTGCAACTGCACCACTCCTGCAGGACATGATGAACGCCGTGAGCCATAGCAGGCAATCTAAACTATTCATGATCATGTACGTCTTCAAGCTAGCAAAGCGCTTGAACTTCTCCATTTTCTTAGTCGCACATTGGTACAATAGAAAGATGATAGACTTGACGGAGTAACCGAGGATAAGGGTCGCGCTTCGACTCCGTCGTTGGGTGTTGAGCGCAAGCAGTGCACATCCAGTGCTGAACGCGCCAAGCAATAAGATAGCTTGGACGACAAAAAGATCCTAGAAAAGTGGAAAACTCCCTAGGAGATTCACGGAAATTCTTGATTCGTAGACTATTACTAAGCTTTTGGTTATCGTTCCCTAGATGAGATTGACGCCGCGGCCTTATACATTATACGCGACGATACTCCATGCGGACCTATTATCAGCAATCATATACTACTTCGCATTTTATAACATCAATTTAGAGCTTCTCCATATCGAATTTGAGGAAATAGATGAAGAGTGATGGAACTAAATTGCATCAAATTAGGTGACGGTAGTAAGTGTGAGTTTTCATGGAATAATAGCGGCGTTTGCATTCACGGGTCGTATAGGGTTTCCCAAAAACGAATATCGCATGTTCTAGACGCATATACTATAATCAAAAATGTCATCTCATATGCTCTTTACCAGGTACAAACATCATCCAAGATACGGTAGAACAGGACTATCTCATGATCCTTGTTTGCGCTTGGTGCAAAGTCTGAGGCAGCTGACCTATATATGACGCAGCGAAGAGCTGCAGGATTTGCGCTATGGCAGAGAGATTACAGCAAGAGGCTTAGTTTACTCACTTTTTGAGCACATGATCTGCGCCAAGTGAAAGTGAAAGATAAATCCACCACAATGAACCCCACCTCCACGCGCACCCTCCACAGTCGTCAACACGGTAACCAACTTCCACAAATATACAGCATAACAATTCACTGAGAAAGGTTAGAAACATCAGATGTCGCGATATTATGTTCCTTCCACCCACTTCCTACTTTCCAATGGCTCAGATCCCACAGCTTCTCCATTAGCGGGTCTTCCCACCACTTCGAATGATCTCAAGGACCAAATCGATGCCCTGCTACCGGCCGACACATTTGAAGTCTTTATTGATGCGGTAAACTACATAACTAGAATTGGTCGCAAGCCCAGTGGGGTCGAGGGACGGCGGAAGAAACTGAGAGAGATCGTTTCACACAACCTCCAGATCGTTCCACTTTATAATGCGCTTGCTGTCCGGCTGGCAAGTACGCAGTCGCAGCCGAAGTACAGACTTCCAGTATTTTTAGACCTAGAGGACGGCAGAATTGCTGATGATGAAGGCTCGAGTGCGACAGAAAGCGGCTTAGTAGTTCACGATGCCGTTGGCCTGGTGCCAGAAGATTTGCCCGTCATAGAAAAGGTATTGGTTGGGGAAGCCCAGGTCTTAAATCGCGACGAGGTAATCATACAGGGAGATCCTCAGGTAACGATAGCTCGGGATTCGTCACGCGCCGCTGTTGGTAAGCCACACTTCGATGGCACCTCAGCAATCGACCAACAACGTACTGGCTCAAATACACCCGAACAAGGCATTTCGGGAAAGGGGAAGCAGAAAGAAATCACTCTTGCCACCCCAGATAAACCGTTCCACGGAGACGCAAGCAAGTACACCAGACAAACCATAATCACCCAGGTGCAGAATCCGGAGGTATTTCCCATCGAGCGCATCCAGGACATACAAGCTTTATACTACCCGTCAGCCAAGATTACTGCCATGCGAGTTTTCGGGACGAAACTGGGAAGCGATATCATAGTGACAGCGGAAATGGAGAGAGGGCCGTTCAACCACATCCTTATCAACGACTCCCGTCTCATTAATGCGCTTGGACTTAACAAAGAGCCACATGATACCTTGGTTCTTCAACCCTCGGAATTCCGTGTGAATGAGACATTCATGATCTTGCCCTTCTCGACTCATAACCCTGAGAACATGAAGATCTCGCTCGTGGGTGAAATGGTGCCTGCTCGTCACGCGTTTCTTCACTGGCTCGATTCTAGGGAATTCGCTGATCCAAAGCGCCCTCCATTCGTGCAGGAGGCTAATAGACTGGCTGTGGCTCTCAAGCGAAGGGCACCCGATGTTTGGCGCGAGATTGATGAATATTGGAACCTTGAACAGGGCGCTGGTGGGAAGCGATATAGGATGCAGAGAGAGAGGTATTTGGGTGAGGATCCGAAGTACCCGGACAGTGAAGAGAAGAAGCCAGCCTATGGAATGTGGTAACCATGAATATGGTTCCTTGCTTGAGGAGGTGACTGGGCTTTTGTTAAATCCATTGGAAGGTTTATTAAGCGGTGTGGTGTTATCAGCCCTTTAGATTCCATACTTGGCTTTGTGTCACTTGCGCCATACTAAGGTGTAAATAAAGTTAATTCTACGAACCGTTGTGTCCAAATGACTCATTTGTTTGCTACAATTCTTGTGATACACAAAACTGAGCCAATGGAGTGAGAGAGGGAGATCGCGCATCTACACCACACTATCCCATCATCGTTACTTTTAGAGCCACTGTCACTTGCGAATCCTACCAGCCAAACCCCATTCGAAATCCACCTACTACTGTGAACTACTATAAATATATCTGGATATTGACCTTTCGAGGTATGGCTAAGTTTCGTGGATGTGCTAGCTCTTATCGACCCACTGCACCAGCGGCGACAAGTAGTGACGTACCACCTAATTTAAACTCAGCCCGGACAATGTCCCAATCTGACATGGCAGCGGAAAATGAAGAGCCAGGAATCGCTATAGAAGTGCTGACAAGGGCAATGCCACAAATGCCAATGACCTTTGACGAGAGGCAGTACATGTGCGATGGTCTCGAAACACTGGGATATGCTGAAATGCAACGTGCCGTCCAGATCTTCAGAAGTGGCTGCCCTCAATTTGCGGACGAGTATGACGAGAAAAGAGTGTTCGAAATCGAGGAAATCAATATTGAGACGCAACGCAAGCTCCACGGGTACATTCAGACGATTTGGAGTCAGAGAAAGATCACCGCAATTGGAGATGATAAGGAGTCATTCCAGGGCAACAAAATCATGCGTGTGATGGGTAAGGACACTGTTCCGCTCATAGACAACACTATTTTCGAATATATTGACGACCAACCGACGGATGCTGAGGAATTTTCGAGTGGGAAAGAGACCAATCCAAGTAAGATAGTTATACTGAAGGTTAATTGGATAGCCTACAACGGCAACAGAAAAGCGATACCAGCTGAGGAACTGCAAGATCAGCCAGATTCACGTTCCGAAGGAAAATCTGTCAATGGTGTGGACACGTTACCTTCAGCACAGTCCGCTGCCTCCTACCTTGCCTGGCTCAGGCAACGCGATACACGATGGCCGACGGTTTGGCCCAATTTTTCAGAATGCGTCGCTATCGGCAAAAAGCTTGGTAAACCCACATCAAAGGTATTCGAAGAGATTCTGTATCACTGGCTATTGGAGACGGATGGCAGGAGAGGGGAATGGCATAAAGAACATAGGTTGGAGGTGTTGGGTGAAGACCCGCTCTTCGATGAGGTGTCAAGACAATGAGTAAAGGACAAAAACTATTCTCGGAGAGTGGGGTATAGGATTATGTGATCTAATTCATTAATGCAAAGTTGTACTATGCTATGATGCAACATAGCGTGGAGAAATACATATCAAACGACACCAGGATGACGTCACGTACCAAGCTGCCGAGGTAGTGCACATCTGGAAGCATAATGACACTACAATCGATGAATCTGGTGGTTTTTCCAGCTTTGATTCGACGCGTCTATGGACAAAGACTCCGCTGACCATACTCTTGGCATTCTGACCAAACGTCGCGACCGTTTCCGTTCGCACATTTCTTGGAATAACCAAGAATTCCTGCCGGAAACGTACCAGCTCAGCTACTCTTCCTAGATCCTCGTATTCCGGATTCTGAGGCGCCAGCCCCCAAGTGATTTGTCCATTTGCGGGTCGTTTTGTCTCCCAGTCTGTGCACATGCAGCATTCTCCCGCTCTACAGTGCAATTCGGATGTGTATACACAGATTCTTCGAGACAATCTGTTGGGAGCGGGTGGAATCTTTCATCTTTGTCCAAGTCCGGAAGGCAGCCCAGAGGGTTTGCTGTGTACAGGTCGCCGACACGTTTCTTTGTTTTTGTCGTTTCCTGACCATCTCTAATGCTGCCGTCAGCTGCTCCAACACCAAAATCGTCATCAAATTCATCGCCGTATTCTAATCCATCATTAGCTTCAAATTCTCCACTAATATCAGCAGATCGACACTCGTCATCATATCCATCAGGCTCAGTGGCTCCCTTCGATCCAAAAAATTGGAATTGCGAACCCCCCGAGGTCGCTTGTAAGTTTGATACATGCTCCCATGTCTTCAAATTGCCCCTAATTCTCTTAAAAGTATGCTCTGGAGCCGTTGTCATTTGCCTTTTCCGCGAATCGTCCTCAATCCCACTGCTGGTTCGCGAAGAATCCTTGGCAACTTCTCGACGCATTGCTCTCGCATCGCGGGCAAAAACCGGGTTTTTGTGTTTGGTGACAGACGCAATTTTTGGGGATTTCCTAGTACCTCGGGTTCGTTCGATAGGCTTCGTTGTTCGCTCTTTCGATGATGCTGTCGCTACGCGTGGCGAATCGATTTCGGGTACTTCTTGCTTGGTGATTGACTTTTTCGCTGGTCTATTTTCATCTTCATTAATACCGCTATATCCATCATCGCTACTTTTCTTTTCCGGTAGACTCGTGCTTTTGCTCATTTTCACGTCTCCTGTGTATGCGTATGCAGGATATATTCCTGTTTGACTACCCGAAACTAGCTCTTGCCATATGACAGGTATAGATTTGTGAACGGCCTCAGCGGGATGTGACTTGTCCCATGCTTCTAGCGCTGCGTACATTGCGTTTGTGCTTTTACCATTTTGTGGGATTCCATGCTTCCGGCAATGAAGACGGAGCCAAGCTCTTGTGTAGTGACCACCTGTGGTTTTGGGTGCATGATCGATATTCGGAATCTCTAATCTAGACATTTTGATGCTGCCAGGCTATTGCTGGAGGTTCGCTACTGGTGAAGGAAGTGCGCATAGAAATATACCTTGTAACACTGGAATCTCCTGGCGACCTGTTTGCTTTCACCGGGTCAGACGATGCGTCAGTGGCCATGTGCATCACATGGAAGTGCTCTTGTGATATACCCGCTGGTGAGCACCCCGGCATGACCGAGCGGGCCTAAAGGACACGGGGACAAGTTGTTTCTACAAGTCGTAAATTATGGTATGGAGACTGTAAATCTCTAGCAGACAGTACATTAGGGTCGGAGCCAAGGCACTAAACCCAATCAGTGTTTCCACGGGTGAGTACGCAGGCACGATGTAGCAGACCCAGTCTTTTTTCACAGCTAACAAATGCAGGAGAACATCTTTTTCAGTGAGCAGTTTATATTTTCAACCTACTCAAATGTCCAGCAAGCAACTTCTCTTACAAATGTTAATCAAACGTGTACAAACTCTGTTGTGGCCAGCTTGCGACTTTTCTCGCCTACCTTCCGTCACGCTACGTCTTCCTCTGACATTCACATGATCATGGGCTTGATAGGTACGAATTCAAGAACAAATCCCCGTCATCATCCGAGTCAGACTCTTCATCAACACCCCGTTTCACTACTTTTTCACTCTGAAAATCAATATCCGGCAACGCCCATCCCCGCTGCGATCTATCGATAAGCGGGATGGCCATAGATCTTGTGACGGGGAACTCTCGTTTGGATGAGGTGCCCGATATACTGCGTACAACATCATCCATTATAGTAAAGGGTGCGTAAGGGACGCGCACACCAAATTTCGGCCAATTTAGAGCACCATTTCGAAGGCGGCCGTAATGATCTTCAAGTCTCGAGCGGTAGGTCTCTCTTCCACTGCTTGCTATCGGAAGCAAACAGTCCTCTCCGTTAAATGAGGATACAGGTAGTGGAATAGGATCTTCATCTTTATTTCCGAGATACAATGGTTCCTCTAGGTTTGCTTGCCAACACTCTTCGATGGTGGTGTGAGACCACCACTTACGACAGCTTTCATTGAACTGGCATCGCTGACGTTTTGGCGCACTCAATTCGAGGTCCGGGATACCTTCTGGTATGGTGGATTCCATGATAGTGGAAAGAAGGTTCATCCGCGGAGGTGATGCTGGTGGCGAGGAATCGGGCACGATCTGGCCGATGTGCCATTCACGACGACCATCAGTGGCTTCGTACCAGCAGCTAGTGATCTTCCGCTCATATGATCTTTCTTTCCTTTTTTTAGGTTGCATGAATTCATTCTCCTCATATGCATAGCCGTATCCAACCTCCATACTCGCCGTTCTCTTTCGTTTCACATCATCACTTATTTCTTCGTTTTTGCGACCCCGCTTCGACTTTCTTGTTTGAACAAGGGGTTCCTTCGAAGAACTGACTAGGTTCGTGACTTCTGTGTTTTTGGTTATCGTATCTTTGTTCATACCATCACCGCCCATGTCGCTATCGCCTCCGCTGTCGGGAGCAATGATTCGTACATCCCGAAGACTTCCTTCCGAGTGAACATCGACAGTATACCCGTGTTCTACAGAGCCAAGACAATCGTAAGACGTGAGCCAGTCAAATGAAGACTCCTTTGCTGCAATAAAGAGGCCAGTTTCTTCTTGAATCTCGTTGAATCGCTCTTTGTGAGTGATGACTTTGCCCTTCTTCTCAAGTCGCATCTGGGAAGTTGTAGGCCGCAAACTACAATGTAGCCTACTCCGATTGGATTTCTTCTTTATTTTCAGTACCTCTTGAGCCTTTTCGAAAGCGTAGATTCGTTGGTTCTCACGCCTTTCGCTGTGATTATTGTAGCTTGGCATAGTGCCCTCGGTACAGGCTTGAGAAGGCCTACACTCAATCTCATCCCGTCTCTTCTCGATGTTCGAAAGATCGAGAGAAATCTGTGCAGGACCTCTGACGTTATCTGGGTCGTGGCGTCTGATTCCTACTCCAACAAGCTCCCGCCTGTGTTGTGGAGTCCACAGGTGTAAGTCAGTAGGCCCAAAGATTACTTCCTCCTTTGACAATTTTGATGGGCAATTCTTTGAATACTCCGACCCTTGCCACAGCTCGTTGAGCCCCATTCTTCGATCGTCATAGTAATCCAGCGTTGCGCGCGCAAAACCGGTGCTTATTTCGTAGGCAAACAGGCCAGCGCCTTTGACTGCCTTGGATGGCGATTTGCCCTCCTCATCGTTTATTATTCCCGCTCGCTGTAGACGATGTCTTCGATTTTGGTAGTACAAAAAATCTTCCTGGTTACTGTATGCCCTACGCAATTCGTCGTGTTTTTTCCATCGATAGTCTCTTGACGATTTTTGACCCGCTACTGTTTTCTCGTATTTCCGTAGCTTAGCAAGATCAAGATGAACCTCGTTACGACCGTTAATGCGGGCCCTTAAATCAC
>Ga0182215_1000106_pt1 | contig 14277 bp, 16 predicted proteins | sample G5R1MG_24_FD_128404 | JGI IMG/M metagenome (GOLD analysis project Ga0182215, IMG submission 128404) | Switchgrass phyllosphere microbial communities from Michigan, USA - G5R2_NF_03OCT2016_LD1 MG | ecosystem: Host-associated > Plants > Phyllosphere > Phylloplane/Leaf | place: USA: Michigan... | reverse complement strand
TTATGGCGCAGAAAAGAGGAGTGAGGCGTAGGCCAAGGCGTCTTGTCCGTGGTGGTCAAAAAAAAACAACCAAAGTGCATACGACGATTTGCTTTCAACACAGCGGTCGCGGGAGTCCATCACGAGGCGTTCGGGCGTTCCTCCACCATGATACCCGTTTCTAGTGCAAGCTGCCGGCCGGGACGATCAAAACATGGTCATTATGATTTATGCACAGTATGAGATGGAGGGCACGCAGGTGGGAGAGGGAAGGCTTGCGTGAGGGAAGAAAAAAAAAGAAGACCGAGTCATAACTTCATTACGCTAGCAAGACAAGACAGACCGCATAGACGATAGACCAAGCATAGCCGTGCCCGCTTATATCATCCTTGCCGGCTGCGTCGGCGCCATTGTCCACTCTCGCGCATCCTCCTCGTATCTCCTCTCGCCGGCGGAGGTGTGCGGCGCTGCATAGTATCTCCGCTCGCCGAGGTCACTCGGGCTTTGGTCAGCACGGGAGTAGCTGATGTCGTCGGCCTGGGGCACCTGGTTGTACGGCGTGTCAAACGCACTGTGAACGTTGGGCACGAGCTGGACGGCCTCGGCCTTTTTGGCGCGGCGTAGTTCCTGCTCCTCGATGAGTACCTTTTTGACCTTGCGCATCTTGAGGTAGATCCAGATGGCCACGGCGACGGTGACGGCGAAGACGAGGCCGAACATGATGGCTTTGATGGCGCTGTCGTCGGTGTCGTTGACGAGCAGGACGCCGAGGTAGACGACGAAGATTTGCTTGGGCAGCGAGGCAAAGGTCGCAACGAAAAAGTGCCAGAACTTGACGTCGCAGGTGGAGAAGACGGCGGTGGAAAAGTGCGCGGGGATGACCGAGAGGCGGATGATGAGGACGATGAAGAAGCCACCGTCGCGTGTGAGACGTGCCATGGCGCCGTAGTTTAAGTTGGTGCGCTCCATCTTGTGTGCTTTGCGACGGAAGAGATGCTTGAATGCAAACCATGTGCCAACTGGAGGCGGAGGCGTCAGCAAGTCATTCATTCCATGATCATCCACCGTTTCCGGATACGTACTCTCGCCAATGAAGGTGCCAGCAGCGACAATAGCGAAGCCTATCCACAGCCCGTACACCACACCACACAACAGCGCAACCACCTCATGGCCGAAGAGCGGCGGGAAGGAAATGACGACGAGGATGGCAATAGGAATCAGCCAGCCCACGGGCAAGTCGCGCACTTTTTCCGAAAAAGGCCGTAGTTTCTGGACACTGCTAGTCAGCAAACTCCATGCGACGGCGAGCCATTTCGTCTGGGGGACGCAACGTACTGCGACCACCTCGTCGTGCCGTATTGTGATCAGAGCCGTGGCAATACCGATCAGGATAAACAGGATATGCCATGCTAGATTGCGAGTCAGTCGCGCGGTCCAAGGACGGCCAAGGGGTAAAGTGGGCGCGGGCGAGCGTCATACGTATGTACTTGGGCGAAAAGAGGACCTTTTTCCAATTCACTGGCTGGTAGTTTGTCTCGTCTAGGTCTTCACGCGTCTTTGTCTGCGCCGGCTCTGCCATGCCCGCCATTTCAATGTCGTTGTCGCGCTTGCGGAATACCATGGTTATTCGTCGCGGGTCCTGGCTGCGGAGAGAGAGGAGAAAGAGGAGAGAGAGGAGAGAGAGGAGAGAGAGAGAAAGAGAGAGAAAGAGAGAGGAGAGGGGGGTGGAGGCGAGCAAGGATCGTCCTCGGCGTCGCGATGGTATAGTTCTGCAAAACCGCGGCAGGGTAGCGCAGACAGGTGCCCGTCGGACGTCCTGGAATTAAGACTTTTGGTGGCGTGGAGATCAGGGAGCGCAACGGATGGAGGCAGTTGGGTACCTATGGACCCTGGCCCTGGTGTCTCTCTCTGAAACTGGCATAGCCACAGGCGCCCACCCCCCTCCCCCGCGGGAATGACGCGTCAGCCAATCACTACACGGTCGCTATTCTTGGGAGCTGAGGCGTTGGCGCTTCTGGATTTCCGGCCTTGGCCCATAGGTATTACGAGGAAGGGAAAGGAGGCTCGTCAAGGGTAAGGTTCTTCTACGCAGGAAAGCATAGCGCGTATAAACTCGAGGCTATTGATGTACATACTATGTATGCATTCCAGCACGACCCAGCGGACCAAGAGCGCAGTTCGCCTACTTTGGTTTCCCCCTTCTTCTTCCCAACCCACCGCCAGGTATACTATGTAAGGACATCTTCAGAGTACATGCTACAAGGTGCCGAAAAGAAAGAAAACAAAAAAATTCAAATCATATCACCCTTGCGTAGTGGTTGTCTTATTCGGCTAATGTACATCCACCGCCGCTGTGTACAGGAGGCGGGGTTGGGGTTGTTTATTTTCATCATCAACATTCACTTTCTCTTTGCCTGGCCCGGCACATCTGTATTGCGCTCTGTCGTCGCCCTGTCTCCACTCGAATTGTTCGCAGAGGTATCTTGCGCATCATTGTCGGTTGTGGCATCGGGTATGGCGCCGGGCTGGTAGTTTTGCGGAACAAGGCCTAATTCGCGGCGGCTTGCTTCTCTTTTCTCGGAGGAGTGGGGTTCTGGGTGGTGATTTGCGTCACCGGAGAGGGTTTCTTGGGCGGGGGGTTGTGATGATGAAGAGGAAGGGGCGGTTTGTGCGTCGTAAGAGGCATCCGAGGCGGTCTTGGTAGTTGACGAACTGGGCGCGGACTTGGAGGCTGCAAGATCGGTAGCCGTGGCGTCGGAATCGTCGGTGTCGTCATCGTCGCCAATTTCTGAGCCGTAGATTTCAGGGAATCGGCGGAAACAGTCTTGCATGCCCCTGGAACTTCGTTAGCAACCCGTGCCTCTTCTTTGTGCAAAGAAAGGCGACGTGCTTAAACTTATCAATACAATCCATGCCTTTCGGTTCCTCCTTGGAGTACACAAAGCAGCTAAACGCCGCTTTGAATTCCTCTCCGCACACACCACTCGCCATTCCACCCAGGCACGGGCAATCCCAATTGATCTCCCCTGTCTCTGGATTGAACGCGCCCTGCTGGCCCGCCTCTTCCTCTAGTTCCTCAATGCCACCTTCACCCTCTGACGCCTGGGCGTTTTGCTGTGCCCTCGCCGCCGCCTCTTTCTGCTGCTGGGCCTCTAATTGTGCGCGGACAGCATTTCGTTTCTTGCGCTCTTCTGTGATGGATTCAATGGTCGGCAGGTGCTCAGATTCGACCTCGGTTTCTGGTAGCAACGGTGCAAATTCTATGTCATTGCATTAGCGCTTCCGTCCTGTTGTCATGACGAGGTCGTTGTGAACGTACGCCGAGGCTCTTCTGCAAGAAAATCCACCGTATTATAGTAGTATATTATCGCTCCCGCAATACCTAGCCGCGCAAACAGGCTCTTCCAGCTTCTCGATTTCGGTGCAGGCTGCGCAGTGCGGAGGTACCGTCTCGCAGGCGCTATGGAACGAAGTGGCGCGGCGCGTGCTGCAGGGCGCACAATGAATCGAGGCGCGGCTCGAAACATGGTGCTGAACACACAACGAAGTGCTCAGGGAAGAAGAGGATAGGGCCAATGGTAGCTGGCTCAGACAACCATGACGCGCGAGCCAAAAAGTTCGGATCGCCCTCGGACCAGCATTACTAAGCAAGAATTAGCGCGATCTACCTGTCACGTGCATGACGCGAGCCTCCGACATCACCGCCCGTGGTTTGTGTAACCAGGGGCTGTATTACGGTGCTCCATCCATGCCAGTCACACAATGGATGTCTTTGGAGATTCTGAGCGAGACTGAGTGGGTATATTGGCAGCGTGAGAATCGTATAGAGATTGAACTAGACTGGCAAAAGCCGTTCATTCTGACCAGATCGAGCAGTCGAATCGGAGCTTGTTTTTCGCGGTACCACAAAAAAGACCAATTTGAACGACCGAGTCAGATTTCCAGTTCCATCCAATTCATTGCAAAGACGGGGTACCATCAGGCTGTACAGGAGTACATCATGTTGAACCGATCGAAAGGATCCTATTGCGGTGGGCTGCGCTTGAAGAAGTACCTGCAGTTGACATGAGCTTCGATCGGTGCTATGTATCGATGCAATGGACTTACTGGCTGACAAAGTAGTCTCCAACACCGAACAGACCAATTACACCAGCCCAAGCAGCAACGAGCTTGCCTGTCAATTGACCCTGACTGTACTTCCTGTACGCGCCAATTCCAAGAATACCAGAAACAATCGCAAGCCCGATCGCATTGCCTAGTACAACCGGGTTGTCTGCGTTCTTCTTGATCTTGTCCTTGGCAGCATCTTTCTTCGCAGCGGCCGTCTCCTTGAGCCTCTTGGCTTCCCTCTTTACTTCCTCTTCGCGCTCGATACGCTCTGCTTGCGTCTCCGTCTTGATAGACTGCGACTCGTAGTCTGAAGGGACCGACGAGATATGCGGGCTGTCGACGTCTACGAGCGAGGAGATGCTATCGTCCGTATGCTCAATCTGAGGCGGAACAGGTGCACGACTGTATTGTACTGTAAGCTGATGCTCATTTCCATATCATTCCACCGTGCCTCGCGAGGCCCTGTGTTTGTATTCTGTGCAGAGAAATCCGGTGCGCAAATAGACTCCAATACGTGGACATGTGCCGCTTTTGGATAGAAAGCGGGATGCACTTACGCCTAGCTAAGGGTAAGCTTATACCTTCCGTTCACATCTCGATGATGGCTTACCTCCTCGGGACTCTGCTTTGGTCCCTTTGCAGCGATATCCGCGTACGACATGGCAACGCTGTAGCTCTGGTCTGAATGCGGGGGTGGTCGAAGATGGCTTGACAGGTAGCAACAGCAAGGGTGGATGGGAAAAACACGCGAGATAGGGACTCTGTTGCTAGGTAGCTTGGAAGCTCTTAAACAAAGACGAGATCGTGTGGTAGCAGAGCGTCACAAACCGGGCGCTCCCTCACATGCGTCTCGGTTAGCCAAAGCGGCTGACGTCATCTTAGTGCGTGCGAGCTGCCATGACTTGGCACAGAAAGTCCCGCGTGCATCACAGCGGTGGAGCGAGAAACGCGATCCATGTTGTATCAAGCATTCATTCATTGCGTCTTGATCATGGTTTCGCTCTGAATATACCGCTGCGTTGGTGATTGAAGGCAAGGGTATTGACAAAAAGCTGCGCGCTTTTTCTATGCGCGCTAGATGATGGCAATGGGCAGACATGGATAACATCCAAAGCGGCAGACAAGCTCGGATAATACAAGAAGTGAAGAGAAGACAAGAGTACACCTGAATAATTCTTCTGCATCCACCAGAAATACCCGCTGGTGGGGAAAATCTCCATCGTAAGGATTTTGGTATGACTCCAAGCCGGTGCAGTTAATCGGAAGTAGAACCGCGGCCGGTGGCTACTTTTCTTTTTTTTCTTTATTTTTTTTTTAGTGAGCTAATCCTCTGAGAAAACCGTCCTGTAGTTTTCAAGCAAAGCTTGCACAGCAATACGTTGCGCCTGCACATCTGTGAGCTCCCGCTGAATATCCATCGGACGCATAATTGTTGGTGCAAACACCACAGCAAGGTTAAGCGGAGTCATCTGTTGGAAGAATTAGCGCGTGCGCAACGTGCCGGTGTGTTTTGTACATACCAAGTTTTCATTGGCATGCTGTATGACTCTGGACAGGTGGAACACCAGGAACTGGAGGGTGTCCCGATGAGCTTTGGGTATCTCGTTCACAGCAGCAAGCAGAGCCTTGCATTGTGAGGCTTTATCTTCGAGCTCTAGTCTGCAGTTAGTATTGGTAAGGGCGTTCCAAAAAAAAATTTATACTTACGACCTGCCTCCAAGAACTGATCATAAACATCGTAGGTAATTAGCGGAACAGGGAGCCTTCGGAAGTAATTCTTCAGCGCAGACGTAACGGAATGAATGTCCAAATCAGGATCCGAGATGTCGTGCTCATTGTCGGCCTCAAAACCACTGCGGACTTGATTGACCTGGGAGGTACCTCCGCTCTTGCGGTACACTCCCTCAACGTCCATGCCTCTCAGCTCGACCTCTTCGATGCATCTGCTGACGATGCGAGGTATCATTTGTTTTTCGAATTCGCATCGCGCAGTTAGATCGGAACCAAACAACACCGTGCTGGCGTCTGCGACTAGATTAGAGCTACTGTTGTCGTGTTGGAGCGGCTTAAATCGATCTTGTTGTCCAGGCGGCCTGGTGGTACCCGGCTTCCCACCGAACCAGCCTCGTGGGGTTGCCGCATCCTGCTGCTGACTGCCTTTGGTGGTACCAGCCATTGTAGACATGGTCGCGAGATCAGGCTGTGTATGTGTGGATCCATATGGCGTTCCAATGACCTTGACGTTGTAGTCTTCCTGCCTAGTATTCGACTCCGACCCGAAGGCACCCTTGAAGCCCTTGGTGACGTTCGTCTTGATAGCCTGGCCACCCTTCTTCCAATTGGAAAACTTATTGACCTTTCCTTTGCGAATGTTGATGACCTGTGGCTGCGCCACCGTCGTCTCAACATCTTCGTGAAGATTGGCGAACGAATTCTCGTGCGTTACCACCTGCGTTTCCACCGAGATCTCCGATTTTCCGCCTTTGTGCTGGGCGTTGTATATGCCCAGTCCATTCGCTGCTGCATCGAGGCTCTGATTCTGCCCACCCTTCTTATTGTTCTTGAGGGTGGTTTGGATGTTGTCAACGAGCTCTCGGTTCATGGCCGAAAGCCTGGCGTTGGCGGCAGTGAGCGACTCGTACTCTTGGAAACCCTTGTCCTTCATCTGGATAAGATTGGAAATTTCGTCGGTCAACTCTGACCGCTTGGAGATGAGATCCTCAATCTGGCTCCCTAGCTGATCTTTGAGCTTATGTAGTGAGTTTGCAAAGTCTTTCATGACGTCTGACTTGAGCTGGGTGATGTCCATGGAACCATTGCTATCCTTGGCCCGCTTGAGGTGCTCCGTCATGATTTCGAGCTCGCGAATGACCATTTCACGCTGCGTATCCAGAACGGCCATGGTGTTGCGTTTCTCTCGTAAGACCGTGTTCGCCTGTCGAATGTCTGCAGCACTGTGCATAGACTCCTGTAGCCCGTTCTTCTCTGCTTCAAGCTCGGCAATTTGCTGTCGAGCACGGCGCAGCTCGTTCCGTAGGTTGATGCTTTCCTCCTTGGTGTCGGGCGAAGCAACGGTGGGACTGCTGATCTCGATAGAGCCGTTCGTTGGCCACTTCTTATGGCCATGACCACGCGAAGCGACGGATCCGCGATCGCTGAAGCTGCGCCCATGTTTAGACACGGCATTGGACACTCGCCGGAACACCCCTCGTTCCCCGTCCTCTCGACCCTCGTTGCCGCCAAGCAACCTTGCAAAGTCCTCGTCCATGGAAAAATCACCCTGTGCGCTATATCGAGGTAGCGCGCCGGACTGTGGAAATCCATCTCGGGAGGCTTCCGTCACCGAGCTGCTGGTAGACTCGGCAGGTCTGTGTGACTGGGTGCTGCTCGGTGGATTGGGATGGTGTCGCGGTGATGGAAACATGTCCACGGGAGGAGGAGGACGACCTGCAGAGCGCGCCGGCGGTACGGGGACATCGGAAAAGGCCCTAGTAGGCGGAGAATCCGCGGGGCTAATGATGCCAAGGCCCGAGCTAAGCTGCGCTGTTGCGGCTCTTGTGGATGAAGATCGCTCCGGATGGCTCACCGTGGGCGTGACCGGGGAAAGTTCTGACTTGTCTTTGCGATTGAAGGAGCTGGAGGGTTTGAGTGCCGAGGGGTTGAGCGAATCTCCACGAGCAGGGCGCTCTACTCGCTGGTGGGAGCTGTAGGAGGAACCCGATGTATCGGGCGAGTCCTGCGTGATCGAGGGGGGAGAAGAAGGGAAACCCACTGGGTCAGTAAGCGGACGGCTCAAACGCATGGACATTTCTACGTTGAGAGGGCTATAGGGAGGCTGCGTTGGTGGCGGGGTTTTGGAAGGAGAATCCTTGCGCTTCGCTTCCGCCGTTTTGTTCCGAGGGACATCTTGAAGCTTGAAGGGCTCGGTCAGAGCGGGCGCAGCAGATGAAGAGATGTGCTGGCTCTTTGGGCGCTGTTGGGCCACGGGGGACTCGGTGGCCGTCTCTTTGCGCGTCTTCAGCGTGTCTACCAGCGAGTCCGAGGGCTGCCTGCCTTTTTCTTGGAAGGCAATGTGCGGGCTTGCCGGAGGTCGTCGCTCCTTGGACACGGCACGTGAACCGTTTTCCTTGCGGGCCTCGCGAAGATCGGCCGTGGGCCTGTTGAAGTAGTCGCGCGAGGATTTGGTGGTGTCATTTCCCGACACTTGCGTGGCGCCCGTTGCCCGCTCGCTGTAGCGACTGATGGGTCTGCCCAGGGGCGAAGGACCGGGGGCTGTGTTGGGATCGAGGGCGAAAGGAAGCAAAATGCTGTCGTCGGCTGCGTCCGAAGCTTCGTGATGGCTGTTCGTGTCTTTGCCGTAGGTGGTGGCTGGCAGGGTGGTGTTGTCTAGGGAGGGGGTCAGTGTGGGCGAGGCGGTTGAGTCTGGGAGAAGGCTTACCCTGCCTTGCAAGGTCACCGATTGGCGAGGCATCGCGCCTGAAATTGGACGCCGAGTCGCCTCGTTTGGCGTAGGCAGGCCGTGGCGAAACGTCTGCGGTGGGCGGGTCTGAGAAGACTTCCGAGGGGGTATCGAAGTCGGGGGTGAAGGTGGTATGCGCCTCCTTGGGGGGTAGGGCGGGCAGCGACTTGTCTACTTTGGGGGCGACGGCTGCGGGTGGTTTCTTCGACTTCTTGCGCCGCCGGGCCATGAGCGACTCATGGCACGACATGCAGAAGATGCCCTGCGAGGTGCGGGCATAGCGAAGGTTCTCGATCTTGCGCTTGCAGTTGCGGCAGCGGAAGCAGTTTGCGCAAAAGGCCTGGTCGCCGGTCAGAATGGCGAGGTCCTCGATCTTGTTGCCGCAGTGGTTGCAGCTGTAGGTGCAGTTGTTGCAAATGAGCGAGCCGTCGCCGAGCAGCAGCAGGTTGGCGTCCGAGTCGAGGAGGGTGCCGCACGTGTTGCAGCGGAAGCAGTCAATGTGCCATCGGTTGCCGGCTGGGCCGTGTCAGCAGCGAAGAGGGCGGGACGGGCGGGGAGAGGGAGGGAGGGGGAGGGAGGGGGAGGGCGTGCCTACCGAGCTCAAAGGCCTTTCCTTCCTCGAGAATCTGGGCGCACGTCAGCAATGGGCGGACGACGGGGGGCGGACGGGCGTGGATACCTCGCCGCAGCCCTTGCACGGATAGACGACGTCGTCCTGGTCCAGCGGCGACTCTGGGTACGCTCCAGGCGACTCCATGGCGGCGCAGGGCAGGCGGGGGACGGGCGCGCGAGGGCAACGGGCGTGGGCAGGTCGAGTCGCGGCAGCAGCAGTGCGGGGCCCAGGGGGAGCCGTGTGGCGTGCAACAGGCGTGGGCAGCAGGAGGAGGTCGACGAGCGGCGGCCGCGCGCTCGTCGCGCAGGGCCGGGTGGTGTGGACGAGGGCGGGCAGCCAATGAGTGGCAACGGCCCAGACAGATGCAGGGTCTGCAAAAGGGCAAGGGGGGATTCGTAGTCGGTGACGGGCGACCAGCCGGCCCAGGACAGCCGATGCCGCTGTCGACAGGACCTGCGACACACACGGACAGTGCCGACCCTGGACGAGGTGGTGGTGGTGGTGGCTATGGCCTGGGTAGGCATGGAGAGCGAGGCGACATGGAGAGAGCGGCTCTCGGTCTGCGATGCACTGCGGATTCTGTGCCTACGCTGTACTATGGTCGTATGCACATGTGCCACCTAGCAGGACATGCTTCACCGCGTTTCATCTCCTCGCCTCCACCCGCCTAGCCGCATCCGGCCCTTTCATTTCCTCTGTCCTGGCCACTGTCTCGCAGCTGGCGAGAGGGAGCGGGACAGATGGGTGCTTGCATAACCAATAGAGTCTTGCATAACCAATAGAGTACCTAGTACCTAGAGATCCTTTTATACTGGTTATATCCTTTCTAAGTAGGTCTACCTAGCTTAGTAGAATCCCCTCTCTCTATTGCCGAGTGTCGTGCTGATAAAGTATTCATCTATTACTACCTACTCTCTAAATACTCTCTAGATACTCTCTAGATACTATTACTCTACAGATAGTATAGGATTCTCCCTATATCCTTTATAAGTAGGCATACCTCTAAGAACCCCCTCTCTCTCTCCAAGCACATGCCTCCCACTGCCTCTCCATACCAACGACACAGAATCCTCCTCCCGCAGCACCGACAGTACAATCCAATTCGGCAAAACGACCCACATCGATGGACGTTGGTCGTACTCGGTAGACGGAGCCAGGCAAGACGCACGGTTGCTATGAGACACTGCGCTGCATGGACAGGCCGCAGCCACACGGCGCTTGGTGCAACTATGCACTAACCACCTCGCTGTTTACCACAACACCTCACCGTGCCCTTGCCTGTCCACGCCCCATGCTACCCCGCCACCCGCACGCCCCCGTCCACAGGCACCCACCATGGAGTCTGACGCCGCCGCCCTGCTGAGCGCGCTGAAGAAGCCCTCCTCCAACGTCGACCACCGCCTGGCCCTCTTCACCTCCCTCAAGTCGAGCATCAAGCACAACCGCGTGCCCGAAGAGTGCCAGCCCGCCATCTTCGAATGCATTCGCCTCGCCATTACCGCATCCACCTCGGCCGCCCTCGTCCAGGCCGGCTTCTCCACCCTCAGCCATTTCATCAAGCGCCTGCAGCTCCAGAAGGAGACCCAGATCATCACCACACACGCCTCGGTCCTGTGCTCCATCGTGGGCGACAAGCTCGGCGATGCCCGCGAAAGCCACCGCACCGCCGCGCTGCAGCTCCTGGCCGACCTGCACCACCTGTGCCCGACCGAGGTCGATGCCCTCATCCACGACGCCATCAAGGGCAGCAATGCGCGAGCCAAGGACACCTCCATGAGCTGGGTCGTCAAGGTGAGTCGTGCCTGCTCCACGTGCTAAGGAAACAGCCACCATGAGACGGTGCGCTGACGCGTCCATCATGAGCCCAGATGAATAAGAGCGAAGGCCTGCCTTTCAAGAGCTACTCCAACCAGCTCGTCGCCAACCTCGAAGACGCCGACGCCGCTGTACGCGACACCGCCAAGAAGGCCGTTGTCGATCTGTTTGGGTACGCCTGCCCGCCCTGCGCTTCACCTGCCGAGGGGCTAACATCTGCACAGGCACGCACCAGAGCACGCGAAAGCCAACCTCAAAAAGCAACTCGTCGCGCTCAACGTTCGCAAGGCGATCGCCACCTACATCACAACCCACCTCGACGCCACCGCCATGGCAAAGGACGCAGAACTGTCTCCACCGCCGGCGGCGGCCGCCCCCGCCCCCGCCCCCGCACCGGTCGCCCGACCGATTCCCAAGCAGAGGGTAGAGACGCTGCAGCCCGACTTTGGCGTCGCAGACGAGGTGCCTCCTCCGTCCGAGACCGTCGTCATGGATCCCATCCACATATACACGCAGCGCGAGCTAGAAGACATCTTTCGAGACATGTTGCCTTGCTACGAAGGCCGAGAGTCAGAGACGAATTGGCTGGCGCGAGACAAGAACTGCACCAAGCTCAGGCGAATACTCAAGGGTAACGCCCCGCACGACTTCCACGCGGCCTTCCTTGCCGGCATCAAGTCACTACTGGACGGCATTCTCAAGGTTGCAAACACGTTGCGAACTACCATGTCCACCAATGGCTGTCTACTAGTCCAAGAGCTCGCAAAGACGCTCGCTTCTGCAATTGACCCCTGGGTCGAGCTTCTGCTGCAGTCCTTCATCAAAATGTGTGCTGCCACCAAAAACATTGCCGCACAGAACGGGAACACTACGGTGGAAGCCATTCTCCAGCACGCTTCCTACAACAGCCGGCTCTTACAACACGTTGTCATGGCTTCCCAGGACAAAAACGTACAGCCGAGAACGCACTCGGCGTCGTGGGTGAAGACGTTGATCCGTAGGCACAATGCACACATCGAACACTCCGGTGGACTGGACTCGTTAGATAAGCTCATCAGGCGTGGTGTCACCGATGCAAATCCAAAGGTGCGAGAGGCCTACCGAAGCACCTACTGGGTCTTTACCTTGATCTGGCCCCAGCGAGGGGAAATGTAAGTCTAGTGTATACTTATTGCCTTGATATCCACTAAGAGAAAACCACAGCATGTTCGACACGTTGGATAAGCGCGAGAGGACAGCGCTAGAAAAGGATCCAAATAACCCCAATGCATCTTTTGCTTCGTCACAAAACAGTACCGCTTCTTTTTCCAAGTCCTTGGGTCCTGCAGCAGGTAGAAATGCATTGAAGGAAAAGATTGCAGAGCAGCGGCGGGCAAAGATGGCGGCTACCAAGGGTGTTCCTGAGCGTCCCAACTCTGCGGCTGCAAGTTACGTTCCTGCGAAGTCAATCTCCTCGAAATCGCTAGGTGCCGGTGCGAGAACGGCTTCCACAACATCCACGGCATCCGGGCTGGTACGACCACCCTCGGCAATGTCTGGAGAGTCGACCAAGTCGGCGCTGAAGAGCTCAACTACGACTGGCTCCCTAATGAGCGGATCCGTTCGACGGCCAATCCGCCGGCCTGAACTGAGCAGGCCAGCGACAGCCGACCCTTATGCAGTGCGGCGTGCTGGAGGTGGCAAGGTGACTCCGTCAATGACCCCAGAAAAGACGCCAGTTGCCACAACAGCGAAAAAGCCTGCAGTGCCCAAGAATACTGCGCGACCGCGATCACAAACGCAGAACAGCCCAACAGTCAGCCCTATCCGGAGCAAGTCTCGGATTGGCCAATCCATCGTGCAAGGCAAGGGCAACGGCTCCCGCCACGCAAGTCCCGCAGCGAGTCCAGCTCGGGACGAGGATCTGACCATGGTTAAGCCGTGGATCCGATCACAAAGTCAGCACGATGCTGCTACTATCCCATTTCGGCAAAGGAATGGCCTGAATACAAGCCAGTTGGCTGACAGCGAGGCGATTGAAGACGAGGACAACTTCACCATGGTCATTCCAAATCTCGGGCGCCCTGGGCAACAAGCACTACATCACACGCCTCCAAAACCAGTTCCGTCCAGTGGTCGGCTGCCCGTGCCCAGCCCGCGAGCCTCAATGCTGAGAAGTCCAAAGTCCATGGGCCACCTCAGTGATGCTAGTTTGCGGTCATTGACTCGCAGTCCACATCTACAATCGCCAGATCATCCGAGTACGAAGGGGGCGGGTACAGATGAAGTCCAAGTGTTCGAAGATCCTTTTGTCGGTGACGAGCCAACGGCTGCTGAACAAGCAAGGGACAAGCCTGTTCTTGAGGAACTGCCCATCAACGAGAAGAGTAACGAACGAAGACACAGCGCAGAAAGCATACTAAGCGACAGAATCATGGGTAGTAGAGGCGAAGAGCGACCTCGAGGTCACCATAAGACAGCCAGTACTGGAAGTGTGCTCTATACAGATCGTGAGGACACATCCAACGCTGAGGTGCTGAAGAATCGGCAGCTACTCACAAGCGGCATCAAGAAGATTGAAGGTCGCACCGTGGAGGCTCACATGTTCCGCCGTATGCAAGACATGGTCAAGTCCAATCAAGATATCTGGGGAGCCAATGACGAGAATTTTGGCCGACTGCTGCTAGCCTGTCTTGACTTCCTCGAGGCACCTGTGCAGGAACTGAAGGCGCCTCCTCCGAAGGCCGTCAACCTTAAGGTACAAGCTTTGGCAACAATCCGCGCCCTGCTCTCCCTCTACCGAAAAGAAACCGCACAATACTTTGGTCGCGTCCTCTGCGCCATCCTTCAAACCAAGTCCCAATACGAAAACACATCACATATCGCCATTGACCTGGAAGCGACGGCCGACGAGATCGTCAAATATGGCCAAACACTCGACTGCCTCAACGCCGTACTCTCTCTTATTGAAGACACACCCCCAACTACGCCCTCAAGCTCGCCCAACTCCCGTGCCTCCGTCTCGTCCGTTGCCGGCACAAGCTCAACCCGCACCACCACCATGGCCCTCGGCACGCTCGCCTCGCTCGTTGAAATTAGCGGCGCGAAAAATGTGGTGCTCAGCATGGAACAGACGTCGCGTCTTGGCAAGCTGGCTGTGCGTTGCATGGACGACGCAGACGCCGACGTACGCAAGGCGGATATCGAGTTTTGCGTCAAGTTACATGAGCGGATTGCCAAGCCGGGCAGTCAGCAGGAAGATGGAGGTTTTTGGAAGGCGGTCGCTGGAGCGAGTGAGCAGCATCTTAATCTGCTGACGTAT